>Ga0315291_10001273_pt1 | contig 33727 bp, 27 predicted proteins | sample YL17G12_20_MG_FD_203070 | JGI IMG/M metagenome (GOLD analysis project Ga0315291, IMG submission 203070) | Sediment microbial communities from Yellowstone Lake, YNP, Wyoming, USA - YL17G12_20 | ecosystem: Environmental > Aquatic > Freshwater > Lake > Sediment | place: USA: Wyoming | collected...
GGTTCGTGGCGCCGCTGGTCACCACGGTGGTCAAGATCGATTTGCGGACCCAGGTGTTCGACGTTCCCCGGCAGGAGGTCATCACCAAGGACAACTCGCCCACCAACGTCGACGCCATAATCTACATCAAGGTCATCGATCCGCAGAAGGCGTTCTTCCAGATCAACAACTACCGCGTGGCCACCATCGCGCTGGCCCAAACGACGCTCAGGTCGACCATCGGCGACATGGAGCTCGACGAGATCCTGTACAACCGGCACACGATTAACCTCAGGCTGCGGGACATCCTCGATGAGGCCACCGACCGCTGGGGCGTCAAGGTGGAGGGCGTCGAGATACGCGAGGTCGACCCGGTGGGGCCGGTCAAGGCGGCGATGGAGGAGCAGACCTCGGCCGAAAGGGAGCGGCGGGCCGCGATATTGAGGGCGGACGGCGAGAAGCGCTCGGCCATCCTGAAGGCGGAGGGCGCCAAGCGGTCGCGCATCCTGCAGGCCGAAGGCGTCCGGCAGTCCAAGATACTTGAAGCCGAAGGCGCCCGCCAGGCCAAGATACTCGAGATGCAGGGCGAGGCCCAGTCCCTCCGGCTGCTCTCGGTCGGTGCGTCCGTGATGGACCAGAAGGCCCTAACGGTCCGCTCGCTGGATACGCTGGCGCTCATGTCCAACGGCCAGGCGACCAAGATAATATTCCCCTTCGAGATAAGCAAGCTCATCGAGGGCGCCGCGCAGTTCATCGGCGCCGGGAGCAAGATACCGGACAGGCCCATCTCGAGCACTGCTGAGCTGGAAAAATTAATTGGAAGGGCCGATGATGTTTTGGGCCCGATACCCAGCGCCCAGGAGCTCAAAGACGAGATCATGACGCTCGAGAAGGAGATGCAGAAGGAAACGCAGCAGGCGGAGGCGATGGTGCAACTGGGCGCCAAGGCCGCCGCGGGCGGAGCCCCCGGCCAGGCCCCGGTGACCGGCCGCGTGGAAGAGCTCATCCGGATGGAGCCGACCGCCCCGCCGACGATAAGGAGAATGGCGCCGCAGGGCAAACAGTAGGACGGCGATTTGCGGAAACTGCGGATAGGGGCGCCGGCTACGCCGGCGCCGCCGCGGGCGCGCCCCAGTCGATTATCTGCCTTACCGGGCTGATGTTCATGCCCAGGCCCAATCTGTCCGGCTCGATGCCCATGGCCAGGCCCAGAAGCTGCGTATAGTACATCGTCGGGATGTTCAGCGTCGCGCCGATGGTCCGGCCGCATATGTCCTGGGTGTCCAGCATCTTCTGGCACGAGGGGCAGATGGTGACGATGGCGTTGAAGCCGTAGTCCTGGATGGCCTTGACCTTCTGGCCGGACATGGTGAACGCGGCGTTGTCGTTCTTCAAGAGCAGAGGGGCCCCGCAGCAGTCCAGCTTCTGCGGGTAGTAAGGAGCTTCCGCCCCGAGGACCATTATGAGGTCGTCCAGCTTCTGGGGGTTCTCGGGGTCGTCCTGCGGGCCGATGCCGCTGGGCCTTATGGCGTGGCAGCCGTAATGAGGCACCACCTTCAGGCCCTTGAAGGTCCTAACCAGCGAGGCCCGTATCTTTTCCAATCCGATGACGTCGTGCAAAAGCTCCAGTATGTGCTTGACCTGCGAGGTGCCCTTGTACTCGAGGCCCTCGCTGGCCAAAACGGCATTCACGCGCTCGCGCATCTTGTCGTTGTGGTCCAGCACGTGCTTGGCCTCGAGCAAGGTCATCCGGCACCCGGTGCAAAAGGTCATTATGTCCAGTCCGGAGGTCTCGGCGATGGCGATGTTGCGCGCCGACAGATAGAGGAAGGCGAACGGGTTGATGCTGCGAATGGTGACGCCGCAGCAAGAGTAGCCTTCCAGGTCGGCGAACTCGACGCCCAGCTTGGTGAGGGTCTCACGCGCCGACATCTCGTACGAGTAGGCCTCGGTGGTGATGGCGCAGCCGAGGTACAGGGCATACTTCATCTAGGTCCCCTCCTCGGACATCGCCTGCACCAGGGCGTTGGTGAATGCCTCCTTGAACTTGTCCAGGTCCTTCGGCCGGGAGGCGGCAGGCAGGCTGCACCCCGTCCGGTCGGAGAACCTCTTCTTGCCGGTCTTTACGCTCTTGAGCATGACCTCCACCGGCTCCTGGATGATGCCTCGGTCCATCAGAGCCTGGAGCACTGAGGCGAAGCCTGCCGGCGGCGGAATGCCGCGGGCGACCGCTATCGAGCGAAGAAGCAGTATGACGTCGACCGGGGCCACCTTCTGGGGGCACCGCTCCTTGCACTTGAAGCAGGTCAGGCAGGTCCAGATGACCTCCGACTTGAGCAATTCTTCGGTGAAGCCCAGGTTGAAGAGGGCCATCACTTCGTGAGGGTGGAGCTCCAGAAGCTTCATCGCCGGGCAGCCCGCCGTGCATTTGACGCACTGGAGGCACTGGTCGGTGATGTTCTCCTTCATCTCCTTGAGCATCTTCTGCTCGAGCTTGTAGACGTCCTTGGCGCTCTCCGCCGCGCTCATCTGGTCGACGAGGTTTGCCATCCTTTCTCACACCCTCATGACATCTTTCATCGTCAACGGGCAATACTGGCAATTGGGGCAATCTGGGAGCTTTGTGAAACGGGCAATACGGGGACGGGACGAGCAATCGCCCCGCATTGCCCGTCATTGCCCGTATTGCCCCGTCGTCCCGCATTGCCAATTATTGCCCGCATTGCCCGTATTCCCCGTTTTTTCATTTGAGAAGCTCCGCCGCCAATGTCAGCCTCTGCGAATCCGGCGTGGCCGGGAGCACCGCCAGCGCCATGGCGTCGCGGTAGTACCTCTCGACCGGCATCTCTTTCGTATAGCCCACTCCGCCGTGGACCTGCACCGCCTTGTTGCCGACGCGCACCGAGCCCTCGGCGGCGTGGGCCTTGGCCAGCGAGGACGGCACCCGCAGGTCCTCGTCGGCGTCCCGTGCGAACGCCGCGCGGTAGACGAGCAGGCGGGAGGCCTCGGTCTCCAGGGCCATGTCGGCCACCATGACCTGTATCGCCTGGAACTTGGCTATGGGGGAGCCGAACTGGACCCGCATCTTGGCGTACTCGACCGACGCCTCTATGGCGGCCTGCGATATGCCCACGGCAGCGGCGCCCAATGCGATGTTGCCCAGGGCGAAGATCGCTTCGAGCATCCGGGCGGCCCCGCCTTCGGCGCCAAGGAGGTTGGCGGCGGGAACATGGACGTTGAACTCCACGGGCCCGATGCCTGCACCGCGGACGCCCAGAAGGTCGTCCACCTTGCCCGGCGTCACCCCGTCGCCCTTCTCGACGATGAAAAGCGACGGCCCTTTCTCTGTCCGGGCCACGACGAGGAAGATGCTGGCGTGGCTTGCGGCCGGCACGAAGACCTTCTTGCCGGTTATCCGGAAGCCGTCGCTGTCGGGCGCAGCGGTGGTGTTGAGGGCCGCCAGGTCCAGCCCGGCCCCGCTTTCGAGTACCGCGAGGGTGCCCAGCTTCTGGCCCGACGAGAGGGCCTGGAGGAACCGGCCCTTCTGGTCGTCGCTGCCAAAGGCGGCGATAGGGAAGATGCACTGCGAGTTGTGGGCTTCGACCACGAATGCGGTGGAGGCGCAGGCCCGGGCCAGCTCTTCTATGACAATGGCGTAGGTGACCGTGTCGACGCCGGCGCCGCCCGCTTCGGCCGGCGCAAGCAGGCCCAGCATCTGGAGCCCGGCGATCTTTTCCAACGCCTCGGAAGGAAACTCCCGCTCCTGGTCGGTCTTCTCGGCGCGGGGCTTCACCTCTTTTTCGGAAAACTCCCGGACCATCCCCCTGGTCAGCGCCTGCACTTCGCTGGGCTTGAAGTCCATCCTTTTCCCCCCGTTCCAAGCTACGATTCCCAGAACTGAGCAAGCGTATTAAAAGGTTTACGGGAGGACCCGCCTCAGTTGTAGTCCTTGCCCCTCCGGAAGTACCATGACAGGAGGATGCATGCGACTGCCAGCCCCGCCATGGCCGCCAGCGCCTGGCCCCAGGGAGTCTCGCCGGCGGCGCCCCCGAAAGGTAGGACGAACTCGTTCTCAAGAAGCAGGTTGCCGAGGCGCATCGTTTCTCCGAACACCTCAAAGCATGAAAAGCCAGCGCGTACCAATGATTATGAACCGGCCGGGGAATAATGGCAGCCGGTCAAAGCCCGATGCCAAAGCCCCCCGGGAAGTTGAAAAAGGCCGCTGACGCGGCGGCAAAGCCGCCGATGCACCCCGACCGCAAGGTGGTCCTGGTCCTCGTCCTGGCGCTGGCGGTGGGATTCACCGGCGTCACCGCGGTCCTGCGATTGTGGCTTCCGGGCGTCGGCGGATTGTCGCTTTTACTGGACTATGTATGGACCGTTTTGTTCTCGTTCATGGCGGCCGGGTTCGTCGCGTTCAAATACTACCGGAAAATGGGGATCTTCCCCACCCGGCAGCTGCTCCGATGGTTCGCGGTTGCCTCGCTGTTCATGACCGTGTTTTTCGTAATGGTCCTGTTCCTGCAATACGAGCGCGGCTGGTTCGGCGGTCCGCCCAACCCGGGCGCCGATTCGCCATTTGCGGAACCGGGAGCCTTGATAGGCGTGCCCATCGTGATTTTTTTTGTCTTTTTCGTGGTGCTGGTCTTTTTCCTGATGACCGGCTTCGGCGTCATATCGGTCATGGTAGCGCTGGAGCGCCGCCTTGCGCCCGAGGCGCTGGTGCGCATCCGGCGCCTGAGCCGGGCCACCTCCGACGAGGCCCGTGAAAAGGATAAGGCGAGATACTACAAGTACTGGGTCCTGGCCTGGATTTTCAACATACCCGACATCCTCGAGACCGGGGAGCTGCAGCTTGGCAAGCCCGCCCCGTCGAAGCGGTTCCCCTGGCCGGCCTACTGGCATGCTATGGGCTGGTCGGTGCTCTTCGGGACGGTCCTTACCATCGACATAAGCTTCAGCCCGTTCCTGCTGGAAAGCTTCTCCATCCAGCAGCTTATCTCGGTCACCTCGATGGCGTCGATGTTCATCCCCTGGCTGGTGCTGCCCTGGTTCATCTTCCGAAAACTGGGAGCGGGCATACCTGGGCCCAGCCGGACATTCCTTATCTACGACGGCCTGCGCTCCCGCGTGTTCGGGAGCCTGGTCGCCATCGGGACCCTGGTAACATTGATACGCCTGGCCCTCCGCGATATCGAGCCTATGACGATACTGTCACTGTTTTTCAGCTACTACAGCAGCTTTCTCCTGGTCTTGGGGGTCTTCGCTTTCGTTTACTTCAATTACTTCGAGGACGGGCTCGCCGACGACGTCGCAAAACGGTATGACCGGCTGCAGGAGAACGAGGAGGGCGGCCGCAAGGAAGAAGAGGAATGAGCCTTCCGGCCGGGCATTCCTGCCTGTCGAGTCGTATGCATAGTTTACCATGGTGTCATTGATGTTTCCAGGCATGGTCAATGTCGGACCAGGCATTCCACCGCTCAATGCAGTGATCACCAGTAGAAGAAATCCCACTTAAAACGCGTTTGAAGCATTTTTATCCAAGGTCATTTTCCCCCGCCTCCCGTTTGATCACCATGTACCATCGTAATGACCACATTTCCTTTCTTGTGCCCTTTGTCGACATACCGGTGGGCCTCGACAATCTGTTCCAGCGGATAGCACCTGTCAATGACCGGTTTTATCTTCCCTGCCTCGACAAGCTCTTTGAGTGAAATCAGGTCTTCAGTTCGAACCTTTGCATGCTCCTGCTCAAAAACTGATACGTATGTCCCGTCCGGAGCCAGTACTTTCCTGCACTCTGATTCCATGGTTTTCCCGGCGGCATTGAAGATAATGTCATAGCGCTCTTTTCTTTTCGTGAAATCCTCTTTCGTATAATCAATGACCGTATCGGCCCCGAGGGATTTCACCAGTTCCAGATTCGTGGTACTGCAAACCCCGGAAACTCTTGCACCAAAGGACCTGGCAAGCTGTACCGCAGAAGTCCCTACCGCCCCGGAAGCTCCAAAGATAAGCACGTTCTGTCCGCTCCGGATCTGAGCTTTCTTGAGGAAATACAAGGCAACGCCGCCCCCAGAAGGAAGGGCTGCTGCTTCTTCATAGCTTACATTGACTGGTTTTAATGCCATTAATCCATCTTCAGGCAGGCAAGTGTATTCGGCATAAGCGCCAAATCGCATCCCGGTACTTGCATAAACCCGGTCACCTTTCTGGAATCGTGTAACATCTTTGCCTACTGTTTCCACTTCTCCCGCCAGCTCAAAACCCAGGATGGGTTTTCTCGGTTTTGTTAGACCTAATGCTAATCGCATCGCTAGCCGGGTCAGGATCGAGAAGTGTGCAGGAAGAGTGAAACTTCGGCATCTACAATCTCCTACGGTTACTCCTGTAGCATGGACTTTTATCAGTACTTCATTTTTCTTGGGAGTGGGGGTTTCTATCTCCTTGAGCTGAAGGACTTCTGGTGGCCCGTATCTTGTGCATACAACTGCTTTCATGAGCGTTCCCCCACAGTTATGACGACATTTCCCTTCTTGTGCCCTTTTTCGACATACCGGTGGGCCTCGACGATCTGTTCCAGCGGATAGCACCTGTCAATGACCGGTTTTATCTTCCCTGCCTCGACAAGCTCTTTGAGTGAAATTAAATATTCTATAGGTATCTTTGGTGTTCCATCGTCGACTGACAGGTATCTCCCATTCGGCGTGAGTGCTTTTTTGAACAGTAATTTCAATGTTGAGCTTTTTTGTTTTCCAACAGCATCAAAGACAACGTCATAAAGCTCTCCTCTTTTTAAAGAATCCTCTTTTGTGTAATCGATTACCTTATCCGCTCCCAGAGATTTCACCAATTCGATATTTTGGGTACTGCAAACCCCGGTTACATCCGCCCCAAAGTGCCTGGCAAGCTGCACCGCAAAAGTACCTACACCTCCGGAAGCGCCATAGATGAGAACTTTTTGTCCTTTCTGGATATTTCCTTTCTTTAGAAAATACAATGCCAGAGTTCCCCGGGAAGGAACAGCAGCGGCTTCCTCACAGGTTAAATTGGATGGTTTCAATGTCATGATGCTGTCTTGCGGCATACGCAATCCGTCTTCAGGCAGACAGGTGTACTCGGCATAAGCACCAAAACGCTTCCCAGTAAATGCAAAAACCTGGTCACCTTTTTTAAATCGTTTCACATCTTTGCCGGTTGCTTCAATTTCTCCGGCCAGCTCCAGCCCCAGTACGGGGTTTCTTGGCCTTCTGAAACCAACGAATATTCGCATGGGGATCCATAGCAGGATATTTACTTTGCCACTTCGGACCAAACAGTCCGAGACCGTTACGCACGTCGCATGAACTTTTATCAATACTTCATTGTCCCTGGGAACAGGTTTTTCAACCTCCTTGAGCTGAAGAACTTCTGGCGGCCCGTATCTTGTGCATACAACCGCTTTCATGAGCGTTCCCCCACGGTTATGACGACATTTCCCTTCTTGTGCCCTTTTTCGACATACCGGTGGGCCTCGACGATCTGTTCCAGAGGATAGCATCTGTCAATGACCGGTTTTAACTTTCCCGCCTCAATAAGCTCTTTGAGGTAAATCAGATGTTCAGTCTTCCTTGCGTCGTCTCCGGACCCGGAATCCCTGCTAACGTTAAGATAGATTCCTGTCTTTTTTAGAGACTTTTTTGCTCGTGAAGACGGAATCTTGTCTACAGCGTCAAATATAACATCATATATCTCACCGCTTTGGGTAAAATCCTCTTGAGTGTAATCAATTACCCTATCGGCTCCCAGAGATCTAACCATTTCCAGATTGGTTTTGCTGCAGACACCGGTAACCTCTGCCCCAATGTACTTGGCAATCTGCACTGCAAATGTACCCACACTTCCAGAAGCGCCATAGATCAGGACTTTTTGTCCGTCCTGGATATTTGCCTTTCTAAGAGTACACAATGCTGTGCATCCCCCGGCAGGAACAGCGGCGGCTTCCTCAAAGGTCATGTTGGCCGGTTTTATCGCCAGCATACCGTCTTCAGGCAGGCATTTGTACTCGGCATAACCACCAAAAGCCTCTTTGGCTGGAAACAATAGCGCAAAGACCTTGTCGCATTTCCCGAACAGCTTCACATCTTTGCCCAATTCTTCGATTTCCCCGGCTATCTCCATCCCCAGTATAGCTCTTTTTGGTTTCCTGAGACCCAAGAATATCCGCGCAAAGAGCCATTGCGCGGGAGGGACTATGAAACGACGAATTCTCACATCCCCCACGTGTACCGTCGTGGCAAATATCCTTATCAGCACCTCATTGGCCTTGGGTACAGGTTTTTCCACCTCTTTGAGCTGAAGGACTTCCGGTGGCCCGTATTTTGTACATACGATCGCTTTCATGGGCATTTCTCATCATGCCTAGTTTGTTTTTGGTTTGGCGGGCGCTGATGCGATGGCAATCGGATTGAATCCCTTGATTATCAGCCAGGCCGCCATCACCATTTCCTGCGGGAGCATCACGAACTGCAGGATACTCAAGTCGAATGAATACATTATGGACACGCCCGCGGCCAGATACAGTATTGCCGCGGCAACCCCCCAGCCCGACAACCACCTGGGGATCAGCTTTGATTTGTAGAACACGTAATACAACATCAGGGCCCCGAGCGAGAAAATGATTGCCGCGATAGCGCCGAAATAATCCATTCCATCCAACAACAGAGTTCCAGTGTTTTTGAAATAGGAAGCGTCCGAAACAGCCGCATTTGCATTTTCCCGGCTCAATATTATCAGCAGCAGGTACGCCATGACCGTGAAAAGGACGCTGAAGGTCTCGAGGGCCCCCCTGAACACGACATAACCGAGAGCCAGGGTCCGGTTGTGTTTTTTCAATATCGGATACACCACGACCGGGACCAGTGCAAGGGAAAGGCCCATTACCAGGATGCAAAGGGCTCCGGTTACGATCTGATTTTGATTTTCAAAGACTTTGACAAGATAATCCGATCCGCTGAAAATCGATCCCGTAATAAGAACGCTCAGTATTCCCGCGACCGTCCCGATTATAAACAACACACCCACCAATCTTGCGGTCGTTTTGCTTTCATTCATTTTTCCGTCATCCTTGTTGCCCGTAGACATTTGATCCAATATTGCGTTTCCCGACATCTTCATCACCGAAACCTCGTCAGTTGATACTTATTAGGAAGGGCCCGCCTCAATTGTAGTCCTTGCCCCTCTGGAAGTACCATGACAAGAGGAGGCAAGCGGCCGCCAGCCCTACCATCGCCGCCAGTGCCTGGCCCCAGGGCGTCTCGCCGGCGGCGGTGGCGAACGGGATCGGAGCCATCGAGCGGATGTAATAGTTCACGGTGGCGAACTTGATGCCCGTGCCAAAGTTGGCCACGAACGTCTCCCACAGCAGAGCGTAGAGCAGCCCCACCATGAGCGAGTATTTCCGGAAGTACACACCGAAGAACATGAACAGCGCTCCCCAGGCAGCGATGGCGACGAACATCAGGCCGATGTACTGCCCGAGCTTGAACATGAAGTCCGAGGTATTCTCGTAGGAGGTATGGGTGGCGATGATGGCGTAATTGAGCAGGAGGGGGATTAGGAAGAGTACGAAGACGGACGCCACGAATCCGATGTACTTGTACGCCACGAGCTCGATTGTGGACACTGGCCTCGAGGTCAGGTAGGTGAGCGTCTTGTTCTCCTCCTCCTCGGCAAACAGCGCCGCGCCGAAGAGCATGCAGGCGTAGAGGAGGATGAACTGGAGATAGACCTGCATCGTTATCGTCACGAAGAGGTCCAGCCCCTTGATGCCCGAGCCGTCGTAGGAGTAGGCCCAGTAGCCCGGGATGACCAAAAGGATCAGGGACAGGCCGAAGAAGACCAGCGTCTTCCGGTCGTAGAGCACGTTCTTGACGCTCATCTCGATGAGCGTCCGCCCCTTCGTCGGCAGGTACTTTACCATGTCCCGGGGCTTTGCAACAGGGTCGACACCGCTCCCCCCCCGCTCCCCGATACCTGGTCCCTGTTGCCCTTCACGCTGCCCGCTGTCCGCAGTCCGCTGCCCGCCGTCCATCTCAGCCCTCCGTGAGATACTTGAACACGGCGTTCAGGTTGTCGTCGGGGCTAGACAGGCCCGTATACGGTATCCCGGTCCGGGCGATTATCAGGGGCAGTTCCCGGTAGAACAGCTCCGGCGCGGTGCTCCTGACTGTCAACTGGCCCGGCAAAAAGTCCAGCGAGGCCACGTACTCCAGCTTTTCCAGCTCTGCGGCCAGTTTTCGTGGCTCGGGCGTCATGACCATGATGGTGTGCGGGTGCTTGTCGATGAGGTCCCGGATGTCGTGGAGGTTGCCCTGCGCCAGGAGCTTTCCCTTGTGGATGAGGACGATGTTTTCGGTCATCCGCTCCACCTCGTGCAGGACGTGGCTGGAGATGAGCACCTGGCGGCCGGCCTTGTCAAGGTCGGAGATGACCTCCATTATCCCCAGGCGCGCCAGCGGGTCGGTGCCGCTTAGGGGCTCGTCGAGGATGACTAGCTCGGGCTCGTGTACTATGCTCTGGGCGATCTTGATGCGCTGGCGCATGCCCTTGCTGTAGCCGCCCAGGTTGCGGTTCATGTCCGCCGTCATATCCACCGAGGCGATGGCCTTCCGGGCGGCGGTGTTCGCCTGCTGGACGGACATGCCGTTGAGACGCGCCAGGTACTCGACGAACTGCAGGCCGGTCATCCACGGGTAGAACGAGTCCTGCTCGGGGCAATAGCCGACGCGCGCTTTGAGACGGGTATTTTGGCGCGGCTCCTCGCCAAGCACCCAGAGCCGCCCCTGCGACGGCGCCAGCTGGCCCGTGACCAGCTTCATGAGCGTGGACTTGCCGGCGCCGTTGGGCCCCAGGAGCCCGGTTATCCCCGGCCGGATGCCGATGGTGACGTTGTTGAGGCCCAGGACCATGCCATACCACTTGCTGAGCCCCCAGGTGGCCACCACCCAGTCTGCGGTGTCGAAACGGTATTGCTGGACGGCCTGTTGGGAATACTGGGCGACCTGGGCCGATTGTATCGAAGCCGGTAAAGGCCCGGGCTGGGCTGGCGCATCCCCTGCGCCTTGCGCCCCGCGCCTTGCGCCTTCTCCTCTCATTCGCTCAGCTCCGTCCTCTCTATCTTGTACCAAACGAGGACCGTGCACACCGCCCAGATGGCGGCCAGCGCCGCCAGGGAGTACCACCACGGGAAGCCCAGCCCGAGGTCCTTGCCGAGGCCGAACGCCGTCCTCCCGGTCACGTCGAGGTTGTCGGCCATCCCTATGAGCCGGCTGTACTTGCTGTCGAACGACCCCGTCGCCAACTGGCCCATTATCGTCGTCACGAGGTAGATGACCACCATGGCCGCCGCGGCGTAGAACCGCCGGGCCGTCATCGAGGAGAATGCCAGCGAGAGCGTGGAGAATGTCAGCACGACCGCGAGCCCCTGGCCCAATATCGCGCCCCAGACCCAGAGGTTGTCGACGACGTATTTGGAGGATATGTCCGAAAGCAGCAGCAGGAGGCCGAATGTGACGAGGGTCGGGACGATGGTTGCCAGGGAGAGTATCGTCCCGGTCGTCCCGAACTTGCCGAACAAATAGTCAGTCTTTGTCAGTGGCCGGGCGAAGTAGAGGTTGTAGGATTTCTCGGCAAGGTCGGTCGATATCATGCGCGAGCCGACCACCGCCGCAAGCAGGAGGGCGAACCAGACCTGAAGAGACAGGGTCTGGCCGTACAGGATGGACCCGATATTATCGACCTTTTTATTGTCGCTCAGAATCAGGCCCGTGTGGAAATTTCCGCCGGATGCCGGATCACCTGCCGCCTGGACCGTGATCATGATGTCATTTGCCGAGGGTGACTGGGCCGTCGTTCCGATGCGAAGATCGCAAAGCACGGTCTCTCCCGGCCGCTGTCCGAACGCAAAGGCGCGCTTTTCCATCACGTACTGGAAAGTCCCGGACCCGAATTGGCTTTTGGAGATCAGTTTGACCGGGACCTGGGTGCCGTTCACGATGACAACGTAGCTCCAGTCCTTTTGTCGGGTCGTGACGGTGATGTTGTATTCCACGGGCTCCGTCCCCGTGTTCGTGACCTGGAACCGCACGCTCGATGTCTCGCCCGCTTTGCCTTGGAAAGTATCGTTGATGAATGCAAAATCATACGAGCTTGTGATGTTGGCAAGCTCCGGTATGGGAGCTATCATGGTGAATGTGAGGTAGCTATCCTCCCGAGATCCGGTGACAGCCTTGACCTGGATCGTTGCGTTGGATCCTGGAGTGGCATCGGCCGGGGGCGTTATGGTCAGCAAAGGCAACAACCGGCCGTCCTTCAGTGTGTGATTCACTTTGGTGGACCAACCGGGAGGAATCTGCGAGATATTGTAGCTGGTCGAGCCGGACATAGCCCTTCCGATGAGCGGATACTCTGCGACGGAGTAGTTCATTATTGTCCGGTGCATGATCGCATTGGACGGCTGCGAACTCGTCCAGGTGCCGGGAACTTCGGCCTCGAGCGGTAGCCCACCCATCGCCGCGAAAATGATGGGGAAGAACGCGGTGAACATCCAGGCCAGCACGAGCAGTATGATGACCGGCCAGGTCTTGAGATTGAACCGGACGCCCTCGGTCACCATCCTGATCGCTATTTTCCGGCGCCCGTCCAGGCGGCCGTTCCAGCTCGTGTAGCGCTCGTGCTTGATGCCCGTCCAGCCGAACGGCGAAGACGACTGGGCCCCGGGTGCCGGGGGCTGGGGTCCGGACGCAATGCTGTCGGAGCGTGAAGAGGGTGGCGGAGAAAGGGAGGCCCTGCTCGATGCCACTTGCGCTTCGCGACCTTGCGATTGCGGCATCAGGCCTTCGCTCCCTTTTCCTGGGCGACGATGACCTCGAGGAAGAGGTCCTCGAGCGTCCGGGCGCTGCGGCTGACGAAGCGCACCTGGACGCCGGTCGCCGCGCCCGCCTTCATCACGGCCTGGTAGGCCTCGTCGAGACGCGCCTCCTTGCCGATGTCCACCCGGATGTTGCCGCCCTTCTCGGGTTCCGCACCGAAACCTGCTTTGACAAGCTCCCCGGCGAAGGCGGCCGTCCCGGCCGCGTCGGCCTTTACGCGCACGCTAAGCAGGGTCTTGCTGGCGATGAGCATCTCGCCGATGCTCCCCTGCTTGACTATCTGGCCGTCGCTCATGATGACGACGTTCTTGCATACATATTCGACATCGGGCAAAAGATGCGAAGACAGCAGTATGTTCTTGCCCTCGTCGTGGGCCAGTGACCTGATGAGTTCGAGCATCTCGTCGCGGCCCCGCGGATCAAGCCCGTTGGTCGGCTCGTCCAGAAGCAGTAGTTCGGGGTCGTGGACCAGCGCTTGGGCCAGCTTTATCTTCTGCCTCATGCCGGTCGAGTATGTGGAGATGGTTCGATATCTCTCCTCGCCGACGCCGATGTAATGCAGGACCTCGTGGGCGCGCGAGAGCGCCTCCGGCCGGGCCATGCCCACCATCTGGCCCATGTAGGTGCAGAAAGACACGGCGTCCATGTCCATTATCAGACACTCGTGCTCGGGCATGTAGCCAATCCGCTGTCGGATGATGGCGGATTCGGAGCGGATGTCGCGGCCCAGCAGGGTGCCCCCGCCCGAGGTGGGCTCCAGGAGGCCTATGAGCACCCGGATGAGCGTGGACTTTCCGGCGCCGTTGGGGCCCAAAAGACCGGTTGAGCCGGCCGGGACGTCCAGCGATATGTCGTCCAGCGCCTTGACGGAGCCGAAGCTCTTCGTGACGCCCGAGGTCCGGATAATGGAGCCGCCATCTGCGTTCAAGGTAGGCCACCCCAACGGTCCTGAGTATAAGCTTATATTGGCGACTCCTCTGCCCTGTCGGAACCGAGAGATAATCTTTATAATGCCCCAGTACCTTCGCGCTTCGAATATATATAATTGCCCCGGAAAACGGATGTGGAGCGATGCCCAATCTCAACGAGGCCTGGAAGTACGACACCGAGAACCTCGTCTGGAACGTCTCCGCCTCCTCGGCGGGCGACCTCATCGCCGCCGGCTCGTGGGATTCCCACATACACCTCGTCGACCGCAAGGGCAACGCCCTCTGGAAGCACAAGACCGGCGACTTCGTCGCCGCCGTGGCCGTCTCGGCCGACGGCGAGACCATAGTGGCCGGCTCCTACGACAAACAGCTGTACGCGCTCAACCGGAACGGAAAACCGCTTTTCAAGTTCAAGGCCGACAGCTACGTGCGGGGCGCGGCCGTGTCCCCGTCCGGGGACCGGATAGCGGCCGCCACCTGGGCCGGGACCGTCTTCGGCCTGGACCGCCGGGGCCAGCAGCAGTGGAAGGCCGAGCTGGGCGCCAACCCGCTCTCCGTGGCCGTCTCGGCCGACAACAACCTGACGATGGTCGGGTGCGCCGACAGCACCATCCGGATGCTGGACGGCTCCGGCAAGGAGCTCTGGAAGTTCGAGACCGGGAGCGCCGTGCTCTCCGTCGCCGCGGCCGCGAAGGCCAACCTTTTCGCGGCCGGCTCCACCGACACCCACATCTACATGCTGGACGCCACGGGCAAGCTCCTTTGGAAGTACCGCACGGGCGGCGTGGTCCGCGGCGTGGCGCTGTCGGATTCGGGCGAGTACGTCCTGGCCACCTCGCACGACCGTTACCTCTACTTCTTCGAAAGGACGGGCAAGCTCCTTTGGATCTCCCGGGTGGCCCCGGAGGTCTGGACGGTGGGCGCCTCGGGCATGTGCGATTCGATTGTCCTGGGCTGCCGGGACAACTCCGTGCGGCTCCTGGAGAACCTCGAGGTCGTGAAGGTCCAGCTGGATGCGGCGCGGGCGGCCATACAGAGGGCCGACGAGGATGGAGCCGACAGCCGCGAGGCCCAGAAGACGCTCAAGCAGGCGGAGGCCGCCTCGTCCTCGGGCAACATCCAGGAGGCGCTCCACTCGGCCGAAAAGGCGCGCTCATTGGCGGAGTCGGAGATGAACGGCCGGCTCTCTGAGCTCATCGACCAGAAGCTCGCCGAGTTCGAGCGCATGGCCGCCGAGCTCAAGGAGAGCCGCAAGAGCCCCGCCCGCGTGGAGTGGGCGATGCAGAGGGCCAAGAAGCTCCGGGAGGCCGGGCGGCTCAAGAAGGCGCTCGAATCGGCGCGCAAGAGCGAATCCTACCTCAAGGGGCTCCCCGCCGAGGAGCCGAAACCACTCCTGCCCGAGGGCGAGCAGGCGGGGCCTGCCCCGCCACAACAGGCCGCGGCCGACGACGAGCTTCGGCCCGCCGTCGAGATGGAGCTCCAGAACGCCACGGCCGGGGTCGCCGAGCTGGAAAAATCGGGCGCCGACGTCGCCGAGGCCCGGGCGCTGCTCGAGAAGGCGGCCGGCGCGATGGGGCGCAAGGACTACTTCGTGGCCGCCGAGTTCATCTCCAGCGCGAGCAAGCAGGCCCAGGCCATCAAGAAGCGCCGCGGCGACGCCCAGGCGCGCATTGCCGAATCCGAATCGGCCATCGCCGAGGCCAAGGCCGCCGGCATCGATGTCGCCGCCATGGCGACCACGCTGAAGATGGGGCAGGACGCCCTCGAGGCCGGCGAGTTCGAGCTGGCCACCGACTACGCCGGGCAGGCCCAGTCGCAGGCCAGATCGGAGCTGCAGAAGGCGGCGCCGGCCGCCGCCAAGGGAGCGGCCCCCGCGCCCAAACCGGAGGGCGCCCCCAAGTGCCCCAGCTGCGGCAAGAAAGTGAAAGCCCAGTGGAAGAGCTGCCCGTTCTGCCGGACGCGATTGAAGTAGGCCCGGCTCACTCCTCTTCCTTCGACGCTCTCGGCGGTGCGTTCCCGACCGCGCTACAGCCGGCGACCGATTCCTCGAGCGGCGTCCGGAGGACGCGCCCGTTGACGACCTGGAGCTTCTCGAGCTTCTTCTGTATCTTGTCGAGCTCGGCAAGGCAGCGCTTCGAGAGCTCCGAGCCCTCCTCGAACAGGCGCAACGCCTCCTCGAGCCGGACGTCGCCGACCTCGAGCGTCCGCACGATGTTCTCGAGCTTTGAAAGCGATTCTTCGAAGCTCATTTCCCTTTTTGCGCCCTTGTCCGCCTTGGCTTCCTCGGATATAGAACTCCCTCCTTCATGCTGCTCATCGATTTCACGGTGCTTACGAAATCTCCCTTGGACACGAGCGTCCGGATGTCCTCGCCCTCGCGCAGCTCCGCCGGGTCCCGCACCGCCGAGCCGGTCGTTTGCCTGATGGTGATGCTGTAGCCGCGCCCGAGCACCTGCATGGGGCTCATGGCGTCCAGCAGGCCGCTGTAGCGTTGAACCATGTCACGGCGGCGGGCCAGGAGCTGCTCGATGGACCGGCCCAGCCCCCGCGAGAGCTCGTCCGTCCGAAGGCGCGCCTGGTCGAACCTCCCGACCAGCTCGCGGCGCAGGCTGGAGCCCAGCATCCTTATCCGCTCCTCCATGTCGGAGCGCCTGGGCATCACGAGCTCCGCAGCCTTCGACGGCGTCGGGGCGCGCACGTCCGCCACGAAATCGGAGATGGTGAAGTCCGTTTCGTGGCCCACCGCGGAAACGACGGGGATGCGCGACGAGCGTATCGCCCGCGCCAGCGCCTCGTCGTTGAACGCCCACAGGTCCTCCAGCGAGCCGCCGCCGCGGGCCAGGATGATGACCTCGGGCCCGTCCTCCTCGAGCGAGTTGAGCAGCTTTATGGCGGCGATGATCTCCTGCGCCGCCCCCTCGCCCTGGACCTTCGCCGGCGCCAGGAGCAGGTGGGCGTTGGGGAACCGCCCGAAGAGTATGTTCCGTATGTCCTGGAGCACGGCTCCGGTGGGCGAGGTCACGACGCCCACGACCTTCGGCAGCGCCGGCAGGCGGCGCTTGAGCTTCTGGTCGAAGAGGCCCTCCGCCTCCAATCGTTTCTTCAGTTGCTCGAATGCAAGATAGAGCGCGCCCATCCCCTCGGGCCGGACCTCGAGGACCTTCAGGTTGTACGACCCGCGTGGCGGATAGACCGTTATCTGGCCGCGTACGAGCAGCTTGAGCCCGTCGGAGAGCTGGAACTTGAGGCGGTTGAACGATTCGCGGAACATGACGCAGTTCACGACCGCGCGCGCGTCCTTGAGCACGAAGTAGGCGTGGCCGGCGGCCGAGTGGCTGAAGTTCGACAGTTCGCCCTTGACCCAGACGTCCGCGAGGCGCTCGTCGTTTTGGAGAAGCTCCGTGATGTAATCGGTGAGCTCGCCCACCTCGTATATCTTGGGCCCGGCGGCGTGTTCGCCGCCGCTTGTGCTATCGCTGACGGGAGTGCCGGTTCCCTTCGCGTCCTCGCCGTAGGAGAACAACGAGGCGATGCGCTGTCTTCTCTCGGGAGGGGCCATCGTTCACACCGGCTCGAACCCGGTTATCAGCACCCGCACCGAATCCTGATAGCCGGCGATCTGCTGCTTTCCGACGCCGACCGCATCCACGGTCACGGACCACGGCCCGTCGATGGGGTTCAAGGCGGTGATCTCTTCCTGCGTGGAATTCGTGTAGCGGGCGTCCACCCATATGGAGCCGTCGGCCATCACGACCTTCACGTGAATGTAACGTTCCGGTATGACGATGCCGGGAAACGAGAAAGGAATCGCCACGAGCACGAGCGACATCCTGACCTTCAGCCACTCCGCCCCGTTCTTCACCTTGAATGACTTGACGTAATTGTAGTTGAGGCTCGCCGGGTCGGTGAGCTTGGTCTCGAACGAGTGCTGTGCATCCGCTTTCGTCACGGTCTTGAACACGGGCTTTCCGGCCGGGCCCCGTCGCCCGAACAGGTCCTTCGAGCCGTAGATGTCGACGCACCCCGACACGGACAGCACCATCAGCAGGCAGGCCAGCCCGGCCCAAAGCGCCATTCGTTTGCTCATGCCGGCCGGACATCGTTTTGTCGGGATTTAACACTTTCAATCCGGCTCGACATCAATCGGCCCGTCCGGTGACCCCGGGCCCGGGTCCGCCGCGAAGGCTTTTTTCCGCCTCTTGCGCCAGCGCCAGGCCACGGCCGCCACGCAGGCCACCACGACCGCGACGATGATAATGGGCACCGTCACGTCGAACACCGGGTCGATCCCTTTCTGGACGTAATACAGCGGGAAGCTCTGGGTGATGGTCTGATTGTGCACCCGGGCCCCTTCCGAGGTCGCCACGAGGATGATCCCCTTGGTCAATCCCTCGAAGACCGCCCACTCCTTCGGCGATGTGACCGTGACAGTCACCTCTCCGTAGAGCCCCGGCTGCACGACGGGCGTGACCTCATTGTCCAGTCGGGCCGTCCAGCCATCGGACCCAAGCTGCGCCAGGTTGCCGATGACGACGCGGAACGTGTCCGGGCCGTTGCCCTTGTTCGTGACGAACACCCTGTAGGTCGTCGATGTTCCGGTCTTGTCCGTTTCGAAGAACGGCGCGTCGCTCGACACGGTGAGCATGTAATATTGTTCAACCGTTATCGTGCCATTGGCCGTGGCCTCGGAATCGGCGCCGGTGCCGCTGGACCTGGCCCTGATCAAAAGCTTTCCTATCAATGCGGACAGCGTCTTTTCCGGGACGACCGCGGTCGTGGTGAATGACTGGGGCGTGGTCGAGGTGAAGACCATCGTGCTTGGAGAGGTCTGGCTGACCCAGCCGGTGTCCACGTCCGATTCGAGCGTGACCACCACCCTCTGGACCGGCAACTTGTCCACGACGACCTGGCCAGTGAACTGCACAATGCCCGGGGAGGAGTCGGTGACGCGTGCCATCTGGTCGGGCTCGTCCAGATGGACGCTCAGCGAAAATATCGCCGGCGCGGTATCAGGCGGAGCGCCCGCGGCCGCTGGTGAGAGCGCGAGCGCCGCGAGGACCGCCAGTATGAATGCCGGTCTCATCTCAAAGCCGCCTCCGGAAGACGCCGTTTATATTATTTCGGGCGGTTATAAAACCATCGAAAACGGAAATTGACCCGGAAAGGCTTAACAGCCCCAAACCCGATATTGCGCCCGCCAGATGATGACAAGAGGGTCAGGCGACGCCGGCGGGCCTGCAGCGCGGGCCTTCTGGCGGATGGGCGGACCTATGAGTACTGATGGCAACGGCCTTGATGATGCGAAGGGTGCAAGGGTGGAAGGGTGGAAGGGTGGAAGGGACTAAACGGCCTTATCCGGCGCCCCCTTTTCCCCTTGTACCCTTCCCTTCCACCCTTGTACCCTTCCCTTCCACCCTTGTACCCTTGCACCCTTCCTACCCTTTTCCCAACGCCCGCCTCAGTTCACCGCCGGGGCGCTCCGAACGAGCCCCAGCTTGCCGCAGGATTGGCACCGGACCATGAGCGGCGTCTGCTGAGAGAACACGCCGGTCTTTGCGCCGCAGCCGCATTGGGCCTGGAACAAAGGCTTCCGGTCGGTCAGGTCCTTTTCGAGGTCGGCCTTTGCGCTGATGGAAACGGCGCCCAGGCTGTCAGGAGTGACGATACCCTCTGTCGGCCGCTGGACCGAGGCCAGCGTTTCCTCGTAATACCTGTAGGAGAAGCGGGCGTTCTCGATGGTCCGAGCGTAGTCGCCCGCCGAAGAGGCGGCCACCGCGTCCTTGAAATGCTTCTCGCCGAACGGGGATGGCTGCTTCAGCCGGGCGCACTCCTGCCCGAAGGCGCCCGCCGCGCGCAAAAGGTAGTCGACCAGCGACGGGCCGGCGTCCTGGATCACGACGTGGGCCGAGCCGCGAAGCTCGCGGACGTGGAAGAAGCTTCTTTGCCCGTCGAAGAGCGAGAAGCACGGGCCGTCCGACGGGGGCAGGGGCGAGGGGCACTCCAGCGCCAGGTTGCCCCAGCGGTCGACGACGTTGGTGCCCTCGGTCGACGGCAGTATCAGCATCTTCGTCCTGGCCATGACCGAGGAAACGGTCGGGTTGCTTCTCAGGTCGCCGGTCCAAAGGTGCTTCCCTGCCGGGTTGAGCCGCACGACGACCTCCGGCCCCAGGGTGTAGATGGATTCCCCGTCCTCGGACATCCGCACGGCAGTGGTCCCGTCGGGCACCTGGGCCGACCATCTCTCGGCGCCGTCGAGCGAAAGGCTCCGGGCCGTCCTGGAAAGCACGATGGTCTTGGTGCAGCTGACGGTCGTGGCGATGTCCGTGATGCCGTCGGGGTAGTTCCTGCGCCAAAGAATCCGTCCGTCGCCGGCCACCAGCGAGGCGCCCGAATTGTCGGCGGCGACGAGCGTGGAGCCGTCCTGCGAGAGCCGCAGGGAGGTCGCCGGCGCCTCCAGCCGGGCGCTGAAGAGCAGTTTCCCCTCTGTCGAGAGGCAAAGCACCTTGCCCCGGTCGTCGGAGGCGCAGGCGCAGTTTCCCTTTTCGGAGGCGGAGACTGCCCGCGCCGGGGTCTCCAGCCGGTACTTCCAAAGGGGTGTCCCTTCGGCGTTCATGTAGTAGAGCAACCCGCCCGCAAGCGAGGCGAAGAGCCCGTCGCCCGTCCCTTCGACGGCCAGCCCCAGTACGGGGGCTTCGAGCCGGCGCTTCCAGCGGAGCCTTCCGTCGGAAGAGAGGGACACGACCTCGAAGGAATTCTTGAACGCGAGCACCAGGCCCGGGTTCTTCAGCGTTGCGGCCATCGCCCCCGGCGGGCGGCTGAACACCGCGTAGAATGTGGTGCGGGCGCTCTTTTCGGGAGCGTCCATTGTGTACCGCTGCCATTTCAGCTCGTCGGGCATGGGGTCTCCCCTTTCCAGTCACCAGTGTTCATCGAAGTATACCAATCGATGAACTTGTGTAGCGGCCATCCATTTTCCCAACGCATTATGTAATTATTCTCTTTTGTAGTTTCAAGTTTATGATTGAGTAAACGTCGATAGAATCCACCCTGCAATCCAAACATTTTTCTATCATCTAGTTCTATTGTGAACAAGCGCCATGGATCCTTGCCTCGAAGATGCTTTAACCTAAATGCATAAACTGGTGTTATGCCTGCGAGCGTACAAAGTTGCTTCATCTGAGCCGCTTGATCCCTGATTCGTGGACTATTGAAATGGTAAACCGGTTCTACCGAGCTCTTCTCCTCAACTAGGAATGAAATGGCCCCAACGACTGCCATATCGATTCCAAAAGAGCCTGCCGCTCTGACGACCACAAAGGGTCGTTCCTTTATTCTAAGGTAGGCAATTTGTTCGTCGCCGGGAAGATTCTTGGTAACACGCTTGAGAACCTCGCTCTCATCCATCAAGATGCCTTTCAGTTCCCGCTCGTATACCTGGCTCACGGGCGGGAATTGGCTTGCGGATATTAATTGATATTGTCGCGAAGGGTGCAAGGGTAATTGGGTGGAAGGGTGGAAGGGTGGAAGGGTGGAAGGGTGGAAGGGAGGAAGGGAGGAAGGGAGGAAGGGACGACGGCGGGCTCCAGCGGCCCTTGCACCCTTCCACCCATGCACCCGTTCACCCTTGCGCCATGCGCCTCATGCGATGCGCCCGAACTTCTTCTCGAGCTCCGTCTTCGTCATGTGTATTATCGTCGGCCGCCCGTGCGGGCAGGAGAACGGGTTCTTCGTCCGGTAGAGCGCCGCCACGAGGTTTCGCATCTCGTTTAGCTCCATCCTCTCGCCGGCCCGGACGGACCGGTGGCAGGCCATGAGCTTGAGCATCCGGTCTGCCTGCGCCTCGCCTATCGCGCCGGGCCTTCCGGCCGATTCCAGCGTCTCGGCGATGATGTCGCGGAGCGCCTCCGGAGGAAGCGGCCGGCCGCCCACGACCGGAACGGCCTTGACGATGCAGCTTCGGCCGCCGAAGTCCTCGACAGAAAACCCGAGCTTCTCGATGGTCTGCGCAGCGGCGTCCAGGGCCCGCTTCTCGCGCACCGAGAGCTCCAGCGTCCGGGGCGAAAGCAATGACTGGCCCATGACCTTCCCGTCGTGATACTGCTCCACCAGGAGCTCGTAGTTCACGCGCTCGCAGGCGGCGTGCTGGTCGATGACCACGAGGCCGTCGCGGGTCTGGCCCATGATGTAGAGGTTGTGCGCCTGGCCGATTATGGTGACCTCGGGAAGGCCCTTCTCGGGCTCGGGCGCCGACGGGGAAGGCAGTGCCTCGACGCCGTAGATGGTCTTTTGCACCGGCCGGGTGTCCACCTTAGGCGTCCCCGTCTTGAGCGGGAAGGGCAGCTGCTCGAGAGGCCTTCCGGGGATGCCGTGCGGCTGGCTCGCCGCCGTCGAGAGCGCCGCCCGGACGGCCCCGACGACCACGCGGTGCACCTGCGATTCGTCGGCGAAGCGCACCACGGTCTTGGCCGGGTGGACGTTGACATCGACGCGCCCGGCGTTCAGCTCGAGGTTGAGGATGCCGACGGGATACCGGCCGGGCGGCAGGAGCTCGCCGTAGGCCTCCAGCACCGCCCTGACAAGCAGTCTGTCCGAGAACCAGCGCCCGTTGAGGAAGAAATGGAGATGGGACGGCCGGCCCTTGTTCAGCACCGGCCGCGAGACGAAACCGCGCACCGCGCAGTGCTCCAGCGGGTACTCGTCGTAGGACGGGTGCGCCTCCAGGGCCCGGTCCTCCACCGGCAGAAGCTCGCGGAAGACCTGCACACCGTAGACGCCGGCCACGCGCTCGCCCAGGTTGTCCGTCGGGTGGAGCGAAAGGCACTCCTTCCCGTCGGATACGACCTTGAACCCGACCTCGGGCCGGGCGAGGGCGTAGCTCGTCATCACCTCCAGTGTGTGGTCCGCCTCGAGCCCGTCGCTCCGGAGGAACTTGCGCCGCGCGGGGACATTGTGGAACAGCTCCCGGACCTCCACCGTGGTACCCGGCGAGCGCCCGGCCGCCTTTGCGTCCAGGACCTTGCCGTCATCGGCCCGGACCTCGGTGGCCTCGAGCCCGTCGAGCGGCCGCGAGAGGAGCCGCACGCGGGACACCGCGGCGATGCTGGCCAGGGCCTCCCCGCGGAAGCCCAGCGTGGAGATGCAGAACAGGTCCTCGAGCCTGGATATCTTGCTCGTGGCGTGGCTCTCGAAAGCACGGATGGAGTCCTCGCGGCCCATGCCGCAGCCGTCGTCGCTCACCCGCACGAGCTTCTTTCCGCCCTTCTCGATCTCGACGGTGACGTGCCGGGCGCCGGCGTCCAGCGAGTTCTCGACCAGCTCCTTCACGACGGACGCAGGCCTCTCTATGACCTCGCCGGCCGCTATCTTTGCCACCAGCTCGGGCGCAAGGACGTGAATGCAGCCTTTCATGTTGCGGCCTCCGTGGATCGGTCGTTCACTTTCCATCCCCCTTTACTACGGGCGCGGCCCTGGCGCCGAGCTTCTTCTGGAGCGCGTGAAGCGCGTTCAGGGCCTCCACCGGGGTCATGTTCATGAGGTCCAGCTGTTCTATCTCTTCCAGCACCGGGTGAGGGAGCGCCTCCGCCTGAAAGAGCGTGGACTGCGCAAAGACCTTCCCTCCCGGCGCCACCTTGCCGGGCGGGTTCTCCTTCTCGAGGGAATGGAGCACCCGGCGGGCGCGCTCGGTGACCTTTTTGGGAAGGCCGGCAAGCCGGGCGACCTGGATGCCGTAGCTACGGTCGACGGAGCCCGGCAGGACCTTGCGCAGGAACACTATCTCCTCGCCTGCCTCCTTCACGGGCATGTGGTAGTTCCTCACCCGCGAAAGCGACTGCGCAAGCTCGGTAAGCTGGTGGTAGTGCGTCGCAAAGAGCGTCTTGCACCCGGCCCGCGGCTCGTTGTGCAGGTATTCGGCGACGGACCAGGCGATGCTCAGGCCGTCGAAGGTGCTCGTGCCGCGGCCTATCTCGTCGAGCAAAACGAGGCTTCGGCGCGTGGCGTTGTTGAGGATGTTGGCGGTCTCTATCATCTCGACCATGAAGGTGCTCTGGCCTCGTACGAGGTCGTCGGCGGCACCCACGCGGGTGAACACCCGGTCCATGACCCCGATGCGGGCCGAACGCGCCGGGACGAAGGAGCCCATCTGGGCCATTATCACGATGAGCGCCACCTGGCGCATGTAGGTCGACTTGCCGGCCATGTTGGGCCCGGTTATGAGCATTATCTGCTCCGAGGAGCAGTCCATAGCCGTGTCGTTGGGCACGAAGGCGCCCGGCTGGAACATGCGCTCCACCACCGGGTGGCGCCCGTCCCTGATGACGAGCTCCTCGCCGTCGTCGACCGCGGGCTCGGCGTAGCCGTTATGGGTTGCCGCTTCCGAGAGGCTCCGGAGCACGTCCAGCTCGGCGACGGCGCGAGCCGTTGCCAGTATGCGGTGGCCCTGCGCGGCGATCTTTTTCAAAAGCTCCGCAAACAGCCGCTGCTCCAGGGCAAGTATCTTCTCCTCGGCGCTGAGAACGATGCTCTCGTACCTTTCCAGCTCCTCGGTGATGAAGCGCTCGCCGGTCGCGATCGTCTGTTTCCTTATATAATTGGCCGGCACGGAGCCGAGGTTGGGCCTGGTCACCTCGATGTAGTATCCGAAAACGCGGTTGAAGCCTACCTTCAGGGAGCGGATGCCGGTCCTTTCCCGTTCGTTGGTCTCGAGCTGAGCCAGCCATTCCTTGGCCTCGCGGACGGAGCCGCGCAGGCCATCCAGCTCGGGGCTGTGGCCGTCCTGCATGAACCCGCCTTCGCGGGTGGTCGGCGGCGGGTCCGGGACTATGGCGGCCGCTATCAGGCCGGAGACGTCCTCGAGCGGGTCCAGCGACGCGGCCAGGGCGGAGAGCCTCTGCGACGGTGAATTTTCGAAAAGCAGGCGCAGCTGGGCCGCCACGCGCAGTGAATTGCCGAGCGCCGCCGTGTCGCGGGGCGAGGCGTTGCCGAAGCTCGAGCGGGCGTTGAGCCGCTCGAGGTCGTGGACGCCCTGCAGCAGCTCCCGGGCGGTCTGGGTGGCGACCGAATTGTTCGCAAGCTCCCGGACGGCGCCCAGCCGGGCCCGGATCGCCGGTATGTCCATCAGGGGCTGGAGCACCCAGCGTCGCAGGAGGCGCGCGCCCATCGGCGTGACGGTGGCGTCCAGCACCTCCAGAAGCGTCCCCCGGGTCGAGCCGTCGCGAAGGCTGGCGACGAGCTCGAGGTTGCGCTGACTGACGGAATCAAGCACCAGGAAATCGCCCGACGAATAGGTCGAGAGAGTGTCGATGCAGAACTCCGAGCCCTTCTGCACCCTGTCCAGGTACGAGACTACGGCACCCGCAGCCGAAACGGCCAGGTCCTTCCCGGCGCACCCGAAGCCTTCCAGGGTCGGGACCCCGAAGAAATCGAGCAGGCGCCTGACGGCCGCTTCGGGATCGAACTGCTCGTCGGGAATCTGCACGACGGTCATGTCCGAAAGGCTCCTGAGCGAGCCGACGAACTTGCGGTCGCCGATAAGCTCGCGCGGCAGAAGGCATTCCGACGGCCGCAGGCGTGCCACCTCCCCTGATAGCCTTACGAGCGCCTCGTCGCCCAAAAACTCCATCGTGACGAACTCGCCGGTCGAGACGTCCACCGCCGAAAGGCCGAAGCCCTGAATGCCGCGGGATATTGCGACCAGATAGTTGCCTATCTTGTGCTCGAGCATGGAATCCTCGAGCACCGTGCCCGGCGTTATGACCCGGACGACCTCGCGCCGAACGAGGCCCTTGGCCATCGCCGGGTCCTCCATCTGCTCGCAGATGGCGACCTTGAAGCCCTTTTTTATCAGGCGACGGATGTAGGAATCGGAGGCGTGGAACGGTATCCCCGCCATCGGGATGCGGTCGCCGCCCTTGTTGCGCGCCGTGAGCACGAGGTGAAGCTCCCTCGAGGCGGTGGCGGCGTCCTCGCCGAATGTTTCGTAAAAGTCGCCCAACCGGTAGAGCAGTATGTAGTCCGGGTACTCCTTTTTTATCGACTGGTACTGCTCCATCATCGGGGTGAGCTCGCCCATCGGGGTTCTCTTGGGGGATTATGGCGGCAGATATTAATATGTCGCCCCAACTAGATTTATTAGGACAGAAGAGTATGCACAATGGGGAAACCCATGAGGACCTACATCGACATCACGGTCAATCCCAACAGCGCCGGGCCTTCCGAAGTGGTGCACGCCATGCTCAAGCTCGGCATCTCGCCCATCTTCGGGCCGCACGACTTCTACATCGACTGGACGACGGAGGCGGATTTCAAGCGCAAGTTCAAGGAGGTCCACAAGGTCCTCCAGTCCCTGAACATCTCCTACCGGCTCCAGACCTACGAGGTCGCCCAGGAAGAGGCGCGGACGATCGCGGTGATGACGAAGAAGAACGGGCCGTGACCGGGGATTTTTTGCGAAAGCGACGGGAGAACCGGTAAGCCGGATAACCGGTGAGCCGGGGGGTGAACCGGTGAGCCGGAAAGCCGGTGGGACATTGGACCGGAACCCCGCGCTACCGGCTCACCGGCTTTCCGGCTTCCCGGCTTGCCGGCTGTCCGGCTCGCTTCCAGTGGCCGTTTTACCGGCCATGCCATATATATCCATAAGAACAAAGGTAATATACATGGACCGTAATTTCCGGCCGACCGATAATTGACGGTGATAAAACATGCTGGAAGGCGTATCCGACCGGGGGAACAAGGTCTACGACGCGATGAAGGGCGCGGGAATAATCGGCGAGGAGAAGATGGCCAACGCCGACAGGATAACCCAGATGTGCAAGATGGCAAAGACCATGGTCCTTACCGGCCTGCAGGAGCTCGAGCAGAAAGGGTACGCCAAGCGCAAGGCCCGCGACAAGGCGGCGGGGTACTACATCATACCCGGCAAATAACGCTTTCCACGCAGCAAAGGGTCCCGGGGCAAGGGTCACGGGCCAAGGCCACCGGGAAGTCTACATTTTTTCGGTCGTCATCCCACGCCGGGCCCCGTTTCCAAAGGTTGATATCGGGAGATTGCGCTGGCCATCGCGATGAGACCTGTAACGCGCGGGATGATCCTGGCGGCGGCCCTCGTCATCGGCGCCGTGCTGTCGCCGTATCTTGCGCCGCCGGCTCAGGCGGGCGCCCCATCGGATGGCGTGAGCATCTCGAGCTTCACCGTCTCGCCGGCGGGCACCGGCGCCCGCACCGAGACCGAGACGGTCCTGGTCGGGCTCAACCTCACGCTGAGAAACAGCGGCCAGAACGATGCCAATATAACCGTGTCCATAAAGGAAAAAGGCAGGACGCTGCTTGCGAGGAATGTCACGATCGCTTCGAACAGCACCTACAACCTGAGCCTCGATTGGCCGCTCCAGGGCATCGGCGACCACGCTGCCGTGGCGACGATCTCCGGAGATAACATATCGGCTCCGGCCACCATTCAGGCGACCTGCAATGTCCGGCTCCTGCCGCTCGTGGAGCATCCCAGCCCGTGGTACACGATACCCTGCGTCCTGCTGTTCATCATCGTTCCATCGGTGGCGATCTGGCTGTTCATCCGCCGCATGAGGGGCGGGGAATGGCTGGACAAAACTGGGAACAGGTCATCCGGGCGCGACGATAAAAAGTGAAGAGGGGGCGGGGGAGAAAAAAAATCCTTTCCTCATTGACACCTGCTCGTTGCATCCTTGCGGTTTGAGCTCTAGTCCTTGCGCCTTGGCCCTTGCCCCTTCACCCTTGCGCTGTGCGCCTCTCATGCGGGCAACTGCCCTCCCCGCCGTAAACGGCGGGGTTTCCCGCTTTGCGGGCGTGACCCTCCCCGCACTGAAGTGCGGGGCATCACGCCATGCTTGCACGCTATTATTTCTTGTAGACCACATGCGTGCAGTTGGTGCACTTCCAGACCTCGAAAACGTCGTGGCCCATCGAGAAGGGTATCATGTGGCCGTTCTTGCACCGCGGGCAGGGCGGAAATATGCCTTCCATAATGTTTCCCCGTCGTTGATTGGGCATGTAATACTTAAAAGCTTCGCCACCGGCGGGAGGAAAGGGTTATTTCGATGCATTTGCTTCAGAACGGCGAGATGGAGCTGGAAGACGAGCGCGGCAAGTGCTCCAGTTGCGAGCGGGAGCTTCCGAAGGGCGCGGTCCTGTGCCCGAAGTGCGGGACCCCTGTGCCCGGGAGCGACGAGGCGGCGGCAGGTGAAAAAGGCCCCAGAAAACGCGGCGGCCCCGTCCCGGTCATAAAGGTCCGCAAGGTCAAGCGCACCGCGGTGGAGACGCCTGCCGCAGGGCTCGAGAAGGCCCGGGCGGCCCTCGAGAATGGCGAACTGCAGGAGGCGCTCCGCTTCTGCGACGAGGGCCTGGCGCTGGCCCCGAAGGACCCGGAACTTCTGAGAACGCGTTCCACGATACTGGAAAAGCTCGGCAACCGGGACGACATGCTCCGGTCGCTGGACACCCTCATCGCCGCCGCGCCCGGCCTTTCCTGGGCCTGGCAGGAGAAGGGCGCCGCGCTGCGGAGGCTGGGCCGGTTCGACGAGGCCATAAAGGCGTTCGAGAAGGTCATCGAGCTCGAGCCCGGGTCCCGCCAGGGCTTCTACGCCCTGGGCGAATCCTCCTTCTCCCGCGGCCTCTACGACGACGCGCTGGGCGCGCTCGAGAAGGCGGTGAAGCTGGACCCCGACTTCGGACAGGCCTGGCTGCTGCGGGGGCGCGTCCTCGAGGTGCTGGGCAAGATGGAGGAGGCCGCCAGCTCCTACGAGCACACGCTGGCGCTGGCGCCGGGCCTGGGCGAGGCCTGGCTGCGAAAGGGAAGAACGCTCATCACAATGGGCAAGGGCCCCGAGGCCCTGGAATCGTTTACGAAGGTCCTGGAGATCACGCCGGGCAGCATCGAGGCCCTGCGGGGAAAGGGCCAGGCCCAGAGCCTGGTCGGTGACTTCGACGCCGCCCGCAAGACCTTCGAGGAGCTCGTCCTGCTTTCGCCCGAGGATGGGGACGCCTGGCTGTTCCAGGGCCGGGTCCACCTCGAGGAGGACCGGCCGGACCAGGCGCTGCGCTGCCTAAACAACGCCGTCCGGAACCTCCCGCGCAACCCGAAGGCCTGGATGCACCGGGCGGCCGCGATGGTCAGGCTCAATCTGCTCAAGGAGGCCCTGCAGAGCTACGAAAAAGCGCTGGAGTTGGACCCCGAGATGGCCGAATCGCACCTCGGTTACGCCTCAGCAGCCGAGCGGCTGCATAAACTGCCCGAGGCGGTGATGGCGCTGACGGAGGCGCTGGAGCTGGACCGCGGCAACCTGGCCGCCTGGATAAAGAAGGCGCAGCTCTTACAGGAGATGAAGCGCTACAGCGAGGCGCTCGACTGCTACCAGAAGGCCTCCCAGCTGGACCCCGACAACCCCGAGGTCTGGAGCGCGCTGGGCCAGCTCTACCACCAGACGGGCAGAAACGAGCTGGCCGTGAAGTGCTACGACCGGGTCAGGGACCTCATCAAGGAGGACGCCGACGTCTGGTACCGCAAGGGCGTGGCGCTGGCGGGCATGGGCGACCACCAGGAGGCCGCCGAATCATTCGGCCGCGCCATCCGCATCAAGCCCGATTTCTTCGACGCTGTCCGGGGCCGGGCCCAGTCCCAGACGGCCATCAAGCGCTTCGCCGACGCGCTGCGGACCTACGACACGGCCCTCAAGGTCAACCCCGACTTCGCCGACGCATGGTACGATAAGGCCCGCGTCTTCGAGGTGATGGGACGCCACGAGAGCGCCGTGAAATGCCTCAACACCGCCGTTGCGCTTCGGCCGGAGATGGCCGACGCCTGGTACCGCCTTGGCGTGTCGCTCGCGCACCTGCGACGCAGCGTCGAGGCCCTGAAGGCTTTCGACCGCGTGGCCCAGCTTAGGCCGGAGTACCCCGAGCTCTGGTACAGCCGCGGCACGGTCGAGAGGGAGACCGGCCACCTCGCGGACGCGCTCGCCTCGTTCACGAAGGCGCACACGCAGAACCCGCGCCACATCGCCGCGCTGTTCAGCGCCGGCTCCTGCCTGCTGGAGCTCAAGCGGTACGACACGGCCATCGAGAGCTTCGACCGGGCGCTGGAGCTCAATCCCAGGCACAGCTCCTCGCTCATCGGAAAGGGCGAATCGTTGCTCGAGCTGGGCCGGTACGCCGAGGCGGAGCAGGCATTCGACCAGAGCATCGAGAGCAACCCGCGGCTGGCGCTGGCCTGGGCCGGAAAGGCGCGCGCCGCCGAGAGCTCGGGGCGCCTGGACGAGGCGCTCGGCCACTACGAGCGCTCCGTGACCGAGAACCCCAACCTGCTCAATTCCTGGCTCCGCATGGAGCGCATCCTGAAGGGGCAGGGCAAGTGGGAGAAGGCGCTGGAAAAGATCACGCGGGCCACGGAGGTGAGGCCAGATTCCATCGAGGCCTGGGAGGAGCGGGCCATCTGCCTCGTGGCCCTGGGCCGGAAGGCCGAGGCCGTCCAGAGCTACGACACGGTCCTCCATCTTGACCCCCGGAAGGAGCCCGCCTGGGTCGCCCGGGGCCGCCTGCTGCTCGACCTGGGACGGGTGGAAGAGGCGCTCCAATCGTTCGTGCAGGCCACCTCGCTCAAACCCCACGACCTGGAGGCCTGGTTCGGAAAGGGCCTGGCCTTGGAGGCGCTGGAGCGCTGGGAGGATGCCCAGCCGGCCTTCGGCGAGGCTCTGAGGCTCGACAAGGACCACAGCGAGGCCCACGCCCACTTGGGCAAGGCTCTCAGCGCCACCGGAAAATATTCCGAGGCGCTGGTCCACTTCGACGAGGCCCTGCGGCTGGGGGGCGAAAGGCCGGAGCTGCTCCTGTCAAAGGGGTTCTGCCACGAGGGCCTGGGCGACCTGCAGTCGGCCATGGCCCTCTACGACAGGGTACTGGCCGGGGATGAAAAGAACGTCCCTGCCTGGCTGCGCAAGGGTGGGGCCAAGGCCAAGCTGGGGGACCTCGAAGGCGCCCTCGGCTGCTTCGACCGCGCCATCGGGCTGGACGGCCAGAACGAGGACGGATGGATAGGGAAGGCCGACGTCCTGGAGAGGAAGAAGGACCTCCAGGGGGCGCTCTCCTGCCTGCAGACCGCCCTCGGGCTGACGCGCCATCCCGGCGAGGTCCGGGAGGCGATGGGCCGCCTGCACCACCAGATGGACGACCATGTCGAATCGCGCCGATGCTACGAGGCGGTCCTCGCCCTGCAGCCCGGCAACGTCCGGGCGCACCTGCTCCGGGCCGAGGAGCTGGTGCACATTGGCGACCGGAAGGCCGCCATCGCCGGCATCCAGCAGGCCATCCAGCTTGCGCCGACCCGCGGCGACATCTGGCTCCGGAAGGGCGAGCTCCTGCAGGAGCTCGAGCGCTACGACGAGGCGCTGGACAGCTACGAGAGGGCCGTCCGCCACTCGCCCGACAATCCGCTGGCCTGGGTGAAGTGCGGCTCGGAGCTTCTGCGGGCCGCCCAAAACGGCGACGCGCTCTCCGCGTTCGAGCGCGCGCTGGCGCTGGCCCCCAACGCCACCGACGCCATCGAGAAGAAGGCGATAGCGCTGGATCGGCTGGACCGGCGCCAGGAGGCGCTCGAGTTCGTTTCGAAGGCGCTCCGGGACAGCCCCGAGAACGCCCGGTTGCTCCACCGCAAGGGCATACTGCTGACAGGGCTGGGCCGCTGGGACGACGCGCTGGACTACTACGACAGGGTCGTCCGGCTCGACCCGGCCCTCACCGACGCCCTGTTCAACAAGGGCATCACGCTCGAGAGGCTGGGCCGGTTCCCCGAGGCCCTCGACACCTACCAGCTGGCCATATCCCGCGACCCGAAGGACCCGGAGGCGTGGCTGCGGAAGGGCTCGGTCATCTACTCCATGGGAAATGCAGAGGAGGCCCTCGAATGCTTCGAGAGGGCGCTGGAGCTCAATCCCGGGAGCGCCGAATCCTGGTTCCAGAAGGGCAAGGTACTGCAGGACAAGGGCGGCCACAAGGGCGCCATCGCCGCTTTCGAGCGGGCGCTCAAGCTCGACCCGCAGCTCACCGAGGGCTGGCTCCACAAGGGCATCTCGGAGCTGGAGAGCGGACAGGCCATGGCGGCCGTCCAGAGCCTGGACCGGGAGCTCGACATGGTCCCGGAATCGGACCGGGCCTGGTTCCAGAAGGGCCTGGCGCTGGCCGCCTACGGCAGGCACGAGGAGGCGCTCGACAGCCTCGAGAAATCTCTGGCGCTGAACCCGGAGCGCTGGCAGGCCTGGACCAACAAGGGCAAGGCGCTGGCGCGGCTGGGCCGCCACGCCGAGGCGCTCGAATCACTGGGCCGCTCGGCCGAGCTCATGAAGAACGCCCCCGAGACGCATTACGATATTGGGGTCATCCACCAGGAGCTGGGCGACCTCGGGGAGGCCCTCAAGGCCTACGACCAGGCCGCGGGCATCCTGGGCAACGACCCGGACCTCTGGTTCAATCGCGCTTTGGTGCTTGCCCGGATGGGGAAGCTGGACGAGGCGGAAAAGAGCTACTGCCGCGCGCTGGAGCTTAGGCCCGACTTCCGCGAGGCGCGGGTGAACGTCGGTATCCTGTTCATGAAGCAGGACCGCTACCGCGAGGCCCAGGAAAGCTTCGACGAGGTCCTCAACACTGCCCCGGGCCACCTTGAAGCGCTCATCAACAAGAGCGCCCTGCTCCTGAGGCGCAAGAGATACGCCGATGCCGAGCGCTGCCTCGAGCGGGCGCAGCGCATCGACCCTGACCGGCCCGAGGTGTGGCTCAACCAGGCGATAGCGCTGAACTCGCAGGGGCGGTCGCTTGAGGCGCTCCCGCTGTACGACCGGGTGATAGAGGCGCGCCCGCGGGACGCCCGGGCCTACTTCAACCGCGGGGTGGCGCTGGAGTGCCTCCAGCGGGACCCGGAGGCGCTCGACGAATATGACCGGGCCATAACCGCTGACCCGAAGTACGCCCCGGCCCACTTCAACCGCGGTGTGCTCCTGTACTTCGATGGGTACCACGAGAAAGCCCTCGACGCTTTCAGCACGCACCTCAAGCACGCGCCCCGGGACGAGCGGGCCTGGTTCAACAAGGGCCTGGCGGCGATGAAGCTGGACCACTACGAGGAGGCAATAGATTCTTTCAAGCAGGCGCTCAAGCTCAGGCCAGACTATCTCCCGGCGCGCAAGGCCCTTGACAGGCACGCCCGGCGCATGAGGGTCTGGTCGCGGATGGAATGATTGCACGCAGGTCAAAGGGCAAGGGTGGAGGGGTGGAAGGGTGGAAGGGCAACGGGGAAGGGTGGAAGGGTAATAGGGTGAAAGGGTGGACGGGACGGGAACTGGGGCGATATCAGCGTCCCCCTTTCCGCCCCTCCACCCTTCCCACCCTTTCACCCTTCCACCCCTGAAAAAGTGGTAGGTACCACATCTAGTTTATCTGCCACCTGCGCGCATTGAACTCGCGGTGATGGCATTGGCGACCACATCGGGGCGAAGGCGATCGCAAAATCGGGGCAAGACTATCAAGGACGTCGTCCTGCGGGCCGGCTCGCGGCCGTATGTCGACTTGGACTTCGAGGGCAACCCGCATTTCTCCTGCTCGCGCTGCGGCACGGCGCTGGAGCGGGACCGGGTCTTCTGCCCCAAATGCACAAACGGCATCGGCTGGGTACTGCCGTCAGAGGACGAGTACCGCTGCGGCGGGTGCGGCGAACCGCTCGAGACCGCCTGGAAGTACTGCCCGACCTGCACGTGCGAGATTGACTGGGGATGAACACAAGGGTGGATGGGTGGGAAGGGTGGAGGGGTGGAAAGGGAAGGGTAAAAGGGTATGAAGGGTGAAAGGGTGGAGGGTGCCGGCGAGTGCCCCCGTCGTTCCCCTTTTACC
>Ga0315291_10001276_pt1 | contig 33672 bp, 39 predicted proteins | sample YL17G12_20_MG_FD_203070 | JGI IMG/M metagenome (GOLD analysis project Ga0315291, IMG submission 203070) | Sediment microbial communities from Yellowstone Lake, YNP, Wyoming, USA - YL17G12_20 | ecosystem: Environmental > Aquatic > Freshwater > Lake > Sediment | place: USA: Wyoming | collected...
ATGAAAGAGGACCCTGGACAAAAAGAAGAAGAACGAGCACTCCGATAATTCCTATTATTAGAATTCCTATTATATCAATTGCAATTCCTTTTTTTTCATTGCCTATTTCATTGTCAATACTCATATCCATCACATTACAAAATAAATTATGCTAAATAAATTATGTTCCCGCTCCAAATATTCCATTCAGACCTCCGCTCTGGCCTATTGCCGGGAAAAGTGATCCTGAAACTGAAAGTCCTACTATCATGACGATTGAATAAAATATCAACCCCATCATCAGGGATTTTCCTATGTAAAGATTTCTTGTCGTGCGGTCAAATCCGTTTCTTATCCCATTCAAGAAATAAGCGAGCACGACAACTGTTTCAACCATGTAAAGCCCGACAACTACCTGAAATATCGTAGCAGGGATAACTTCTTCAATTTTTATCATTCCTAGAAGGTTTCCAAATTGAAGCGTGCCGCCCTGGACGAATGTGCCGGAGAGATTGAAAGTGCTTTCTATTGTTGCAAGAAAATCTGCAATTCTTTGGAGAAGCTGTATAATGAATGTTGCCATTGCTGCGACTATGCCTGCGATGAAAGGAGCGATGAAGTTCGACTGCAACGAGATGGCTGCTGCGACTTCGTCAAGAAGTTCTTTCAAAAGGTTTTCAACATTTTTTGTCTTGAGAAGAAATGATGAGATAGTGCGGGCTGCTGTTGACAGAATCGCGGCGGATTTTTCTGATGCTGAGACGAGAACCTGCATAATGTCCCTTATCAAGAGCGACGGGTAGCGAATCATCACACCGTAGTTGGGATCGAATACAGCTTTCTTCAATGTCATTCCCATCTCTCGAATGTTTTTCAAAATTGTCTGGAAGAATGAATACATTGGTGAAGATTCGAGCTTGTACTGCTTGTATTTGTTGAGGGTTTCCTCGAGAGCTGTCTCGACAGGAATGCCTGATTGCATCACATCGCTGAGCCTGAAAAGACCTATCTGAAATTCGTCTTCCATAGCCTTTATGTCGTTTCTTATCTTCACCCGCTGGAAGCTCGTGCCATAGAAATAGATTATCAATCCCAAACTTATTCCCCAGATTACGCTGAGGCTGTACACGGAAAATTCCAATGCATGATCATACTGAGTCTTCAGAATTGTTTTCCATTGGTCTGAAAAATCTGGAGTATCTGCAATCGAATAGTATTGAGAAGCGAAGTTGATGAAGTATGCAATGCCGGGAATCATGACAAAGAACATCACGATTAGGGCGATAGGCAGGGCTGAAATGAAATATTTTTTTCCTCCCATCTTCATTGCAAACTTTCCGTCCGGCGGCAAGTCTGGATGATGGGAGATTTCTGGATATGAGAATGCTCCTGGACGTTTCGAGATAGTACGCCTCAGATAAAAGTAATTGAAGAGAGGAAGAATTCCAATGTATCCGAAAATTAGATAGTATGGGTTGACTTCTTTATGCAAAAATATCGATATCATCGGGAACATCACAAGTCCCATTATCGGGAAAGTTATTCCCATTGTGTGTATGAGCATGATCGGCGTGCGCAAGTCTCGTGAATATTCCTTCATCTTCTCATACGTTGATTCGAGAATGTAGCTGAGGGTTTTGTCAAGAGTTCTCTCGCGGGCAGCTTCAGAAGTTTCGAGCGACAATGCCTGTATCAAATTCATTGACTCAACAAACTCCTTGTCCCACAAAAGCCATTTCGTTATTTTCGAGCTGATCGCTTCGTTTATAGTTATGAAGCGGCGAACCTGCAAATCCCAGATAATTTTTTTCAAGTCTCTTCCAATAGGCCCGTGCGAATGAGCGGCCGCAAATCGCAATGCCCCCTCAATCTGCGGATTCAGCCGAAGGTAAATCACCATGTAGAGAATCACTTTCACTGTTTCGTCACTGGCTTTGATTTTCGTTACGGCTGAGAGATAGGAAGGGTATGTGAAGAACATGTACGCAAAAACTAGAGGAAGAATCGGAAGGAAAATTGTTGCAGTGTCCTTTATCAAGAGAAACGGCATCGTCACTGCCAGGCCGAGTATTGCTGTGAGAAGTGTGAGAGAAAAGACTTGATCGGGTGTCACGTCGAGCTCTGTCACAAGAAGCTGCTGGTTGAGTTTGTCTGCCATGTTCATAGGAGCTTTCAGCTTCAATGTCTTGTACGAGAACTTGCACGCGTTTCTAAACCATTGTGTGAAACCTTTTTCCTCTTCCGGATTGCTCTCCTGGAGAAATGTCTGGTATTCTCGCGAAATAAACTCTTGCGCGTGCTGTTTGATGACACGCTCATCAAGATTCTCCTTCTGTGACAGACCGAAAATTTTTACAAAAATATCTATTATGCCCATCAAATACCCTTCAAAATAGAATTCTGCTTCTGTAAGTTTAAAGATTAGCAGAGATTGGTAGATATTAGCAGAGATTAGTTTAAAGATTGTCAAAATCAATATTTTTCATAGAGGTACGTTTTGAAATGTCAGTAGATTGGTATATGGAATTTGTCGACCAAAATTACAAGCCTTCCAAGACTGATTTAGTCTGCATGTTTCGGATAGATCCTGCTAAAGGAATATCTGTGAAAGAAGCTGCAGGGAGAGTTGCTTCAGAATCGTCAGTTGGAACATGGACTACTTTGTACAGCCTTCCTCCAAGGATTAAAAATCTGAAAGGAATTGCTTTTGAGATAAATAAAAATTGGGTGAAGATTGCTTACCCAATTGAAGACTTTGAACTAGGAAACATGCCGCAAGTTTTCTCCTCGATCGCTGGAAATATTTTTGGCATGAAGGCAGTGAAAGGGCTGAGATTGGAAAGTATTCATTGGCCTGACAAAATGATAAAATCATTTCGTGGGCCACAGTTTGGTATACCTGGTATAAGGAAAAAATTTAAAGTTTACAAACGACCCCTTACAGCAACCGTCCCAAAGCCAAAACTTGGCATGAATACTGAAGAATATGTAAAAGCCGCGGAAGAAATTTGGACAAGTGGAATTGATTTCGTAAAAAATGATGAAAACATGACATCTCAGAATTTTGTGAATTTCTATAAAACCACTGATAAAATGCTAAAGCTTAAAACAAAAATCGAAAAAGAAACTGGCGAAGTAAAAATGTACCTAGCTAACGTTAGTTCTGAAACTATGGAGATGGTTAAACGAGCGAAGTTTGTTTCAGATAACGGTGGAGAAATAGTAATGGTTGACGGCTTGACTGTAGGATGGGCTGGCATGCAAACATTAAGAGAAGTTTGCCAAGATCTTAAACTGGCGATATACATGCACAGGGCATTTCATTCAGCTTTTACTAGAAATCCGCACCACGGAGTTTCAATGTTGGTTATAGCAGAAGTAGCAAGAATTATAGGCGCCGATTCAATTCATGTTGGTGGTATGGGAAAGCTTGTCTCGCCAGAAAACGAAGTATTGATGCTTAAAGAAGAGGTGGAGAAAAAATTTGTCAAAGGAAACTCGCATGTATTGGCAGAGCATTGGAAAGGAATAAAGCCTATTTTTGCAGTTACGAGTGGAGGACTTCATCCTGGCATTATTCCTAGATTGATAAAACTTCTTGGAAGAGATATAATAATTCAAGCTGGTGGAGGAGTGATGGGACATCCTAAAGGACCGTTTTATGGAGGTAAAGCTCTGAGACAGTCGATTGATGCAGCAATGAAAAATATTTCATTGAAAGAATACGCAAAAAAGCATGAAGAACTTGCACTTGCTCTTAAAAAATGGGGAATGTTAACTCCAATCTAAAAAATAAAAACAAAATAAATTAACAAATTATTAGTATTGATGATGTGAATGATAATGTGAAAATAGTGATGATATGAAAAAATTTCATTATATCGCAATTGCTGCGATTTTCATGATAATAATAGTGAATGTTTATCTTTACTCGAAATATGGCAATTCGAATGTAGATGTTATTTTTGACTCTGGAAATAAACCTCCATTAGAAACTGCTACAACTACTGAAAATATTCTTCCGAGATTTATTGAAACAAAATGCAACGCAGCATCAGATTGTTCTTGGCAGTCAACAAATTGTTGTGGGGAGAACGCTGGGGCAAAGTGGGAATGTATAAATGGAAAGACTTTTCAGCCAGGCTGCCCAAGGAATATTTTATGTCCACAAGTACTGTCGCCAAAACCTATTTCAACATGCGCTTGCGACCAAGGAGGATGTGCTGAAAAATGACATTGAAACTGAAAGTGAAAATCATTGGGCTTGAAACTGGTGGAAAGCCGATTGTTATTCTGAATAAAGAAGATGCGGACGAGCTGGGAGTAAGAAGCTTAAACAGAGTGAGAATTGAATATAAAGGAAAAGAATTGGCCGCAATCGTCAATACAACTTCTAAAGTAATTGGTCATGGTCACATAGGCGTGTCTGAAGAAGTGAAAAATATTTTGAAAGTGGGACAGGATGCGGAAGTTTCTGTTGAAATGGCAAAGTTTCCTTCCTCTCTTACATACATCGTCAATCGATTGAAAGGAAGAAAGCTGAACTATGACGAGATAAGGGAAATAATAAAAGATGTTGTTGAAGGGAATTTGAATGAAATAGAGATTGCTGCTTTTATTACTGCATTAAACACTTATGGCCTTGACATCGATGAGGCTGCGAACCTTGCAAATGCAATGATTGAAACAGGTAATAAACTTCATTTGAACAAAAAAATTATTGTAGATAAGCATTCTGTCGGAGGAGTGCCCGGTGACAAGACAACACTTCTTGTAGTGCCGATTGTCGCTGCTGCAGGTCTGACAATTCCAAAAACTTCCTCGCGCGCAATCACGTCCGCGGCAGGAACTGCTGACCGCGCTGAAAGTCTGATGAAAGTTGATTTGGATATTGAAGAGATGAAAAAAGCTGTTGAAAAGACAAATGGATGCTTTGTGTGGGGAGGCGCTCTTGACATGGCGCCTGCAGATGATATTTTTGTCCAAGTCGAGTTCCCGTTGTCAATCGATCCAATGCTCCTCCCGTCCATAATGAGCAAGAAAAAAGCTGTTGGGGCAAATTATCTTGTCATCGACATACCGACAGGAAGGGGAACAAAAATAAAAACTCTTGGAGACGCAAACTTGCTGGCAAAAGATTTCATCACGCTCGGTAAAAAGCTCAACATATCCACAGAATGCGCGATAACGTTCGGTGAGCAGCCTGTTGGCCACACAATCGGCCCTGCGTTGGAAGCGAAAGAAGCTTTGGAAGTTTTGATGAGAAAGAAATTTGTTCCTGATGTCATCGACAAGGCGACTCATATTGCCGGAATACTGTTTGAAATGACTGGAAAAAAGAATGGGCAGGAGCTTGCGAAAGAAATATTGAAATCTGGAAAGGCAGAACAAAAAATGAGAGAGATTATTGGCCAGCAGCATGGAAATCCAGACATCAAACCTGAAGACATGAACATTGGCGATCATGGAATTGATTTCCACTCAGAAAAATCTGGGGTTGTATTGTGGATGAACAACACTGCACTAGTTGAGATTGCTCGTGCAGCGGGGTCTCCAAAGGACAAAGGCGCTGGAATCGTTCTTTACAAGAAGCTAGGCGACAGAGTTGCGAAGGATGAAAAGCTTTTCACAGTGTATTCAGAAAAACAGCAGAAGCTCGAGAGAGTTAGAACTCTGATGGATGAAAATGAGATAATAGGTGTGGGAGACAGAATGGAAATGCTAATACATCATGTAAAAGAAGTTCCTATCCACAGGAAAACTTTCATTCTCGAAAGGTAATTCTTGCTTTTTCTTGTTCTTCTTTTTTTTCTTTGGGGATTTAGTTTATTGGAGTTTAGCTTATTGGGGTTTAGTTTATTGTTTTGATAGTATGATTTTTATTGTCGACACGTTTATCTTAGATTTGTCCTCTAGCTCTCTCTCTTCTGTGTTGATTTGTATGTCTTTTATTTGAACGTCGCTTATGAATCTTCTTCTGACAATCTCTGCAACGTCAACAGCTCGGCTAATCGCCTTTCCTCGAGCCCTGACGTGAACTTCTTTCTTCCCGTCGCTGAACTGCATAATTACTCCGAGAACATATGCCATAGAAGGTCGGCACCATTATTATCTAATGATTATGCCCTACGAAAATGACATTATCTTCGGAGTTTTCTGATTTTCCTGTCATTTTAATTACACCTCCATTTTTGTTTCTGTTACTTTGTATCTACCATAAATCCACGCTTCTATGGTAGACTGTGGAATATTAAGATCGTTACTTGATAATTTTTGTTTGATTTTTTTTGCACCAATTTTTTGAGTTTTTCTTAATTTCATTACAGTTTTGTAAGTTTTTACATCCCATTGATTTTGAATTTCTTTATAACTATTCAAAGCTTGTTCCAATTTTGATTGTTTTCTTTTTATAACAAATCCTATGAATTCATTAAATATCGTTAAACCTTTATAGTTCCATATACATACATAATAATTCTCTTTTTTGCCTCTGAAAATTTCTGATTTTATTTCAAGTTCAGACAAAAACTGTTTAATTTCTTTTAGTAATTTAATATTATTGGAATAACATTTTACATGCCTTATTATATCAGTTCTTCCGTCCTTTCTTTTAATTGGATGTACATTAACATTTCCTTCTGCGTCAAAAAATCCTTTTATAAAAGAAGCTTTTACTTGTAAACTTCCATTTTTTATAAACTTTGGCAATTCTTTACCCAATCTTGGATTATATTTATTCAGATGTCTATAAAGTTCTCTTGAACTGAAGTTAAAGTAATCTTTCCAGTTTGGATTTTTTAGAGATAATTTTTGAATACGTGTAGTTAGTCTTACTTTGAATAGTTTATATACAATAGCAACGACTTCATCGATAAAATCTTTATCTGTAACTCCAAAGAAAATTTTCTTATCTTTAGAAAAAGAACCATCTCCATAAATTGCTCCTAATAAATAGGCTAGTCTTTCTGTCTTTCCTTCCAACTTCACACCTCCTGATTTACTTCACACCACTAATTCTGACTTTACTAATTCTGATTTTTTTGATACGTGATTACTTAACTGACTATCTGTTTATCTGACTATGTTTATCTAATTATCTGTAATTGGAGATAGTTTGCTATTCTATTTCTTAATTATTAAAATTAAATGTTTTACGATTATCGAACGATTATCGAAAGTGTTGATTATCTGATTATTATGCAGGCCTAGAGCCCCATTTCCTGTAAAGCTCTTCGTAAGTTTTTCTTGCCCCCTTCTTTCCTGAGAAGAAGAATCTGTAAATCAAGAATGCTACTATGCCGATTATTATCAGGACAGCGAGTATTATCAGCCAAGTGTTGTCGCCACCTCCGCCTGAAGTTGTTGTTGTCGTTGTAGTTGTTTCAGATGTAGTTGTAATTGTTTCCTCGGCCGACTTGACACTTATAGCTGCACATGAGGACCTTGTTGTTCCGTCGTCGCAAACAACCTGCGCATAGTAAGTTCCCGCCGTTGGAGGATACCAGCCAAACGATCTTGCCCCAAAAGAAAATTCATATGTTGGAATTCCCGAGCATGAACTGCTGGTATAAACATCGAAAATTCCGTTTGAACAGTCAGTTATTATGCAAGTGCAATCACTGACAAAACAAGTCCCCGAGCAACTAATTGTAGCAGACGTCAGGGGAGGAAGCAGAGAAACGAATGAAAATATTGCTGCCAATACAATAGTCATTGCAAAAAATATTTTTATTTTTTTCTTATTTTCCATATCTTTCATCTAATCACTTTTAATTTAATTTTTACTAACAATTAATTTGCGGAAGTTCCGAGCTTGGAGTCGACCATGCTATCGGGTTTCTCTTGTTTTCATCAAGATAAGCCTTCCATGAAGCTATGTAGTTGCCAGAATCTACTGTGCTGCAGTCGAAAACATTGCTAACAAGCGCAGTTCCAGAACCTATTGTGTTGTGCTTCGGGGCCGGCGGTACCTGCACTACTTGCCCATTCTTTGCAAAAATAAATTGGAAGACGACGTCCTGTCCGACCTTGTTGTTGTAAGTGCAACTGCATTTCCATTGTGTACCCTGCACACTATCACACCTGAAATTAGTACATCTGAATGTTCCCTGCGTAGGTGTTGTTGTAGCAGTTACGAAACCCAAAATTCTCACAACAGCTCTTGCTGTAGGCCTGTACGGATTTTCGCAGATAGCCGAAACGTTGACGTCTCCGACTTTAGTTGCCGTGAATGTTATGTTGAACGGAGTTGATGCGAAGGACGGATTTGCAAGAATTGTGCTGTCTTGAACTGCTAAGGCAGAACCGGAGTTGCAGTTGTTTATCTGGCATGAAGTTGGAACGTTGACAAGAGAGTCTGCCGGGCAAATGAGGAATGGATTCATAACAGTAACTGTTGTTGAATTTGATCTAGACTTTGGAAATGCATCGAAACATCTCGCCGTCACGTTCACACTTCCAGTCTGGCTCGGATAGAATAAAATTGTGTATGGTGGAATGTCGGTAGAATTCTCGAGAGGAAGTGGCTTTCCATCCTTGTTCTTCGCAGTCCAGAGTCCGCTGCTGCAGTCGCTGCTCGAGATGCTGCACTCGCACTGCGAGTTGACAAGGCAATCCTTGCAATTTATCACAAGTGGAAGCGGAGTTGTTGGAGTTGTAGTCGTTGATGAAGTTGTGGTTGGTGAAGTGGTTGTTGTGCTACTTGATGTAGTCGTGCTGCTTGACGGAGGAGTTGTAGTTCCTGATGTTGTAGTTGTGGTAGTTGTTTGCCCTTGCATTGATATTTGGTGAATCGCCCATCCTGTTGTAGTTTCCCATGGATAGTGCCAGCAGGAATATCCTGCTGTTGCAGATGAACTTGACGGATCGTTGTGGATGCAAATATATGAATTAAATGTTGTCTGGGTGTCTGTGCATCCTGCATAGAAATTCGGGCATCCTGATGTTGAGCATCTGTTATTCGTTCCAGATCCTGGAACACACCAAGAAGATCCTTGCCCCATTTGTCTGTAAAACTGAACAAATAGATCAATATTGCCTGTTGTGCAAGCTTGTGTAATACCAATTGATTGAATTGTTATTGTAGCCCCTGTACCGCTAGCCAAATTTAAAGGCATGAGCGCCCTAGCAGGGCTCGTTGCCGAAATTGGATTTGTGTTTGTATTAGTTAGGACTCCACTTTGCTTATACTGACAATAATTAGATGCAATTACAGATGGAACGCAACCATCAAAAGAGCCTGTACAAGCATCGAGATTATTAATTCCGCCACTTGCTATTGCATATCCAGGAACGGCATTTGCAGGTACGGCAACAATTCTTCCGCATCTAATAAAAACATTAACCTCATTTGCAGTTGAAGAGCTGAAAGTCACTTGAATATTTCCATTAGCATCTGCCTGGCCTATTTGAACACTATCAGTTCCTTGCCAAGTGCATGCAGTTGGAAAAGTTCCGCACAAAGTAACTCCATAAGTATCTGTCGATGTTGCAGTTGGAAATGGATTCGTGCATTGACCTGGAGTTGTTGTGCCGCTAGTAAATTCCAAGGGTATTTCACCAGAAGTTCCTTTAGAAGTTCCAGAAACATAATTCATAAAAAGATATTGACCGCTAGTTGATTGCAATGCATTTCTCAAATCGCTCTCACTCAGGGTAATGGAACTTGCTGCACCTTGCACATTTTGGAGTAACCCTCCTCCAGCAACTCCGCAATTACCAACATCCAATTTTATTGTCGGATTTCCAGTTTCTTGAGTTTTGTCTCTTTTGTAAAGAATCCATTCAACTTTTACTTGATTTCCAGAATTAATTTTCAATGTTTCAGAAAGGCATTTTGGCCCGCCCATGTAATCTGGCTCTGGGATTGGAAGACTTTGCCCAGTCTGAAGGTTTGTAAGTTTCATGTAGAGATAATGAGTGAAATCCCCTCCGCCGAGGCAACAGCATAATTGAGAAGAAGTGCATCCGCCCGAGCCAATGTTTACTTCCCCACTTGAGCATGTGTTTCCAGTTCTGCAAGTGCCACTTGGATATGCAGAATTCTTACATCGTTGATCACAAGATGTAGCAGCTCGACATGGCCAGCTTCCTGTTGTAGGACCATGACAAATATCGTTTTGAGCTGACGAGCATGATCTTGAACCTACATTTGCTCCATTTTTATAACAGTCGAAGGTACCTCCAAGTTGATCTTGCTGACGACATACGTAACTTTCTTGTGAATTTGCATTACCAGTTGATTGACCGTTATCTGTGCATTGATCTGTACCGCCAGTACCAGCCTTTTGACAAGGCCAGCTTCCTGTTGTAGGACCATGACAAATATCGTTTTGAGCTGACGAGCATGATCTTGAACCTACATTTGCTCCATTTTTATAACAGTCGAAGGTACCTCCAAGTTGATCTTGCTGACGACATACGTAACTTTCTTGTGAATTTGCATTACCAGTTGATTGACCATTATCAGTACATGCATCTGTTGCAAGCTGTGTTTGTATTCCAAACAAGTTGCTAAAGAAATCAAAAATTCCTCCTCTCGTTGTCATGGTTCCAGAACTGCCAGAAGGCGCGAACAAATTCTGCATATCATTAACAAGATCTCCGAGCGTGTAGGCAATGACGAAGGAAGAAACTGCTGAAAAGGCAAGAATGGAGGCTACAAGCAGGACGATATAAAAGGAGGTATGTCTTTCTCTTTCCGACTCTCTGGGCATAATGCTTCAAAGTTAATTACTGTTTTAAGGAATAAAAGTATTTACAGGCCTGCTGTTTGAGCCTGTTAAGACTGCTATGACTGCTATCAAGCTAATATTTTTACTTTCTTTGCTAAATTATGTAATAGGTAAATTACAAAGTTAGAAAGTGATTGTTAAATGGTAAAAACATGTCCTAAGTGTAGTACTAGTAATTCAGACAACGCTGATTTTTGTAAGGAATGCCGCTATAAATTCAGTAGATTCTCAGAAGTGAAAGGCGCTGGGCGAAGAGTAGCGCATGCTGCACGTGAAGAGTATGAAGAACATAAAGGAAGCGTTCATGGCGTTGTTGGATCTTTACTAATGTTTATCATTGGAGCTGTTGTCTTCTCTTATCTCTATTATTTGACTCCTATTGCAAAAATTGTTGAATTATTTAGACAGATGATTTATGGATATATCCCAGAACCTTGGAACAATACTATATTTCAGTTCATGCCAGGAGTTGTTGTTTTAATATTTTTTGGTTTGTGGACAATTAGTGGACTGTTAAGAAAGAAACTAGATATTTCTTTTCTTCCAGATTTCTTCTACTATACAGGAGTTTTTCTATTTGCTGCCGGATTTATGATGGGAATAGGTTATTTGATTTACAGTTATTTGCTTGTTGGAGGCATGTTAGATACATATCTTTGTTCACTCGGAAGCATTTTAGTAAAGGTTGATCCTAATGCTGCTGCAAGATGCGCCGGACTTGGACCTGAAACTCCTGAAAATACAAAAACAGGAATCACCATTCTTGACGAATCTAAATTTGGTAGTGAATATACAGATTACAAAATTCTGCCAATATACAAGGATGAAATCTACTATATTCCTTTAACAATTAAAAACTTGGACGAGGAAAATTCGCTAAATGGTATATATGTTTATAATGCGGAGATGCAAAGCGAAACTGAAACTGATAAAAATATAAAACTCATTCCAAATGTATGCACCGCAGATGAACCATGTAATATTGCGCCAAAAACCTTCCAGATTGTATCTCTAGTAAGTGAGAAGAAAATTGATTTCAAGGCAAAAGACTATGTTGACATAACTGTTGTTACAAAATATCCTTACGTAAGTTTCGGAAAGGGAGAAGTTTTTTCAGTGAGGTCTGAGCCTGACCTCAGACAGATTGAATTTCCAAAACCAGAATCGGGGGCTGGGCCAGTTGACACTATCTTGTTCTTCTCGCCGGAATATTTTGTAGAAACTGGAAGGGAATATAAAATGAAGATGTTTGTGGATATTATAAATAAAGGAAAAGGCGAAATTGAGGCAAAAGGTATTGAAATAAAAAGGTTAGGAACTTTTCCGATTCTGGGCTCGGCAACATGTACTGTTCCTGGATTTAATGATGCATTCACCGAAGGTTCGAAACAAGAATTTGAAGATCTTTCATTCAAAACACATATACAATTTTCCTGCAATCTTCTCGTAAGAACAACGCTTGAAAAGGGAGAGCAACAATCAGAAATACCGTTCCAAGGAATTCCATTTACAGCAATATTCGAATATAATTATGTTGAAACACTAACAGATACTTTTCCTGTAATACAAATGAGCTAATTTAGTATTTTATTTTCGCGCACTCGTTCGTTTCAGGGCTTGTCTGCTGCTTTCCGAGGAGCATGTAGAATCTGAATTCTATGTTTCTCATAGCTAAACTTTTTTCAGCGAAGTCGTAGACAAGCTTCTTTTCTCCGTTGTCCTTGATGGTGACAAGGACATTTAATGCAAAATTGCTCTCACTGCTTCCAAGATTATCGCTCGGCTTGATGATTATTTCGACATCGTCTGCATAGTATTTCTGGCCGATATTGTTCGACACAGAGATTGTGGAATCAAGCGCGGCTGAATAACTGCCGCTGCCTGAGATTGATGAGTCGAGTTCGCTTGCAGTCTCTTTCGCAATTTCAAACATCTTCAAAGCTTTCAAATCTACATGCTGAATGAAATCTGCAGTATCCTTGATCGTGAAAAAATCTTGCTTCTCATACATAAGCTTTCCATCTGCATTCAGCCTCATCTCACTCTTGTCTTTGTCAAAATCAATTTGTGTATATCTTGGAACAGCGACATCTAAAGCAGTGCCATAACTGTTGAAAATTTTCAGCATGTTCGTCGATAGCTCTGACTCAAAGTCTGGCATGTTAGAAGTTGAAAATGTTTTCCAGTATGGAATGCAATCGAGCGAAGTTGCTGAGGAAAGGTCGAAGAATCCTCCTCTCTTTGAAATGTCGTATGTGGCTTGATCTAAAGAATAAAGGACTGCTTGGCTGAGGCCGCGCTTTGCGAACTCTACTATGTTTATTCCTTTTATTATTTCTTCCTCGCGAATTGCCCTCACAATATTTTCTGACCTGACTAAATAATTTGTAATGATAACTCCTTCTACAACCATTATAGCAGCTGCTGCGACGAATGCAACTATTATCAGAGGTGCAATGCCTTTCATGAAAATCATCCTCTTATCCTAAACCATTCTTATCTTTTATTTCAAACCATCAGTTTATCGTCAGTTGCAATATCTCAACTTTCTTCTCTGGCTGGTATGGCAATGCTATCTTCGCCCCTGCAGTATATTTTGTTGCATCGCATCCTTCTTTTTGCGCAAGAGTTTTGTCTCCTATAGTCAGTTTATAGCAACTTGTATATTTTTCCAGTCTCGGGGAAATTATTTCGTTTATGTTTGAATATTGATTGAATGCGACATGCTCAACAATTATTTGCGAAATCTGCTTATTTTCATGGGTTGAAGAAAGCAATGCAAGCAGGGCAAGTTGCGCGTTGTTTTGCGTGATTTCTGCATCTATCGTTTCAACAAACTGTATGCGTGTGAAAATAAAAGGAATTATTACAGTGATAATAGCAGTCGCTGACGCAATTGCCCCAATAACTGCCAGCTCTACTAATTGTCCTTTCATTTTTTTCACCTTTTCTTTTTACATGTTTTTATTTCTACTTCTCTTCCTTCTTTTCTTCTTCACTCACACTTCTGCAAGGCTCAGACTTAAAACGCCTGTATGAATATCATTGTCAGAATAACGTATAGCTACTGGGAAAGTTTTGAAAGCAGCAAATCCTTGATTTGCATTCAGAACTTCATTACATGCCTGCATGTCATAGTCCGTCCACACAGCATCAATCGGATTGAAAAATCCTTTACGATACGCACGAAATATCATAGCAGGATCGATTCGCACATGCGAAAGCATGCATTGTGAATATGTACTAATGCCAGTGCCTTCACCTTTAATAGGTCCTCCACCAATCAAAAACCAAGTGTTGTCTTGCTCGTTGTCAGAAACAATCAGAAAAACTGCTGAATTTGGATAACTTATTTCTTTTATTAATTTACTTTCATCAAAAATTTTCAGATAAGAAAGTATATTGTTTTTGTTTACCATCTCATTGTCGAGTTTTTCTTTGTCAAGAACTGCCCTGTAAGTTCGGAGGGTGTCATAATAAGCCAGTTTATCAGAGCTCATGAAAACGTTTGCTAAAATTATTGAATGTCTCTCGATTTCATTTTCCTTGATGATTGGAATAACAAGGAACATGTGACCGAAGAAAAAGAAGAAGATAACTATTGAGATTGCTAGACCAAACATTGCACATAAAGTAATTGCAATAAGTTGCGAAATTGCTTTCACTTTGCACTCACCTGATTTATGTTATTAAAAAGCTTTACACCGTTCGAATCAACAGAAGTTATGACATTTTTTCTTACTTCAAAAGAATTTACAAGATTAAATTTTTCATCGATATCGCCAATAGCAACCTTGGCAGTTGACTTTTCATTTATTTTCGCATTTTCAATGGCAAGAGTAACTTGCACAAGCCTGTCACCTATTACGGTGTTGTACTTGTTTGATTCAGAAGGGTTGTAAGTTATTTTTATCTCGTTGGGTGCTGCAGCGCTGACAGAAATAAATCCAGCAATGTCACGAGCAACTATTTCAGCTGATGAAAGGGCAATTGATTTGAACAAGTCGCCGAAAAAGAGAGGAAATATATAGAAAAAGAAGAAAACGACAATTGCGGCAACAAAAACCGTACCCGCAACAGTAACTACTGTTTCCTGCCCTTTTTTTCTGTTTTGCTTCCTTCTAGGAAAGTTCATAATTTTATTATCAACTTATTTGAAGTAAAGCTTTGCAATCGTCCGGATTAACTGGTTGATGAATGTTTATTCCTTGCTGCTCGCAGTTCTTTGGATCTTTGTCCGACCACGAGTACGGTGTCTCTTTGAAATCCTTCTTCCACCAGTCAGTGCAGTAGTTCAGAAGTTTGGCAAGGCAAGTTGTCTTATTTGCTTCCATATTCGTGTTTGAAATCCAGTCGAAAGCGATGAGGAAAATAAAGAAAAGAAAAATAGCAAGTAGCAGCACTATTCCAAGAACATGAGCAGCTATTCCTTTAACACGTTTCATATAGAATATTTTGACTTGTAATGATAATAGTTTTAACTGATTAACTAGTTGGAAGCGGGTTTAGAAGAGCTTTGCAGGCAGTCATAGATACGGACTTTGCCCAGCTGTATGAAGCGCAGTCTGCTGCCCACTCAGAGAAAGCTTTACTTCCTGGCTGCTTGTCTATGTCATATCCTGTCATTGCCCACTGAGTGCAATACGAAACTTCTTTTGTGCGACAAATTGTCTCAGAGGAAATGTTTGTGCTCTGATTGTAGTAAAGCAAGAAGAAGACTACTAGAAGAGCTATGACAATAATTGCAATAACAATAGCAACTATGTAAGGTACAGGCAACTCTCCTTTCATTTTTTTTACTTTCATGCCTTATCTTTACTCTCTTTATCTTCAATTTTAAATTTGGATTTTGTTATATAAATAAACTATCTTATTTTGGTCATTTACTATTTGAAACATACAACTGTTGTAAATCCTCCAAACATAATTTCAGAAGATTGAACCGACCAAACCTCATATTTTCCAGCATTTACAACAACTTTATCATACCCTTCCGATGCACCATGAGAACCTGGTATTTGACAGCTGGTTCCCTCCCATGCTTTTTCAACAATTGAATCTTTTTGGATATTTACCCATCCTTTCACTGCAAACTGTGCATTGCATTTATCTGATTTTGTCATACATGCCCCTAAATCGCCAGTAGTAGATGTCTTTAATTTTTCCTTAATTATCACTTGGTTGTTTGCAAGTGTTATTTTCACTGGATTTGCTTTTGCGTTGTCACCACAAACTTTTCCATCTTTTTGGTATGGTTCGCAGAAATCCGTATCACAATTCTTTGTAGATCCAATTGAAAAATCGACACTAGCTTTACCACATCCATCCGAGCATCTCAAATACGAACACCTTATCGCGGCTTCTAAAGAAGTAGCCTCCTCAGTCCCTACCGGAATTCCTTCTCCGGAAAGTGTTCCAAAAACAGTTTTTTGAAGCCATGCTACAGCTTGTGGAATCTGCGTAAAAAGTACAACTGCTAGTAATACTACTACAAGAATCACTTCAATCATTCTCACTACATAGTGCGGTATTTCTCCTTTCATTTTATTTTCCCTCACTTAGCCACAAAGCCCCCAGCAAAATGATGAACATACAATTCCACCGCTCACATCAACAGTACCGACTGTCTTCGTTGCAGACTTGCATTTCAACATGTCACAGCAAAACGGCTTCTTTATATTATTAGCAATGCCTTCTATTCCTTTTGAAACTGATGGAAAAATTGTAAAAATAACCCAAACTACAAGAACGATTCCAACTATCAAAAGTATAAAGTTTGTTACATTTGACATTACAATTGCTTTTAGCTTTAATCCATCATTTTTCATTTTATTTTTTATTATATTTTTCATTTCCTTTTTCATTTCCTTTTTTTATTGAAAGCCTCTCTGCAAAAGATTCTTAATTAAATTATAGCCATAGTAAAAGAATAAAACGAGTATAAATGCCAGAAGAATAAAAAGCAAAACTGCCATCATTGTGTTGATTCCTTTTTTCTTGTTTTCTCTAATCATTTTCTCTACCTTTTTGCAATAAATTTCGTCATGAATTATTTTTGAACTACTTTAACATGGTTCCGATTGGAATAATGGATGTGAAAGCAAAATAAATCAGCAGCAAAACGCCCGAGTAAATCAAGGTCGCATACAAAAGCAGCTTGCCGAGGTTGTACTTCCTGAGCAACTTGTCATCCCCGTAATTAATTATGCTGGTGAAAATTGAAATCATTGCGACGACTTCTACGAGATAGAATCCGACGACGAGCTGGAAGTTCTGTATTGGAATTATTTTGTTCACTTGAAGTATCGAACCGAAAAAACCGTTTCCCATACTTCCAAGTGGGCCGTAGCTAGTGAGCTGGTTTTGTATCTTGTCGACTGCAACTTTGAGGATCTGGACTAGCTGAATGACCATCGCAGTCAGTGCCACGACGATGCCGGCAGACATCGGTGCGAGGAGAAGTGCCTGCATGCTCATCGTCGATGCAACATCTTCAAGCAGATCTTTCAAATCTTCCTCCACATCATGCATGTTCTTCAAATAAGTGGAAATTGAAAGCATTGCGTCTGAGAGAACCACCATTCCACCTTTGGAAATTTCTGTCACAGCTTTCATTACAGCGTCGATGAGATTTGACGGATAGTAGTTTATCGCGCCTGCGTTCTTGTCGAACACAGCGGCAGTGAAAGTCATTCCAAAAGTCTCCATGTTGTACAAAATTTTTTCAACCATCTTCGAAATCTTCATCTCCCTTATTCTGGGAAGAGATTCTTTCAGTGCATTCTCAATTGGCATGCCTCTTGTGACTTGCTGACCGAGCTGGAACAACACCTCGCCGAGCTCTGACTCGATCTGAACGATTTCCTCTCTCAGTTTCAACTTTTTGATTGTTGTGAAAACTGTGTAGATTATTATTCCACCAGAAACTGCCCATGTTATCGCAAGGGAGTATGCGAGAAGTGGAAAGCTGACTGGATCTTTTATCAGTGTTATCTGCCAATAGCTTAATGCAATTATTACTGAAGGTATTACGATTGAGAGGATGAAGATGAGATTAAACAATTTTTCTTTCATGAAAGCAGGATGTCGTGAAATGTCTGGCTGGTGGAACGTCGCAGGCCTTTTCTCTAAATACGTTTTCATCATCCAGTAAATCACAATGGGAAGCATGATGTTGTAACCAATGACAAGGAATGCTGGCTGTATCAAATCCGGAAGAAAAATGCTCATTATCGGAAAGAACACGAGGCCGATGACAGGAAGCAGAATGCCAAGTGCGTTCAAAACTGTTAGTGGAGATTTCAAATCTTGCGCATAGTGCTTCATCCTTTCCTTCGTCCCATTCAGCACGACATTAATTGCCTCGTTCAAAACTTTGTTCCTTCTTTCAGCAGATTCGAAAAAAGATGACTTGATGAGGAAAATTGCTTTTGTAAATTCCTCGTTCTCCCTTTTCCATTTGTTCATGAAAGGATCGAGCGCGTCCAGCATCGATATCTGCTTTCCAGTATAAACGTCCCAAATAATTTTCTTCAAATCTCGTGCGAGTGGCCCTTTCAAATTGCTCGCAGCAAATTTTATCGCATACTCTATGTTCGGTACTACTTTCATCCCAATCGTCATGTAGACAATTGCAAGAACCATCTCGCTGCTTGCACGGATTCGGAAAGATGTTGCTAGCGCGAGAGGAAGGGAGTAGAGATACCAGAAAATTGCAAGTGTGAATGTTGCTATGAGGACGATGTAAGGGGGTGTGAGAATGCTAAGCAAAAATCCTACGCTGAGAAAAAATGCGGGAAAAAGTACTGCAAAAAATATGCACAGCGCAAACGAGCCGCGCGGAGTCAGGTTCATATGGGCGAAATCAATTGCTTCCTGTATCTTTGCGGTGTTTGGCGGGTTGAAAGGAATCAAGCTCTCGAAGGAAGCGCACATCACTTCATAAAATGTCATCCTTCTTAAACGAAACTCTTCCAAAAATTCCTCATACTCTTTTGAAAATTTTTGTTCCATTCATTTATCACATTGATCCATTCATCGCATTGCCATCAAACAATTAAACAATTCTTTCCATTTTTTCCATGGCTCTTTTTGTTTCCAGTCTTGCCTTGAGCTTTTCTTTGTACCATTCCAGCCACTTGTCGTAAATCATCTTCGAGTCAAGCGAGCCCACTTCCTGACGGACCTGGTCCGAAAACAAATGAAATATTTCGTTACTTTCCACAACTGTCTCTGCTTCCAGCGTGTCAAGACGCCCGAAGCGAGTTGCATAATCGACAAGCGTCTGCTTGATTTTCGCTCGCAACAAAATGTTGTCCCACACGGCGTCCCAATGTCCGTGCCATTCACGAACTCGTTTCGCAATATCGTTCAGCACAACACTCTCGCCGTCAACCAAAACATCGGTTGGTTTCAATCTGTCATCGCGAGCAGAATATTCCATAAGCGTCACAAATCCTCCTTCGTCAACAGGATCGGTTTTCCAATGCTTTCTAACTTCTGTAATATCTAACGCTCGCCTGTAGCGATGAATTCCGTCAGGCGAACGGAGAACGCCGGCGATTGTTATGATGTCAGTTGCCTTGAAGCTTGTTAGAGGAACTCCCAGATCGTTGACAACTCGATCGAACACACCGTATGCGGACTCGCCGTGAATTGTTCCTGCCACCATGTTTGCAAGCGCTCCGATTCTCATAGCCTCATACAATGCTTTTGCCTCAACACTTCTTACCTCGCCTACAATCAGAACCGAATCTCCGAGACGAAGCGCGGTTCGCAACGCCTCATCGGCTGGCAACTCTGCTTCCACTCTCGTGATGACTGAACGTGACTTCATTCTTTCTACATTGAAACCAAGTTGGCGAAGAGCAACGATAGGCAATTCAAGCGTATCTTCTACTGTGATGATTCTGAATTTTCTCATGAGTTCGAGCATCATTGCTCCGAGAAGAGAAGTTTTTCCGCTGCTCCTGCCACCGGCGACAAGAATTGAACGGCCTCCGTCGATTATGAAGCTCATCACGCCTGCGTACAGTGGATCGATGAAGTTCGCGTTAATGAAAAGTGGCAGAGTCCATGGTTTGTCACGATGTCTACGAAAAGCATAACCGAGACCTTCTGGCGAAAGCGTTCGTGTTATGGCAGCGACTCTCGCACGTCCTCCAGGCACGTTCAGTTCTGTGTCAAGAACTGGATTTGCCTCGTCGAGTGGTCGCCCGCTGTAAAGCCTGAAACGAGTTGCCCATGCCTCTGCATCGTCACGAGTCGGAATGAGGTTTGTCTCGCACTCCTCGAAGTCTGCATGAAGAACGTAAATCGGACTCAGGCCGACAGGGGAGTTTATGTAAATGTCCTGGATCTTTTCATCTGCAAGAAGAATTTCCAGCACACCATAACCTGCTGTGTATCGTGACAAAATTGTTGCAAGCTCTTCTATCTCTTGCGGCGCTAGATCGAGCCCCATGCTTTTCGCAATCTCTTTCACAAGATCTCTGCCGATGTTGAAGAACAACTCGCGCGCCTTCTCTGGCTCGGTGAACTCGCTCTCTGTCGGTTTGTGTTCGGCAAGATATCGTCGTGCACTGTCAAGGATTGTATATTTGTCTTCGGTCAAGCGAAATTCTGGCGGAGTTATGTGATAAATGTTTCTGACTTTTTCAGGAACTTTGAAAATTTCAACTGTTATCCTTCCAGGCAGCTCGTACATCTCCACCCGTTGACCCTGTTTTGGCGGAGCTGTCATGTATCTTGTCAGCATGAAGTTCGGCTTGATGAGCGGATGGAAAATTTCCCTGTAAAGTTTTCTATCCCCCTGCTTGTATCTTTCAATAAAAGGTTTGACACGCTGGATGAGTTGGGTTTTCTCTAATTCGATGGCGAATGGTTCGAGCGCGTTTGAAATATATTCTGTGTGAATTTTTTTTGCATCTGGCAACGCTTTTTCTGCTGCAATTGTTTCATGCGCAATCATTCTTTTCAGTCTGTCATATGCTCCGATAGGATCTTTTCTCAAAACTTCGAGCAGCAAGAACTGAAGATCAGACATCCTCTTTGGCTTGAGACTCTCTGCCTCTCTTGGCCCCAAACGTTCTATTGACATTATTCTTGTTTCGTTCAAAAGTTTTTGCTGCAATGCTGCAATCTCAGCAAGCATCCTCACTTGATCGTAATCATATTCATACTCGCGCGTCTCTGCTAGAATGACTCGCTCTGCATTTTTCACCTGCTGCAAAACGTCTATGACAACTGCCATCGCAGCCTCCGAATCTTCAACACTTGGTTCAATGACCCAGTTCAAAGCATTGATGCGAACTACACCATCCACAACATCATAGTCTACAGCCATTTGCAGGAAACACCTTATTTTAATTTATTCTTAAGAAGCAAATTCTTTATTATAGATTGGTATGGCGTTGCCGTTCGAAAAGCAGCAGACTGTAGATATTTCTGGAATAACCTCTGAAGTCACTCACCGCCTCAACGAATATAGCAGGCGAATGAAGACGATAGAGCAGAGGCTTGATCATGTTGACCAGCAGCTTCAGACTCTTGAGGAAACAGCGCTAACGCAGATGGACGACATAAGGGTGAATCTTGAAAGAATTATTATGAAAATTTCTACGATTGCTGACAGGCTGACTGGAATGGAGAACGAGTTGATGAGGATAAACAAAGAGCTTTCCAGAACAGCATCAAAGTCAGAAGTGAAGCAGCTCGAGACGTATATCGACGTGATGAATCCGATAAAATCTAAGTTTGTCACGAAAGACGAGCTTGAGAGAACTCTCGATGATAGAATCAAAAGGCATGCGTAAAAAGCATGCATAATCATGCAGTGCAGCAAGCGTACGCAAGCGCAGTTATTATTAAAAGCCAAAAATTCAAATAATAAATAGTAATTTAGAACGGTTTGAAAGAAGAATATTGAAAAGAGAATAGTTTGAAAGGAGTTTGCGAAAGAGAGGAGAAAGGAGTTTGGCGATAGAATGCTATTTTTCAAAAAGAAGGAACCGGAGAAAATGACTGTTTCTGGAAAAGGTATTATTCCATCTGATCGCGTGCGAGAACTTGCATCGCGGGGATTCAGCGAGCCTGACATGATTGACGCTTTGCGCAAGGAAGGTTTTTCTGCAGATGAAATTGACAAGGCTTTGACGGATGCATTGAAAATGGGTGTGAGCGGAGTTGTTCCGCCAAGAGCAGAACCTATGCCAGCATCTCTTCCGCAACTCGAACAGTTCCAGCCATCAGTCGCTGCAATGCCGCAGCTTCCTGAAACTTCTCTTCCTCAAGATTACTTCCAACCCCAGCAGCAACAGTGGACTCAGCAGCAGTGGCAGCAACCGCAACAGGTGCAACAGCAGCAGCAATCTTACGGAAGTGAGGAGTACATCGAATATCTTGTCAAGGAACGCATGACCGATATTGATGAAAGAGTGAAAGAATTCACAATCCGCTATCAGGAATTGGAGAAACGAATGCAGGCTGCATACGACCAACTTACAGCACTCACGCAGACTCGTACGAGCGAGCAGCAGCAAATCCTCAATAAGATGGATGCATGGAAGGATATTCTACAAGATATGGACAACCGCCTAACCGGACTGGAGCACGCTTTCAAGGACACTCTGCCTCCAATGATAGAGTCAGTTCGTTCGCTCAGTGATCTTGTTGAAAGATTGAAGAGAGAAGCTTGAACAAGAAGTTAAGGAAAGAACTAGTTAAAAATCTTGAAAATTCTATAATTAATTATGGCAAGTGGTATTGAAACACAAATCTATTCTATTCTCAGCAGTATTTTCAGAATCCCCTCGGAGTGGCTAGGCTTTCCAGCTGTTCTCACATATCTAATCGTTCCTTTCATTATTATGGCATATGCGTTTTACAAACTTTTGGAAAAATTGAGAATTTTTGGTTATCACACGGGAATTTATACAGTACTGGCAGTAGTTTTTGCCCTTATTTTGCTTCCTTTCGGTCCGCTTGTCGCAGTTGGCGCAGCTGGCTTCATAGGCGTGGTCGCTCTGACAAGCTGGACTTCGAGAATTATCTTCGTGGCTATTTTAATAATTTTCTATTTTATCGCCTTGCCGTACTTGGCATCAATCAACTTTTAAAGTTTAAATGTCAAATTAGTATTACCAATAACTCGAGGGAAAAATAAATGAAACAACTCTTCTTCATATTTTCAATATTAACTTTTCTTTCGCTGATAAACTTAGTAACAGCACAAGCATATTGGTTTCCATCGCAAAGTGACGTTCAATATTTGATTGGCGACTTGCTAAAACTACCGAAGGAAAGTCTACAAGGATCAAACTTCCTGTTCTATGTTCTTATCCCGTTTATCGCAATATGGGCAATTGTTCTTGGATTTCTGAGAACATTGAGAATCTTTCCTAATCAGCGTAATATAGAATTAATAATTTCTTTTTGCATGGCATTTGCCACTCTACCGACTGGACTTTTCACGAGTTTTGTCAATTTGTTGCTTGGATTTTCAGGAGTCTGGGCGACTGGTGCTTTCTTTGTAATGTTTATTGCAGGAGTATTCCTTTATGCAAGAGGTTGGACAGGATCTCTCTGGCAAGAAAAGGGAACAGAAAACAGAATTAGACAAATAGAGCAGAAAATTAAAGAGCTTGATGAAAAAATCGCAAAAGCAGACCCGAACACACAAAGGGATCTAATTGCTGATTGGGAAGATCGAAGAAATAGATTAGTTTCATTGAGAGCTAAACATATGGGATATCTAAAACATGAGAGATCAAGAAAAGTATTGGAATATGGAGAATGATGAAACTAAAAGAACTAATTTTAATTTATACTTCGAAATAATAGCCACGAACAATACTTTCTCTATTTTTCAAATTAAGGCTTAGAGATTGGTTCACTTCATTAGTATTCATAACTGCACTAAAAGGTGATAAATATGGAAACTTTCCATGTTTTCTTGCATTGTAAACTTCGACTGTATACGTTCCAGAATAATCATAAAGAACGGAATTATATCTTCTTGAAAGCATTCTCACATTGCCATTTACAACATTGCCATTGCTATCTAGGACACCGATTGCAAAAGCCGTTGCACTTGTCATCGCTGCTTTGCCAGGACGCACTTTGTTCGATGTTACAATAGGTTTAGCAACTTTCTTACAAATCCTCCCAACATCCTCTCTCAGAAAATATTCCAAATCACTATCAGCTAGATCTGGTCTGTATCCCAGCTTATTTTGAAACAGGCGGGCATCAATTCGATCTATTTCCATAGCAAGATTACCAAGAAACCTTTGAGTCTCGATTGGAACATCGGAAGTTAAAGCATAAACACCAAAGCCGAAAGTACTCACTAGATGCTTCAATTCCGAGGACAAAATCGTAGGCTGTGCTACTGTAGTAACAACTGTTGTCATACTTCTTTGTCTCTGTGCTAAACTATTTAACTCTTGTGTAGTCCTATCAATTGATTGTTCTAAATCTCTGAGAGCATCGGCAGCATGCAAAGAACCTGTTACTGCTCTATAACGACTTTCAGCATCTCTTCTTCCACTGGCTATTGCTGCTCCTCTGGCTCTATCTTCAGAAGCCATATACGAACTAATGTTTGCCATTTTACCACCCTTTTAAGGTCGGTGTATAGCACTTTCGCGGGCTCTGTCATTTTTTTCTGTCAGTCTCTTTATTTGTGATGTTACAAAATCATCGTGTTTTCTGAAAGCATCAGTTGCATATTCGAGCGAGTTCACTGCTTCTTCCGCCTCAATCACAAGACCTCTGTATGCACGAACATATGCACGCAGTTGTTCGTTTGTTAAATTCATAGAACCTTCTAGTGCTTTGAGAACCTCACGATCAAGCTCTAACCTTTCGGTTCTTACTCCATTGAGAGTTTTAATTGCCTTTTTATGATTCTTTTGCAAACTAGCAAGTAAGTTTTGGTCGTACTTAGAAATACCATCTTCTCTATATTCAGGACTTGGTTCATGACTTCGCGATTTCTTTCCCCATGTTAGCGGGTTGTACCATGGAACCATATTAATCTGAAAAGTCTACGTATAGCAAGTATAAAAACTTAACTACTATCAGATAGTAAATAAAGTAGTATAACCCTTTAACCTACACTTCTTCCGTACGCATCACACGCAATTTTATCTTCTGCTTCTTGTTCAGGTTTTGGTGGCGGTTCTACTCCAAGTTTTTTCAAATCTTCCATTTGCACATATACAAAAACAGGTTCTGTTGGTAGCTCAGATAAATCAAGTATGTCAAGCAATTCTTCACAATTCATCTTGAATCCGAATGATTTCAAATCACGTCTGCTTTCTGTTGTAATAGGTGTCTTGCTTGATAGCCAGCAATCATATGTTTTATAAAATGTTCTTGTTGGTGGCTGTCCGGGATCATCTTCATCATATTTTGAATAATACAGCCTGATCGGTGATATTTCGGCCTCAATTCCCCACATCCAAGAAACAATTCTTCTACATTCTATCAGACCTTGCGGGATTGATGAGGCAGAATAAAAAGGCAAAGCACAATACTCAAGCTCTTTTCGAATCTCTGGACGACTTTCATTTCTAATCGTGTTGTCACTAACTTTTACAAAAAATCTGGCGTTACGAAATATTCTGCCTTCAAGCTTCGCAAGTAGAGGAAAGAAAGCAGCATATTGCTTGTCAAAACTCTCATAATCTTCTGTTTGGATGACGTCTCTATCAGTTCTAACATCCTGTAGCATATCGTATAGTTCGTCCATGTTTTCACTTGCTTCTCTCATTCCAGAAATTTTTCTATAATGTTTTCTATAGTGTATTTTTGCTGAAAAAGTATAATAGTTCGAAAGTTGAACTTGAGCGCTAGAAAATAAAAATAAGCATTTAATTCTCAATGCTTAATTAATTATTATGAAACTTTCCGTACTACTGTTAATCTCATTACTTTCAGTTCTTTCCGTCTCAATGTTTTCAGTAGTTTCTGTATTGGCCCAAGATTCGATGAATTTCAATTTGCAAAACTATCTTGGTAGTTGGTTCGATGTAAACAGTTTAGTGAAGTTTCTTTTCCCGAACTTCCCAGATGAGTGGCTGAGAATTCCACAAGTGATTTGGTATGTAATTGTTCCTTTCATAACTGCTTTTACTGTTCTTTATGGTTTATTAGTGGAGTTAAGAATTTTCATAAGAGCGCCTAAGGTAAATGTGACTCTCGCTTTTGCAATGGCTTTCTTGCTGTTACCATCTGGAATGTTGACGTGGATTGTGACGATTTTCTATGCTGGAGGGGCGTTCATCGGTGTTATGGGCTTTATAGTGGTTTTCATAGTCGGTGTCTTTATTTGGGGATATGGGACTAGTTGGAGATTTTGGAGAGAATACGGAACTGCAGCTGAGCTTACAAGAAATATTTCCTTAACAAATAGAAGAATTTCGCAGCTAAGAGATGAGTGGCATAGATTACGAATGGAAAGAGTTCGACCAGGGTTATCTACAACTCAACAAGCACAAATTGATGCCAGAATGGCTGCTCTAACTGAACGAATAACTAAATTGCAGGATCATAGAAATGATTTGCAAACCCAACTTACATCTGCTGGAATGCAGTAAATCACAATAAATCAAAATCGATACCCATAAATAGCAATAACAAAACGAAATAAATAAAAAAACAAAGTATTATTAATGGTATTATTCGACTTAAGCTATCTTCAGTCACTTGGAATAAATCAACTTCTTTTCAGCCTTTTACTTCCATTTTTTGTGCTTTTCGCAATCTTCTGGGGTTTGTTAGTTGCAATGAAAATTTTCGGCAATAAAGTTAACACAATCCTCGCTTTAATTTTTGCTTTAGTAATTCTACCCACTCCTGCATTTGTTTGGTTTGCAACTTATCTTGTTCAGCTAGGCACAACAATTGCATTAGCAGCATTTATTCTGATTTTCATTTTCGGAGTAATTAGGTGGGCTCTTTTCAAAGGATATGACATATACAGTGAGACTGGTGGATATGATAGGAAAATTAAAAAACTTCTTAAAAAAAGAGAGAAGTTGGCTAAGGAAAGAGCACATTCTAAACCAGAAAGGCAACGAAGAATCGATCAAGAAATAGCAGATATTGACCGAGAGATAAAGGGAATAGAAGCAGAGAGGGCTACTTTAGGTTATTGATAATTGAGCAACTTTAAATTTTTAATAAAACAAATTAGGAAATAGAAGATTCAAATGAAAAAACTTTATATAACGTTCACCTTCATTTCGCTGCTTCTTGCTTTTGCTATTCTGTCGTCTTCAGTTCTAGCCGAGGACATTTTCAAGCCGATTGTAAGCAAGCTGCTTGGAATGGGCATAATCAACGCGATGCTCCTCTTCCTCTTTGCAGCAATCATATACGCACTCCTGACCAAGTCGAAAATTTTCGGCGAGTCACCAATCATCAACGGCGTCATAGCATTCATTGCAGCATTCTTGATATTCATCTTTCCGTTCATCACAGGAGTTTCCCTCGTCAACCCGCTTTCAATATTCTTCACGCAATCGATTGTGATATTGATTTTCTTGATGGTTGGCTTTCTTGCAGCAAGCTTCTTTTACCCGAACATGCCGAAGTTTCTCGCAGAGCAGTTCACTCACCGTTCCACGCTCATGGTAATGATTGGCCTTGCAATAGGCCTGTTCATATTGTCCGGTCTTATCACAACATTCCTTTCTGCATTCAGCACCACTCCAAGCGGTGATAGCAGTGGCGGAGGATCAACTACCAAACTTCCCACAGATGTCTTAATAATTGCTGCTGGCCTAATAGTATTTATCATCATATTGCTTGTAGCATCGTCTGTAGTTACGCATGTTGGTTAAGAGTTTGAAGCAAGAAAAGACAAAGTGAAAAATATGGCAAATCCGTTCGAATCCGTGATATTGAGACTGAACGACTTGGGATTCTTCCAGTTCTTGCTTCCTTTCATACTCACATCTGCAATTTTTTACGGCGCTCTGCGCAAGTCACAGCTCTTCGGGCCTTCAGAGAAAAATGTCGCTATCAACGCGGTCATTTCTCTTGTAGCATCGCTCATGGTCTGGTCTGCACCTGTAATCCTTGGGATCGATCTTCAAACAAGTTTGGCAACTTTCTTCGTTCAAGGTCTTGCTGCGACTGTCGTGATAATGGTCAGCCTCATCATCGTCGGTATGTTTGCTCCTGCAGATCTTTCCAAGACTCTTGCGGACAAGCTTGGAAACAAATATTTGGGAATTGTTTTGGTGATTGGACTGCTCGTAGGCTTCGGCCTCTTCATTTCCAGCGGCCTGATTAACATCATCATTCCTGGAGGATTAACTGGAGCAGGAACTGGAATAGATCAGGATACGTTAATTCTTGTTGCTTTTGCAATATTGATGATAATAACAATTTTCATCATAGTCGGCGGCTCGGCAATGGTTGGGGGAGGTAAGCCGTAGATGGTATCGTTTGCTGACTTGCTTGCAATCGCCAAGGATATTGGCTTCTTCGAATTCTATCTCCCTTTCGTTCTTACATTCGCGATTTTTTACGGTCTTCTTGAAAAAATAAACCTTTTCGGACCTAAATCGAGAAACATCAACCTGATAATTTCACTTGTCGTTTCCCTTTACGTTATCGCATTTACTCCTGTCGGCATCACGTTCGCGCAGTTCCTGGCATCATTCTTCAACAATGTAGCGCTGATAATAATAACTCTCATAGCATTTGGCATGATACTGTTCGTTCTATTCCCGGCCTTAGGAGCAGGACAGCCAGATTTCGGAAAATACCTCAAATGGATCTTGCCAGTCGGTATTTTGCTTGCCCTTGGCGCCTTCATGTCAAGCGGCGGCCTTGCAATATTTCCAGGAATAGATTTGCAGTTGCCAGGCGGAGGTCTCGGGCTGGGTCTTTCAACTCAAGATTTGATAATAGTTGGAATAATTATCTTAACTGTCTTAGTTATTTACTGGCTGACAAAACCAGAAGGTAAAGCAGGTCCAATTACAAAAGAAGAAATTTCCAAACGTGGGGTAAGAGAATAATTATAAATTCTCTAAAAATTCTTTTTCTGTGAAATGAAGCTTGCCTGGAATTATCAAAACTGCCGGGACGTCGAACTTCTTTTTTATCAATTCATTCACTTTGCCGAACTTTGGACTCGAACCGCTTCCTATTTTTTCAAAAACCACAATTTCTGTCTCTTTTGTAAAAACTTTCTCTTTCTTTTTTTCTTCAAGCTCCAGTAAAATTTTCATCGCTTCGTAGGGTGTCATGCATCTTGCATTTTTTTCTTTTTCAACTACTATGTCAAGGAGACAGAGCGTGTGAAGCCCTCTTTCCTTGTTAGCCTTGATAGTTTCGTAAACTGATTCTGGCAGCTGCCCCTTCGTTTTTTCAGGGAAAGGTATTGTCACGGTCGGACCGAACTTGTAGATATGCAAGCCAGTCTCGGCGATTGCAGAAACTATTGAAGCGTTGTGAATAATTTTTGTCTTGATTTTGTTTTTTCTAGCCTCAAGCATCAGAGAAGTGTGAGTAGTCGCAACGAGAGGATCTCCCTGAACAAGTATTGCAACTTTTTTGTTTTTTGCCTCGTCGATTATTTTTTTAGAGTTTTCCTCCAACTCAGCCCTGTTCACACGTTCGATTTTTTTTCCAACTATTTTCTCCAATTTTTTTAAGTTTCCATTCCAGATTCCTGTATACAAATCTAGATAGATTTTATCGGCAGACTTAGCCTCTTCTATCCCTCTCAACGTGAGGTCTTTTTCATCGTTTAGTCCAAGTCCTATTAGCGAAAGCATAATTCAATTATAGAACAAAGATATTTATGAAGGTATTACATGTGTTTTAAGTGATTTACATGAAAGTGTCAGCATTTGGGAAAAGCATGGAGGGAAAGGATCATCAGATCAACGAGGACGCGCTGCTCACTGACAAGAAGAAAAATCTTTTCGTAGTGGCGGACGGAGTCACGATCCCGCAAGGAGGAAAGGAGGCTGCAGTCCGTTCATGTAAGTATATTCAAAAATTTTTCAAGGGCGATCTGCGCGAATGCTTTCATAAAATCAACGAGCAAATAATAAAAGATGTTGAAAGTGGCGGCGTTGGCTATACAACTCTCACGGCAGTCCATATTGACGGAAATTTGATCAAAGTTGCGAATGTTGGTGACTCGCCAGTCTATCTTGCAAACGGGGAAAGAATCTTCCGCCTTACCGGAAACGACAGGATTTTCGGAACTGCTTCCTTGTCACAGGCTATCGGTCAGGAAAATATTTCAGTCCATTACAGTGAGGAAAAGGTTGGCGCCGGTTCGTACATTGTTATTGCAAGCGACGGAGTGACTGATATTCTGAACAAGGACGAGGTGTATGAATTGATAAAGAAGCATAAAATTCCTAGAAACATTGTGTCTGCAATTCTAAAAAAGGCAGACGAGCGTCCGACAATCTATAACGACGACAAAACCATCATAATTTTACAGTTGAAGGAAAAATAAAAGTTGGAAATGAAAAGCGAAAACGTGAAATTATGAAGCAGACTTTGAAAGCTCTTCTTGGAAAAGTTTTTACTGATGGCGAAATGCAGTTCGCTCCGAATTCCTACGAGCTGGTAGGAAGCAATGGAAAGATTGTTGCAATTGTTGAGATTCCGAAAGAGATTTGGAGCAGGAAAAATGTTATTGGCAAGACAATTATGGACACGAACAAAAACATTTCTTCTGTGCTAAGCAAAGTTTCAGCCCGTAAAGGGGAGTTTCGCACGCGCGACTATGAATTGGTTGCAGGCAGCGACGATACGGAAGTTTTGCACAAGGAACATGGCTACTCTTTGAAAGTAAATCCGCAGAAAGTTTACTTCTCGGCAAAGGAAGGAACTGAAAGGCAGCGCATTGCAAAACAGGTCGAGCGCGGCGAAATTGTGATGGTTTTTTTTGCAGGCTGTGGGGCGTATGCAGTTGCGATTGCAAGCGAGCAGCCGGACGTCGGAAGAATTTATGCGATTGAAATCAACTCGGACGGTGTCGATTACATGAGGCAGAACTTGAGAATAAATCGCATCGTTCACAAAGTCGTGCCAATTCATGGGGACGCTAAAAACAAGGCTGAAGAATTTTACAACATGTGCGATCGAGTAGTTATGCCTCTGCCTCTCGGGGCGTCGGAATATTTGCATGAAGCGATAATGTGCCTGAGAAAGAAGAGTAGTGGCGTGATTCATTTCTACACTCTGGTCAACAAAGAGGACTTTTCATCTGCAGAGAAAGCAATACAGGAAGTCTGCAAGAGCATGAACAGAAAATGCAAAATCTTAAATGAGCATAAAGTCACAGAATACTCACCGGGCAAGTTGAAAGTTTGCATTGACTTCGAAGTTGAATCAACTTAACGCGGGGGTACGTTAACTATTTATTTTTGCGGGGGTATAATATTAATGTGAAAGAATTAAACTTCTGTCCGACACCTGATTTAGCACGAATAGTAGCAGATATCACTGGGGACGGACACTTACAACTACATAAAAATAAAGGAGTGGTTTCTTTTTATTCCAAAGATTTGAGTTCAATAAAAGCTGTCAATAAAAGATTTGGAAAATTGTTTGGTGTGGAAGGAAAAATCAAAAAATATACTTCTGGTGGATACCTAAGGTATGGTATTTTTTATCCTTCTAAAAAATTATGTGAATTTTTATTTTCAGTTGGTATAGCCTCAGGTAATAAGACTGAAAAGAAATTTTTAGTGCCAGTATGGATTTTTAGGGGTAAAAAAGAAATAAAGAGAGAGTATTTAAGAGGTCTTTTTACATCTGAAGGTTCCCCGTATGCTACAAAAACAAAATATGGAAAAAGGTGGAGAATAGAAATCGAACAATATAAAATTTTGAAATTAAGGGAAGGGGGAAAACAATTTATGGAGCAAATTAAAAAAATGCTTGAAAAAGATTTCAATGTAAAATGCTCACCAGCTAGATTTGGAAAAAAACAACAAAGAAAAGATAGTTCTTTTACCATTGCTATAAAAATGGATATTGAAAAAAGTTCATTTAAAAATTTTTATGATGAAATAGGTTTTGACAATAAGTTAAAAAATACTAAATTATTAAATGTAATTGCGGGAATCGGGCGGGGGTTGTAGTTTAATGCTACACCTGTAGCCAAGCCTGGTCAAAGGCGCAAGGTAACATAAAGTCTTGAATCAGGGCCTTGTCTCTTAGTGAGTTCGTGGGTTCAAATCCCACCTCCCGCATTTCAGATTTTTAAGAAAACTAAAATAGAATAATTGCTTATGAGAATTCTGAAAGCAAATGACGAAAGTTTGAAAGAAGCTGTAAAAGTTTTGAGGAGCGGCGGTGTTATAATTTATCCAACAGACACATTGTACGGGCTTGGAGCGGATGCAACTTCAAACAAGGCAAAGAAAAAGATTTATAAAATAAAAGGCAGAGACTTTCGAAAACCATTTTCAATATGTGTTGCAGATTTGAAGCATGCAAAAAATTTTGTTATGTTCGATGAGCTCTCTCTACGTGTCGCAAAAAAATTTCTGCCAGGTCCTCTGACTCTCGTCATTCCTCAGAAAAAAGAAATGAAATATGTTTCCAAGGAAGGAAAGATTGCAGTAAGGATTCCTGACAATTATTTCACTCTAAAATTATTGAAAAAGTTTGGCAAGCCTATTACGGCAACTTCTGCAAATCTTTCCGGAGGAAAAGATCCAGTCAAAATTTCTGACATTAACAATAAAATGAAAAGCCAGTGTGATTTGATTATAGATGGTGGAAAATGCAAATTCAAAAAACCGTCCACGGTGTTTGATGTTGAATCAAAAAAAATTCTAAGGGAAGGAGCTGTTTCAAAAAGCAAGTTAGGAAAATTTGTATAGGATTTTTTCAAAATTATCGATTCTTTTATTTTTTATTTTGATTCCTTCATTTTTCAGAAGTTGAATTTTTCTTTTTACACCACCTGAACCGGAATAATTTCCAACTTTCCCAGACGATTCGACAACACGATGGCAAGGAACTTTCGGAGCATAAGGATTTCTTTTGCATGCCTGGCCGACCGCACGATATGCGTGCGAGTTTAATTTTCTTGCAATCAGTTTGTACGTAGAAACGCGGCCGCGGGGAATTTTCTTCATCAACACCCAGACTTTTTCATCGAACTTCATTATTCTCTAGTAATGTTTTTATTATTTAACATTAATTTTCTCGAACTTCCTTAGTCACAAGGGCTTGCATGATTTGTAAACCTATTTATCTGTTACAATTTAGTGAAAAATTAGATTTTATGGTAACTATATCGCGAATAAGGCTAAAGAGGAAAGGTTTGGAATGTCTGCTCAGCCCGCTGGAAGCTGAAATTCTGAAAATCTTGTGGATAGAAAAGAAAATGCGCGTGCGCGACATTTACGATAAGTTGAAGAATAAGAGGAAAGTGGCGCATACAAGCATTGCGGTAATTCTCGACAGGCTTTACCAGAAGAAGCTGGTTGCAAGAAACGCGGAAGTCGGACTCGGAGGTTATCATTACATCTATTCCATGAAAGTAACAAAGGCAGAGTTTGAAAATTCTGTTATTAGGAAAACTGTCGACAAGCTTGTTGAGAATTTCGGGGATGTTGCAATCAGTTATTTTCATGAAAGGTTTGCCAAAAAGAAGATTGACAACTGAGATTTATTCGCGACCGAAAGGCTTTTATACACAGGCCTTCAATAAAAAAAGTAACAGGTGTAAAAAATGCAGGTTAGTGGACGTCTTTGCAAGAGCTAGAAAAGCTGCTTCTTTTACTCACATTCTTGGACAATTAACTTCTGGAAAAATAGCTGATAATGCTTTGGACTTGATCGGAAACACTCCTCTAGTCAGGATAAACAAGTTGACTGGAAAGAATGATGCTACAATTCTTGCAAAACTTGAGAGGCAAAACATCGGCGGGTCTGTCAAGGATCGTATTGCCAA
>Ga0315291_10001281_pt1 | contig 33601 bp, 35 predicted proteins | sample YL17G12_20_MG_FD_203070 | JGI IMG/M metagenome (GOLD analysis project Ga0315291, IMG submission 203070) | Sediment microbial communities from Yellowstone Lake, YNP, Wyoming, USA - YL17G12_20 | ecosystem: Environmental > Aquatic > Freshwater > Lake > Sediment | place: USA: Wyoming | collected...
CGGAAAGTCTGGAGCGGATAGAGAAATATTATCATTGTCGCCCCGGAGCAGTGACGGGTGACCGGGGGTTTGACAGTGCTGATAACCGTGATTATCTGGGAACCAACGTTATTGAAAACAACATATGTCCCAAATCGGTAGAGGCATTACGGGAGAAACTGCAGGATGCGACATTTTGTGAGGCACAGAAGCGGCGTGGGCAGACCGAGGGTCGTATCGGAATAGTGAAGAATGTCTTTTTAGGAAGCCCTTTGAGGAGCAAAGGATTCATCTCACGGCAAATGAGTGTTGCCTGGGCAGTGCTTTCTCATAATGTTTGGGTGATAGCGCGGTTGCCACAGGCGCAGCAGCAGGATCAAGAGCAGCAACAGGCTGCATAAAAAAGAAGCAAAAAACAAGACCGTAGGAAGAAACTCACAGGAGAGTTGCGTCCAAAACAAGGGGTTACACCGGAAAAAGCGCAGGAGTGCTCAGTTTTGATGCAGTTTTGCTGCCTGAGTGCCTGCTGGATTTGACCCGTCCATCGTACAGGCTACTGAAATTGGCAAGTTTGGGACAGGCCCGAGCTACGGGGGCACAGAAAAAGGAGAATGATCCTCTTTTAAGAAGATCTACTGCTTTCTGTTAACACCGTTTTTCCATCATTGTCAAGGACAAAACAGGATACCTCCCCCTTCTCTGCTGAAACATTACTTTCTTCTTCTAAGCCTCTGCCCTTCTCCCTCTAACATTAAGAGCTTCCTTTTCAACGCACTTCCTCCCCCTGCGGAAAATCCACCTAATCTTCCATCCCCTCTCACCACCCGATGGCAGGGAATGACTAACGGGAAGGGGTTTCTGGCGAGTGCACTCCCCACCGCCCGTGAAGCTCCGGAGCAGCCTATCTTTTGAGCAAGACTACCATAGGTCTCCACCGCTCCATAGGGTATGCTCATCGCTTCCCTATACACCTTCCGTTGAAACGAGGTAAATGAAGACCAGGAAAAGGCAGCTTTAAAACGAACCTTTTCTCCGGATGCGTAGCGTCTGATGTTCTCAACTACCTCTCCTTGAGGAGGAATCCGCACACAACCATTTCCACACTCTCGTAAGATTTTTTTCTCAATACTTTTTGGGTGAGGGTATCCCACTTCTATTTTTACCATACGTTTACCTTCATACACTACCCCACACCAGCCGATAGCGGTGGGAAAAAGCGAGTAGGTGAGACCTGCATCTCTGGTGAGTGTACTTTTACCTTTTCTTCTCATCTTTCTTTCCCCCCCTCACACCCTCCCAGAGCAATAACAGTTCTTCACTTTTAAGCAGGACGGCGCAGGTAAAAAATACGATCACTCCCAGCACGATACTGGTGAGAAGTATTACCAGCTCTCGCGCGGGAAATTGAAAAGAAGCCCACAACCTAGCGTGATAGGTACCATACACCATCACACCCATTAGTAAGGAGGAGAAGAGAATCTTAACCGAAGAAAAGATAACCTTCTTTAGACCCAGCCTCCCCAGTCTCACTCTCAAAATCACAAGCAGCACCGTAAGGTTGACCATGGATGAGAGTGAAATGGCAAGCGCTAATCCTGAATGTTTAAGGGGCTTTATTAACAGTACGCTTAACACAAGGTTGACCACAATGGTGAGGGTAGTCACCTTCACCGGCGTCCAGATATCCTGAAATGCATAGAACACATTCACCACCACCCGTGCCCCCGAAACTGCCCATAACCCCAGGTTGAAACAGAAGAGCGCCTGCGCAGTCAATGCAGTGGCCTCCACCGTAAATGCACCCCTCTCAAAGAGAACGCGCACAATGGGAAGCCCCAACACACCCAGACCTACCATTGCAGGGATGGTGATAAAAAAGGTTAGCTGTAAGGCATGGGTTAAGGTACTCTTCAATGCCTCAATCTCGTTTTTAGCCACGTGCTCTGACAGCGCAGGAAGAAGGGCTGTCGAGAGGGCAATCCCAAAGACAGAGACAGGGAATTCGAAAACCCTGTCAGAATAGTAGAGATAGGACACACTCCCCTCAGGGAGAAAGGACGCTATCATGGTGATGACCATCATATTCACCTGATAGACCGCCGCACCCAGGGCAGCGGGGAGCATGAGCTTTACCAGTTTCTTAAGTCCGGGGTGAGCAAAGTTGAACTGCCAGGTGAGGGTAACCCCCCTCCGTTTGAGAAAGGGAACCTGCAGGGCGAGCTGCAAAAACCCCCCCACCAGCACCCCGAAGGCAAGTGTCAAGACGGGTTGAGAGAAAGAGCGAAAGAGCAGCACCACCGACAAAATCATAGAGATATTGAGCAGTACCTGTGATAAGGCAGGGGCAGCAAAATGTTTTAAGGCATTGAGGATACCCATGCACAGGGCGACTAGGGATACAAAGAAGATGTAGGGGAACATGATGCGGGTTAAGAGAACGGTGAGATCAAACTTATCGGGGTCAGCGGCGAACCCCCACGCCATCAATTTTACAATGAGAGGAGAAAACACTATGCCCAGAAGGGAAACCAACAGGAGAATAAGCGAGAGCAGGGTAAACACCGCATTGACAAACCTGCTTGTACTTTCCTTCGACTCCTGCACCAGATACCCCGTAAAAATGGGAATGAAGGCAACGGTAAGCGCACCCTCGGCAAAGAGACGTCTGAATAGATTAGGAATGCGAAAGGCAACGAAGAAGGCATCTGCTGACGCTGCGGTGCCGAAAAAGTAGGCAATCACCATATCACGCACATACCCCAGGATACGGCTCAAAAGCGTTGCAAAACCCACTATTCCCGCTGCCCTCACCACCCCCTGAGACTTCATGACCCGGTATCCTTCACGCTACCATTACTACCGCAGTGAGATAAAAAACTCTTGACATTGACCGACGATGTGATAAATAGAGAGTTTTCTTAATGCGTTAAAGGAGATTTCACCATGGCTACCCATAAATCTGTTGAAAAAAGGGCGAGGCAAAATCAAAAGAGATATCTCCACAACAGGGCTATTAAATCCTCGATGAAAACCAGGATAAAAGGCCTGCTCACCACCCTTGAAGGCAAGAACAAAGACACCGCAAATGCTGAATTAAAAAAAACCATCTCCTCCATAAGCAAGGCTGCATCTAAAGGGATAATTCATAAAAAGGCTGCCTCGCGAAAAATCTCGCGGCTCACCAAAAGGGTTAATAAACAACTGACTGCGTAAACTTTTACCCTTTCCGTTCCTCCAGGTTCGCTCAATTCCTGCATAAGTCATCAATCAACCTCTCTAGGATGAGCTTTTTAGGAATCCTGCTTGATTTAAGCATCTCGTCGGTGCGGAAAAGAGAGGTGAAATAGGTCTCTGCCTTAGCCAGGGAAAAGGAGTTAGCCTGTCTTAAAAAACCTTTAAGATGAAAGTCACGGATACCTAGCGTGCTTCCTACCTCTGCGGAGGAAATACCTTCCTTGAGCATTTCCTTTGCCTGAGTCAGCATTCGAAGGTGGCGGGAAATGATGGTGAGTATTTTGAGGGGATATTCACCAGCTTCCAACAACCTCTTTAATAGCATTAATGCGCTCTCCTGATCTCTGTTGCCAATACATTCAATCAGCTCAAACACACTGGCTCCTCCCGCCTCGGAGAGTACCTCTCTCACCTCATCCTTTCCAATCACCTTCTTTTCCCCCACGAAGGCAGCAATTTTTTGAAGCTCGCTATAAATGGTCTGCAGATCACTTTCCAGTTCCATGCACAATAGTGTAACCGCATCAGAAGTAATCGTCTTATCAAACTCCTTTACCATCTTCCGAATCCACTCTGCTATCTCCCGTTCAAAGGGGTGATAAAATCTCACCACCTCACCCTTTCGCTTAAAGGGCGTGAGCAGTGTAGCATTGAGGGCAAGCTTCTCAGCACAGAATACGAGGCAGGTGGAGGGTAAAGGGTCAGTAACGTAGGTTGAGAGTTCCTTCCACGATGATGTTTTTAGTTTATCTGCTTCTTTTACAATCACCAGTCTTCGGTCACTTAAGAGGGGAAAGGTGCGAGCGGTATTCATAATATCGCGAGCGCTGCTTTCTCCCGCGTAAAAAATGGTGAGGTTAAAATCGGCAAGGTGGGACTCAACCACCGTCGCTTTAAGTATACCCACCATCCTATCGATGAGATAGGTCTCTTCCCCATGAAAAAAATAAAGAGGAGCTATATCCCTCTTGTGTAGCGCTCTCTCAAGTTCTAAAGGTTTCATCTATAGTAAATACCTTTTTACATAAATACGAAATCCCAAATCCGAAAAAATTTCAAATGATCAAAGCACAAAATCAAAAACAATGCGAATCAGATGAAATTATGTTTGGGACATTTGAATTTGGAACTTTGAATTTGTTTAGGATTTGGTGCTTCGGATTTCGAATTTAAAAACATATGACCATCGCGCTACTAGCTTATAGTTTAATGAATAACACCCTTGAATAGTAGCTCAGAATCCTTCCACAATACTGTTATGCATTCTCTCAGCTATCTCTGCAGCAATTTTCCTCAGTGCCTGTTCTTTGTTCGCCTCAGTAACCGAAATCTCTGAAGAAACCCGGTAGTCCTCAAAGTGGTAGAGCTCCTTATTCCTCCAAAGGACCTCGCCGGTATCCTTCCTTTCCAGTGTCACCTCAAGCTTCACCCCTACCCGGTACTCCAATGCCCTATCATTCTTATCATAGGAAATGACCCCTTCCTGGAAATCTTCTATCTGACCCCTGATAACTGCACCTGCATTCGCCTCATCAACGATAGCGACCATCCTGCTTTTTACAAACTCATCTACCAGCGCCTCGGTCAGGAACCGTTCCAGCCCCGCCTCATAGGTCTTATTGGTAAAATAGGGAATGGCGATAGATGAAACACCCGAGAGGACATCACTCTCCCCACTGATGAAATGGTACCCGCATCCTGCGGAACCGAATAGAATGGCACCCAAAAATAAAATCAAAACTTTTCTAAGCATAGCAACAAAACCTTTAGGAGATAGGGGTTAGTTTGTTACTATTAACACTTCATTCTACCACCACATTAACCAATTTTTTACCTGCGATCACAATCTTTTTAATCTTTTTACCTTCAATCCAGTTTTGGGTCTTCTCATCTGCAAGTGCAGCCTTCTCTATCTCCTTTTCGGTTGAATCAGCAGGTACGGTAATCTTACTTCTCAATTTGCCATTGACCTGCACCACGATCAGTACCTCTTCCTCGGCAATAGCAGCAGCATCATACTCAGGCCAGGGGGTTCTGATGATGCTCTCTCTTTTATCTAATCTCTGCCATAGCTCCTCTGCAATGTGGGGGGCAATGGGGGAAAGAAGCACGACTACCTTCTCAATAGCCTCCTTAATAACAGAGTGCGTCAGCTCATCTTTCTCTTGGGAGAGGTCAAGTTGATAAATGGCATTCACCAATTCCATGATGGCACTGATTGCCGTATTAAAGTGAAAACGATCTTCGATATCGCTGGTAACCTTCTTTATAGTAGCATGGGTTTTTTGCCGAAGCTTTTTCTGCGGGGGGGTAAGCTCCGGTGTCCCCTCAAGTGGTGTAATGGATTTCAGAAGAGGGAGGTTATCCACTACCATTCGCCAGACCCGGTTGAGAAAGCGGGAGGCACCTTCTACCCCCTGGTCACTCCAGTCCAGGTCCTTCTCCGGGGGTGCGGCGAAGAGACAGAAGAGTCTCGCGGTATCGGCACCGTAGCGGCTAATCAGAGACTCAGGATCCACCACATTTTTAGTTGACTTAGACATCTTCTCCACGCGCCCCACCTGAACCGGCTGTTGACAGCGTTTACACTTTCCCTCCTCAACCTCCTCGGGGTAGAGCCATCCGTGATTACTGCAGCGAAGCGTTTCCTTACACACCATCCCCTGGGTTAAGAGATTCATAAAGGGCTCATCAACCTTAATCATACCCATATCCCTCAATGCCTTGGTGAAAAACCGGGCATAGAGGAGGTGAAGTACCGCATGCTCAATACCGCCGATATATTGATCTACCGGCATCCAGTACTCAAGTGGTTTTTCCTCAAGGGGGGCCAGGTCATAGTGTGGGCAGGTGTAGCGGGCGAAGTACCAGGAGGATTCAACGAAGGTATCCATGGTATCGGTCTCTCTGCGGGCAGGTGTACCACAGTGGGGGCAGGTGGTTGACACAAACTTCTCACAATACTTAAGGGGAGAATCTCCCATCCCTTTTATCTCTACCTCATAGGGTAAAATTACTGGCAGCTCACGATCAGGCACTGGAACGGTTCCACAGCGCTCACAATAGATGATGGGGATGGGATTACCCCAGTATCGCTGCCGTGAAATACCCCAGTCTTTAAGTCGGTAGTTGATGGTCTTTCTCCCCAGTCCTTTCTTTTCTAAGTGCTCAACAATTGCACCCATGGCGTCAAGATTATTCATCCCATTAAAGGGTCCTGAATTAACCATGACCCCTTCGCCCAGGTAGGCTTCGGTCATTATCTCCGGGAGAAGCTCTGCTCCCTCAGGCTGAATTACCACCACTCGCGCCAACCCATACTTCTCCGCGAATTCGAAATCACGCTGGTCGTGGGTAGGAACAGCCATCACTGCCCCGGTACCATACTCCATCAGGACAAAGTTAGCCACATAGATAGGCATCTTGAACCGGGTAACCGGATTAATACAGTAGGCACCGGTGAAAACCCCCTCTTTTTCTAAATCTTCTTTCGACCTGACAATTTTATCCTGCTTGAGAATCCGGTCTACAAAAGATTGTACCGCTTCTTCTTGTGCCGTTCCACGAGAGAGCTCAATCACCAGAGGGTTCTCTGGTGCCACGCTCATAAAGGTCGCACCGAAAAGGGTATCCGGTCTAGTGGTAAAGACCGTAATCTTTTGTTCCTTTCCCTCAATAGGAAAATCAATTTCAGCTCCTTCACTCCTCCCAATCCAGTTCTTCTGCATGGTAATCACTCTTTCGGGCCACCCCGTGAGCGTATCGCAATAGCTAAGCAACTCCCCGGCGTAATGAGTAATCTTAAAAAACCACTGGTCTAACTCCCGCTGGATTACCTCCGACCCACAGCGCCAACACTGTCCGTCTTCCACCTGCTCATTGGCTAACACCGTCTGGCACCGCTCACACCAGTTAACAAACGATTTCTTCTTATACACCAACCCCCTTTCATACATCCTTAAGAATAGCCACTGTTCCCACTTATAGTAGATCACATCGCAGGTAGTCACCTCCCGATCCCAGTCATAACTGAACCCCATCCGCTTGAGTTGTTTCTTCATGTAGTCTATATTTTCATAGGTCCACTTTGCAGGGTGAACACTGCTCTCAATCGCCGCATTTTCTGCCGGCATGCCAAAGGCATCCCACCCCATGGGGTGGAGCACATTGTAGCCACGCATCATTTTATAGCGGGCAACGACATCCCCGATGGAATAGTTTCTCACGTGCCCCATGTGAATCCTACCTGAGGGATAGGGAAACATTTCTAACAGGTAGTACTTCTTCCTGCGGGGATCTTCACTTACCTTGAAGACCTTTTGTTCCTCCCAGTATTGTTGCCACTTCTTCTCAATCTGCTGCGGGCGGTAGTCCTCTCTCATGGCAATCTCACCGGTCTCCTGTCAGCGGACAGTTAACAGTAGTAAGTAACGAGTAAAACTGGTAAATGGTGAATGGTGAATAGAAATTAGTATCGCATATCCCAGTCTCACATCCCAGATCTCTCTTCATTCCTCAATTCCCAATCCCGAACTCATTCATAAATGTAGATTTTTCTAACATAAGAACCTTCGTTTAGCAAGGCAAAAAGCTCCCGCCATCGCTCACTACAACACTCATAGCTTTTAAATTCCAAAACCCACTATCCAAGTTCCAAATAAATCCTAACCAAAGATATTTCAAATTTTAATACATTCTACAACTGTCCTGACCACATGCTTCCTCTCCCCTGCGGAGGCTGTGTCGTAATGTCATTGCGAGGGAGTAAATCGACCGAAGCAATCTCATAAGGCATTGAAAATATGGAGATTGCCACGCTCATCCGGTAGTATCAAGATTGCTCGCAATGACCAAAAGGGGTTGTGACACAGCCTCTGCGGGGAAGAGGACTTGCCCCGTTACATGATGTGATGTCACTATTGAAATAGCATATCGTTAAATAGCACATGATGAATGTTATATAACAATTGGGATGCTATATTTAACGGGGTGGTCGTTGAATCTTTATCACCCCTCATTCCTGAATCAAGTTCAGGACAGGCTCTGACCTTCTCCCCTCGAAGGAAGAAGGGACCTTTATGAGAGAATTCTCAAGAGATAAATTCTCAGATTTATAGGTGTGAGAATCTCATGACTTAAATTCAAATGACTAAAACATGATACATGATTCACGATCTACGACAAATAATTCATAATGTTTTACACCTGCATCTTGTATCTTGCATCCTTTTGGCGCTTGCAATGTGGGATATATGGTAAACCCCTCATAAATCGAGATACCCTTAAAAAATTATTTATAGTTTCATTTATAGTAAACCGATGTATAATTGGTTAGACATCAATTATTTATTGTTTTTTAAAATCATGACAGTCTGAAAAGATACCTGCAGAACCTGCATGAAAAAGGGAGCTGATGGGTATATGCTCAAACCCTTTAAACCGGGGAGTATAAAAGAGTACCTAGAAAAGATACTTAAAATCACCGAGAAAGCATAGCACCATGAATGAGCTCAAGGAAAAGATTCTCATTGCAGATGATGACCCCAACATTGCCAAAATTCTCAAGGATCGCTTAGCAGCAAAGGGGTTTCATGTAGACACCGCCTCCGATGGTGAAGAGTGTCTCTCCCTCCTCTTGAAGGAATCCCCTCCTCTTCTCATTCTCGACCTGCAGATGCCCACGATGAATGGAATAGAAGTGCTCCGTGAAATTAAAAAACACAATCTGGAAACGACCACCATCGTGTTGACTGCCTTCGGAACCATAGAGGCAGCGGTAGCAGCGATGAAGGAAGGAGCGTATGATTTCATCCAGAAACCTCTTGACTTTACTCACCTAGAAATCGTCATCAGCAAGGCTGCCGAGAGAATTTACCTCAAGAAAAAAAGTGAAAGCCTCCAATTCACCCTTGACGAACGGGAGGGAGAATTAAGCTATCTTAAAAGAGAGATAGGAAAAAAGTATGACTTCTCTACTATCATTGGGATGAACAAAGCGCTCCAGAATATTGTGAGCACGGTGAAGAAGGTGGTAGACCAGAAAACCAACATTTTCATTCAGGGAGAAAGCGGTACCGGCAAGGAACTCCTCGCACACGCCATCCACTACAATAGCAACCGCCAGGACAAAAACTTTGTTGCGATTAACTGTGGAGCAATACCCAGCGAGCTCCTGGAAAGTGAATTCTTTGGACACGTGGAAGGTTCCTTTACCCATGCCCACAAGACCAGGAAAGGCTATTTCGAAGAAGCCGATGGGGGAACCCTCTTTTTAGATGAAATCGGGGAACTCAATGTAGACCTCCAGGTAAAACTGCTCAGGGCACTAGAGCGAGATGAAATTACCAAGGTGGGGGATACCCATCCTAAAAAAATTAATGTCCGTCTCATCACCTCTACTCACAAGAACCTCTGGGAACAGGTAAAGCAAGGAACTTTTGGAAAAGACCTTTTTTACCGTCTCTATGTCATCCCGATCACTCTCCCTCCCCTCAGAGACCGCAAGGAAGATATCCCTCTCCTCATAGACCATTTTTTAAAAAAACTGAATGAAAAGACAGCCAGAGGAGCCTATAAAATCTCCGATGAAGCAATGGCCTTGTTCATGAACTACTCCTATCCGGGTAATGTAAGAGAACTAGAGAACCTTATCGAGCGCGCCTACCTCCTCTCCAGCCATCCCCTTATAACCCTTGAAGACCTCCCCCTCGAACTTAAAGACCAGGCCAGGTACTTAGAGGAGCTAGATGTTACGCCAGGCAAGGCGGACCTCAAGCGGGCAACAAAAATTACCCAGCTCTCAGCTGAAAAACAGATGATTACTAATGCACTGAGATCGTGCAATTACAACTGCTCAAAGGCTGCTAAGGTCCTGAAGATAAGTCGCTCAAGTTTTTATAACAAAATGAAAAAGTGTAACATCAACCTCAAAACCTTATGTGATCAATAACCATCGTGAAGCATTTCCCCCTCTTTCTATCGCTTCTCATTACCATCAGTATAACTACTGCTCCTCTAGGTTCATCTGGACAGCCTCTTAAAGAGGATATCCGATCTGCCAAAACTCCACCGACAAAAACCTACGAAGTGCATTTCTTAAGCCTCACCAGAGGTCATACTATCGCCACTTCCGACTTTCACTTTGAATCTCAGAATACATTTATCATAGCTATCCCCTTTGAAAACTTTCTTTCCACTAAGGGAACCTACACCAAAGACGGCTTACAATTTAAAGCCCAGTGGGAAGGCACTACTATAAAACGCAATAAGCACTACTCTTATACCTTCACTATTAATGGGGTTTCTCTTCTGGACGCCTACATAGCAGGAATAATGAACCTGAAGGAATCTATAAAAGAAAGCACTCAGGAGCAACAGCTCACCTTCCTTTTCCTAGGAACGCGAAAAGAGCAGACTGCCCCTGAGAATAAGGAAAGATCACCTTTTCCCTTTTAACCCATTCTACCTCTCATTCAGCAATTCAAAGGCCTGGACGTCCCGTTGAAGTAGATAACAAACTTAAGCTTGCATATAATTTTTTAGCAAGTATGATTTTTGACAATACTCAAGTTTAAAAGAAACTTTTCTACGGGGCACGCCTGCAAGCGAGCACGCTCTTGAAACTCGTAACTCGTAACCCGCAACATCTGGAATTTCCAATTTCATGTTTTTATCCAGTATCCAGCATCTAGAATCGTAAATAGTGAATAGTAATTAGTATCGCATATCCCAGATCTCTCTTCATTCCTCTACCCCCAATTTCCCCTCTCTTTATAACTTTTTAATATGCCAAAAAAACTTGACAGCTATAGGTCTGCGTGTTAATCATAGAAATGAATGACCATTCATTTTTTATGTGTACTCACTCTCAAGATGCACCTTGTAGTCCATGAGGTGCTCAAATTTACATACAGGTTTTCAATAAGTTATAAGTATTATTCAATCACGGCTGCTTATTAAACCATTGTAGGGTATGTTCCTATGACCACACCATCATCACTGAATCCCAAACTTATCCACCGCTTTGGCAAAGGGTGGGTATTTAACGTCACCTATTCCCCCGATGGTAAATATATCGCGGTAGCCACTTCAGCGGGGATCGAGCTCTACGATACCACCACCCTTCAAAAGCTGAAACTTTTGGCGAAACACCATGAATATATAGCATCAGTTAATTTCAGCGCTGATGGTACACTCCTGGTGTCTGGCTCAGATGACAACACCATCAAAATCTGGGATGTTGCCACAGGCAAGGATTTGAAAACGCTCAAAGGCCATAGCGATGACATCACCTCAGTGCGCTTTAGCCTCAGTAAGAAATTCATCGTCTCTGGCTCTGATGATGATACCATCAAGCTTTGGGATGTTAAGACAGGAGAGCTCATCAAAACATTAAAGGGTCATACCAACGATGTCACCTCAGTACGGTTCAGCCCTGATGGAAAGTATATCGCGTCTGGTTCTGATGACGATACCATCAAGCTCTGGGATATCGAATCCGGTAAAGAATTGAAATCGTTTACCGGACATACCGACATGATTGAATCCATAAGTTACAGCCCTGATGGGAGACTTATTGCCTCCTGTTCTGATGATGAAACTATTAAACTCTGGGATATCAACTCCGGTCACAATATCAAAACCTTGGAGGGTCACACCGACTGTGTAATTGCAGTGCTCTTCTCTCCCGATGGAAAAACTTTGGCATCGGGCTCTGACGACGGTACTATCAAACTCTGGGACGTGGCCACTGGGAAAAATACCAGAAACTTGAGGGGACATACCGGCTACATCTGGTCAATCAGCTATAGCCCCGATGGAACTAAAATTGTTTCCGGCTCGCGAGACAACACTATCCGTTTCTGGGATCTCAAAACGGGAAAAGTGATCGGTACCATTGAGGGGTACACCGGTTTAGTCTGGTCGGTGAGTGTGAGCCCCGAGGGGAAGTCCTTTGCCTCAGGACATCACGATAACCTCATAAGAATCTGGAATATTGATTCTGCGCAACTGCTCTCAACCCTCGAGGGGCATGCAGACGATGTAAACTCGGTGTGCTTTAGTCCTGACGGGAAATATCTTGTCTCAGGTTCCGATGACGACACTATTAAACTCTGGGAGGTAGTAACCGGTAAGGAAAAAATGACCCTCAAGGGTCACACTGACTACGTGGTGGTTACGGCCTTCAGCCCCGATGGGAGGTATATAGCTTCCGGCTCTGATGACAGCATGGTAAAGCTCTGGGATAGGGAAGAGGGAAAAATTGTAAAAAATCTCAAAGGACATCTGGGCTATGTCTGGTCAGTAGCCTTCAGCCCCGATGGCCGCGTGCTTGCTTCTGGTTCACGGGATACCACCATTAAACTCTGGGATTTAGAAACGGGAAAGACTCTTAAAACTTTACGGGGGCACACCAGCTATGTGTGGAGCTTAAGCTTTAGCCCCGATGGAAGGAAACTGGCATCAGCCTCAGATGATGGAACCATCAGACTCTGGGATGTGGAGGAGGGCAAGGAGATACCCACCGCCTTTAAAGGGAAAACCACCAAGGTCTGGTCTCTCTGTTTCAGCCCCGATGGTAACCATCTGGTGAGTGGTTCCAATGAAGATATGATTGTCATCTGGGATGCAGAAACGGGAGCAGAGATACGAACATTAAAGGGACACACTAACATCATCGAATCCTTGAGCTTCAGCAGAGACGGAAAGTACCTGGTGTCAGGTTCAGATGACGGAACTTGCATACTCTGGAAGTGGAAATAAATGCAAAGAAGAGTTACGGGTTACGAGTTTTAACTTTAACCCATGATTATTTCTAACACGTACACTCGCAACCCGCAACTTTATAGTTATTGTGACAATAGGTTAAATAATCGATCCCTATGCTCTCCAAAAAAACCAAAAGGAAGTACGCAATAAAAAAGAAGCAGAGTAACTACTCAAAGGTCTACCTTCAGATCATAGATAAGTGGTGTATTAAATGCGGGGTGTGTGTAGATCTTTGTCCTGATAAGGTGTTGGGCTTAAATGAGTACGGTTATCCAGAAGTGAGAAAACCTATCGAGTGCGAGGCCTGCAATATATGTGTTCTGGTATGTCCGGGGTTTGCCCTCTCTCTGGTCGAGAAAAAAGCCAAGTCACTGTTGCAGATTTTAGGAGGAGAAGTAGATGAGCGGCTGGGTAGGTAAACTGCTGAGGGTAAATCTCACGCAGGGATCATGTAAGGTTGAGGAGTTGCCCACTCACCTCACGGACCTTTTCCTCGGAGGGCGCGGACTGGCAGGAAAGCTGCTCTTTGATGAGGTCAACCCCCAGGCTGATCCTCTAAGCCCTGAAAACAAATTGATCTTCATGACTGGTCCCCTCACCGGAACCGGGGCACTTGGTGGTGCATCCCATGCCGTGGTGACTAAATCACCTCTCTCGGGGAGTATTGCCTGCTCTGTTTCTGAAGGATATTTTGGGCCTGAGTTAAAATTCGCTGGCTATGATGGAATTATCGTGGAGGGGAAATCACCTGAACCCGTCTATCTCTCCATAGAAGACGACCAGGTGGAACTGCGCTCTGCCTCTCACCTCTGGGGAAAATCCACCCACAGGACAGAGGAGATCATCCGTGCTGAAAAAGAAAATTCCTGGATCGCCGGGGAAACCTCGGTAGCCTCCATTGGACCCGCGGGAGAAAATCTGGTGAAGATTGCTTCTATCATTAATGATAAACACCGCGCCGCCGCCCGCTTCGGCGTGGGAGCAGTGATGGGCTCAAAGAACCTTAAAGCCATTGCGGTAAGAGGCACTAAATCAGTACGTATTGCCAATGGTGTACAGTTTATTGATGCAGTGAGAATGGCCTGGGAAAAGTTCAAAACCATCCCGGTAATCCCCCAAGCACTCAACAACCTTGGCACCTCTTTCCTGGTCGATGTAATCAACAAGAGAGGCGTTCTCCCCGTACGCAACTTCCAGACTGGTGTCATGCAGGAGGTCAAAAAGATAAGCGGAGAACACATGGCAGAAACCATCCTCAAGGCAAATAAGGGATGTTTCGCCTGCCCCATTGCCTGTATCCAGATAACGGAAGTGGAAGACCCTGTGTTTCAGGGCAAAGGTGAGGGCCCTGAGTATCGCACCATCGCCCTGATTGGAGCAGGCTGTGGTATCAATAATATTAATGCCATCGCCAAGATTAACTACCTCTGTAACGAACTGGGTATTGACACCCTCTCCTTTGGTTCGGCGATTGCCTGCGCTATGGAACTGGCTGAGAAGAATCTGCTCTCTAAAAAAGAGACAGGGGTGAACCTCACCTTTGGCAATGCTGAGGCAGTGGTGGAACTGGTGGAGAAAGTTGCCCACCGAGAGGACTTTGGGGCTACACTCGCTGAGGGGGGATATCAGCTCGCCTTACACTACAAACACCCGGAGTGTTTTATTGGTGTAAAAAAACAGGGTTCTCCCGCCTTTGACCCTCGAGGAATTCAAGGTTTAGGATTAGAGTACGCTACCTCTAACAGCGGTGTATCCCATGCCATGGGCTACCTGGTGACCCATCAGATTTTGGGAATTCGAGGTGAGCTCAACCCCTTAATCACTGAGGGGAACGCCGCTCTGGTTAAGCATTTTCAGGATGGCAGTGCAGTATTCGATTCGGCAGGACTCTGTAACCTTCTTATTTTTGGTATCTGGATCGATGAGCTCATCCCCATGCTGGAGGCTACGGTAGGAAGGTCTTACAATGAAGAGGGATTGCGTGCGTTGGGAGAACGCGTGTGGAATATAGAACGATTATTTAATATAAAAGCTGGCTTTACCACTAAAGACGATACCCTTTCCCAGAGGATGCTTAAGGAACCAATGCCCGAAGGACCTGCTCAAGGACAGGTCTGCAGGCTTAACGAAATGCTCTCTGAGTACTACCAGATAAGGGGATGGGATCCGCAAGGAGTGCCAACCCAAGAAAAGCTAAAATCACTGAGTTTACTGTGAGGAAAGCGCCTTGAAGAGACTTAAGATTGATTACAAGCAGTGCTGTGGGTGCAGGCGGTGTGAAGTTGCCTGCTCTTTACATCATTTTGAAAATACCGTAAATCCCAAAAAGTCCCGCATTCGGATTTTTTCGGAAGCTGCTGCCTTTTACCCTGTAGTGGCAGGGCCCTTCAACAATGCCGAGTGTACTTCCAAGAATACCGTGGTCATTGGGGACAGGCAAGTTGATGAATGTATTATCTGCCGTGCCTCATGTCCCATCAAGCCCTGGTTCAAGGAGCCTGACACAGAGGTTCTCTTGAAATGCGACTTCTGCGGTGACCCCCCAGACCCAGTCTGTGTTAAGTGGTGTCCCTGTCAGGCTATTACGCTGGTTGATGAAGAAGGAAAGATTGAGGTAAAGATCGAAGACGTAAAGAAAGATTACCAGCGAGAAGAAAAAAAACCTTCTTTCGTAAAAAAGTTGGAAGTAAAATCCTCCAGTTTAATATTTTAATGTGATTTCAGATAGTTAAGCCTTTCGTGGTGCACATGAAAAATTGCTAAATTTAAAAAATCTTTTCAATCTTTGACATTAATGTATGCTCTGTGGTCTTTGCGCACTCTGCGGTGAACTATTACAGTAATATCAAAGTGTTATTGAATATCATTAATGTCTTTCAACTTTTTTTACGAATGATCCAAAAAATTTCTCAAAGGAAACGAGATGCATGACTGAACCTAAAGACCAAAAGAAGGATGAATGCATTGGAGCGGTCATTGTAGTGGGTGGGGGGGTGGGAGGGGTACAAGCATCCCTCGATCTCGCTGATGCGGGATACTTCGTCTATCTGGTTGAGCACTCACCTGCCATTGGAGGCGTGATGGCGCAACTGGATAAGACCTTTCCCACCAATGACTGCTCTATGTGCATTCTTTCCCCCAAGCTGGTTGAGCGCGGAAGACACTTGAACATTGAAATCATTACCAATGCCCGGATAAAAGGCATCTCGGGGGAACCTGGAAACTTCAAAGTCTCGGTGCTGAAAAAACCATCCTATGTCGACCCAGAGAAGTGTGTCGCCTGCGGGGCCTGTGTGGAAAGATGTCCCAGCAAGGTAGAAGATGCCTTCAATGAGGGTTTTTCCACACGCAAGGCAATCTATATCCCCTATCCACAAGCCGTACCTCATGTCTACCACATTGATCCCATACACTGTCGCTACCTGACCAGGGGCAAGTGCCAACTCTGTGTGAAGATGTGCCAGAGAAATGCCATCGACTTTGAGATGAAAGAAGAGGTGCGGGAACTCAGCGTAGGTGCAGTGGTACTGGCACCTGGGTTTGATGAGTATAACGCCCTTAGGAAACACCCCTTCGGGTATGGGAGATACGCCAACGTAATCACCAGCATTCAGTTCGAACGGCTGATTTCTCAGGTTAAAGGCATGAACTTAGTTGAACTAGAAAATACAAAAGAGAATTGCCAGTGCTGTGGGGTTTCTGCCTGGCTGGGGTGTACTACGGAGTCAAAGGCACCTCTGGTAAATAAACTTGATGAAGCAGAAAAAACAGCTGCTGCTACCCTGCTTACTACCTGTACCAAGTGTCTTGCTCACTTAAGCTGTGTATTGAATGAAAAACCGCCGCTTAAGGAATTTCAGATTAAAGTACAAGACCTAACTACATTTCTTGCTGAAAAACTAACTTAGAAAGTAGATAACCACAGATTCACCCCATTAGATAACCATTACACAGAAAGTGAACTTTGTTGGAATTTATCCTGCTGGACAAAGTATTTATTCCCTAAGGTCTACTATCTAACGGGGGAACCACAGACACTTATAAAATTTATCTTATCGATGAAGAAACATCTCGCTGTTGATATCAATAAATGTACGGGTTGCAGAATGTGCGAGCTTGCCTGTGCAATGGTGCGGGAGAAGGTATTTAACCCTAAGAAGGCGCGCATCAAAGTTCACCTGATTGGAATACCACAGATCCCTGTTCCAGTGTATACCAGAAAGTGTGATGCCTGTGGAGGAGATCCTACCTGTGTAAAATATTGTGAGGTGGGTGCACTGACCTACTCTGAGGATAACCCCAAACAGGACAAGGAAAGGATCATTATACCGGAAGAGCTGGCGGAAGAGTGGTTACAACAGGCAGAAGAGCGTACCTCATCTTAGAAAGTGTAGGTTAAGAATTGTATGAAAATAAAAGTAAAGACCTTTGCCAATCTAAGGGATATACTAGGCGCAGAAGAAATGGAGCAGGAACTCTCCCAGGGAAATACCCTGGGAGATCTTCTAGACGCACTGTGTAGTAAGTATGGTAAATCCTTTGAGCATCAAATAAAAGACCGTTCAACGGGTGCTATTTTTCCTTTCCTCCTACTTATAAACGGTAAAACCTTTCGTTCTGTAGCCGACCTTGACACCCCGCTTAACGAAGGTGATGTCGTCACCATCATGCTCCCTTTCGATGGTGGATAAAAGACAATTGGGACGCAGATTCACCCCGTTAGACAATTAGATTAGGTCTTAGTATATTTCAATCAATTCATGATAAAAGATGTAATGGAATAATTTTTTGACATTTTATCTAATGGGGTAACTACAGATTATAAAGATTTTAAATACAAAGTTTCAGAGTTGCGCGTTACGAGTTGTTTTTTTGCTGTTTTTCTTCTGACTCCTGATTTCTATTATATAAATATATAACTACATCTAACAGATGAAAACGCAATGGAAGGAATCGTTAATATCAAACCCCTTTTCTCCGACTGTGTTGTAACTGAGTGCTGCCGAGTAGAAGAAAAGGAATATGAACTGTATCCGGAAGAAAGGGTGTCTATAAAAAATGCGGTTGCCAAACGGCAGCAGGAATTTGGGGCAGGGCGCTTATGCGCCCGCAAAGCAATGGCAAGACTCGGCATTAAGGACAGCTCGCTTCCCAAAGGACCTGACGGACCACCAGTATGGCCTGCCGGAATAGTTGGTGTTATTTCACACAGCAATGTCTGGTGCGGGGCAGCGGTTGCCAGGCGGAAGGATATTCGCGGGATAGGGTTTGATATTGAAACAGTTGATCGGGTGAGTATGAAAATTGCGAAGAAAGTTCTGACTCATGCTGAGATGGAGTGGGTTAACTCTAGTGATGAAGAAGCGCAAAAGCGGCTTGCCCTGCTTTTCAGTGCCAAGGAAACGATATTTAAATGCGTGAATCTTATTTACGGTAAACGGTTCGGGCTTTATGATATGGTTATAACTCACGTCATCGAGGAACAATCCTTTGAAGTGAAGCTTAATGACAAAATATCTGCAGAGGTACCAAACTGCTCAACTCTTATTGGCCGATACCTTATGCATGAGGCGGATGTGTTTACGGGTATGGTGCTATACCAAGGAGATTAGCGGCTCGAATTTAAAATTTAAATTTGACACTTGGTTATCTTTTGAATATACTGCGTAATTTATAAATTTACATTTTTTGCGTTGAAGTCCCAGTTCAAAAGATAGCCTGTTATGTTCAATTTAAGCATTGGAGTGATGGAGTACTAGAGTATTGGGGAAATACATAAAACAAATAAAGATTTATGAGTTTATGTTTTACCTCATTACTCCAACACTCCGTTACTCCAGAAAATAATCAAAATAAATATAGGCTCCCATGCGGGGAAAATTAAATCCATGTCATCCGTGCGTGGATGTTTATCGAAAATAGATTGGAGGTTAATACGATGGCAAAATGGGCTTTTCTCTTTCCAGGACAGGGTTCCCAGTATGTTGGTATGGGCAAGGATCTTAAGGATAATTTTAAGGAAGCTGCAGAAGTCTTTGATGAGGCAGACGGTGCGCTAAATGAGAAACTCTCAAAGCTCTGCTTTGATGGTCCTGAGAGTGATCTTAAGCTGACTATGAACACTCAGCCTGCTATTCTAACGGTAAGTGTCGCGGTACTGCGGGTTCTGCAGAAAGAAACAGACATCGCCCCTTCACTTTTAGCAGGCCACAGCCTGGGGGAGTACAGCGCGCTGGTTTGTTCAGGTGCCCTCGGATTTGCGGATGCAGTGAGAATCGTGAGAAAACGCGGTACCTATATGCAGGAAGCTGTTCCTGTGGGCATTGGCGGCATGGCTGCGATACTGGGGATGGAAACTGATGCTGTGGAAAAAATCTGTAATGAATGTGCAGAGGGTCAGCTTGTTTCTCCTGCAAATTATAACTGCCCCGGACAGATTGTTATCTCAGGACATATTGAGGCAGTACAAAGGGCTGCTGAGAAAGCAGAGGCTGAAGGTGCTAAGCGTGCTGTTATACTGCAGGTAAGCGCACCTTTTCACAGCGCTCTTATGAAGCCTGCTGCAGAAAAGCTGGCTGAGGCGCTTGAGCCCATTCAGGTCAATGACCTTTTTGTGCCGGTCCTATCAAATGCCGACGCTGATTTTTATCCTTCGAAGGATGACGTAAAAAGGCTTCTTACCAAGCAGGTTGACCACCCTGTGCGGTGGATAGAAGAGATGGACAAACTGGTGAATGAAGGTGTGGATAACTGCCTTGAGCTGGGTCCGGGAAATGTTTTGAGGGGACTAATGAGAAAGATCAGCCGCGAAATCAAGGCGAAAAACATGGATAAAACAGAAGATATTAAAGATTTTGTGGCATCTTTATAATTATACTCGAGACTGTCGAAAAACCCTAAAACCCTCTTTTAGCGCTTTGTAACTATTTGATTTTACTAATTGCAAAGTTCACATAAATGGCAATTTTGGACTTTTTCGACAGTCTCCTCAATACTATGAAATAAAAAAACCGAACCTGAAATGGGTCGGTTTTTTTGTGGTGCGCCCGGCAGGGCGCACCTACTGGGAGGTGAAAGTCCTCTACCGACCCGACAGGGGGAACGGTTAGCTTAACGGCAAGGGTGTCCATCGTGAGGTGGAATCTGAAGGAAGCCGCAGGCAAAGCGCTGGCCTGACGAACAGGAATCGCATATAAGACTGTTACGCCGGATTAGGAGGCCAATATCTCTAAAGTCCTATACCTGTACGGAGAGCGTTTACTCCTCCCACGCAATAGATAACTTGGCATCTCAGTACGTACAGAGGGGGTAGAAGATACTGGTGTTTCAGAAGACGATCTAGTTGTAAGTATTGAATGTTTGATGGTTAGCGTTTCAGGACCAACAAGAATTTCTTTAACAATGATCCGTAATACTTTCTGACGGTCCAAAACATTCAAACATTCTGCTGACTCATGCATACGACTAAGAAAATTTTCGATATTATCAACAAATTGTAAGCACCTTTCCTGATCGAGTATATCGGCTTCCAGGGTTTGCAACTCAGATCTCAATACTGTTTCTCTTTTCCTTAATTTCGGTATACGAGTACGCAATTCCGAAAGCGGCAATAGACCTTCCCGATATGCGTCAAGCAACCTATCGATTCCTTTTTGCACACGAACGCTCTCTTTTATAAGCGTTTCTCTGCGTATCTTTGTTGGGTTAGACTCTTGAACCTCTCGGATTCGACGATCAATCTCTGCGCGAATCAGACCTGGATTTTCAAGCAGTTTAACTATCTGTTTCCATACAAGATCATCCAGGTAATCCTGTCGTATAGGTCGATTAGTACAAACACATCCGTTGGGATAACGATAATCGTCGGAACCTAAACAACGGTAATAGTATAACTTCCTTTTGGAGGTACGTGTAGAAGATCTATAAAGGGCATAGCCGCATACACTGCACACCAAAAGTCCCTGCAAAAGAGTAGGTTCCTTAGTCCTTCGATTCGCAATTACAGCGACGTATTTTGGGAGAATTTCTATGGGCAATGGCTCACTCAGCACTAAGTCCTGAGTAAATAAATTCGTAACCGAATTTATGAATCGAAGGACTTAGTGTGACGAATAGAAAGTTGTTGGTTCCTCTCCAAACGTTCTTGTGCAAGTGCAAAGCTTTCTTCACTTACTATGGCAAGTACGGGAATTTCAATCCATTCATCCCTCGGTCGATCCCGTGAGGAACTGGAACGCGGAGAAAAACCTCCCCGCTTGCGCAGAGGACGTGTAATTTTCTCCCTCTCAGCTTGTACCGTCTTACCAAAACATGCAGCCCCCTTGTATGCTGGATTACGTAGCATACCCCATACCGTAGATCGGTCCCAGGTGAATTTGCCATGGCTGGTTGGAATCCCTTGGGTAGTAAGCCTTCTCGTAATTCCCCCCATACTCAATAACTCTTCTGTGTAAAGACGATAAACCTCACGTACTACTTCTGCCTCCTCTTCAATCACTTCATAGTATGCTGCGGAGAAAGCAGCTTTTTTAATATAACGATAGCCATAAGGCGCACCAGAGAGCACACTGATTGAACCATTTTGAGCGCGGTGCCTTTTACCACGTCGGCTACGCTCCACGATTTGAGCTCTTTCGTATTCTGCAATCATCCCTTGAAATTGCACAAGAAGCTGTTCCTCAGGAGTAGAAGCCTGGGGAGACTTGATAAACATTACTTCCACCCCATAACGAGCAAACTCCTCCAATAAAAGTACTTGATAGGCATACTTACGACTAAGTCCTTCGATTCATAAATTCGGTTACGAATTTATTTACTCAGGACTTAGTGCTGAGTGAGCCATTGCCCATAGAAATTCTCCCAAAATACGTCGCTGTAATTGCGAATCGAAGCACTAAGACGGTAAGGTGAATATACCAGAATAGTTTCTATCTGCCCCTCTCCAGCCAAGTCACGCAAGCGCTCAAGACCAGGACGTACCAGATTGGCTCCGCTGTAGCCTTCATCTTGAAATATCCATTCAGAGGGCACAGCATATCCCTCCGTTTGAGCATATCCTTTATGTACAGCCGTCTGGCTACCTATAGTCTGTTCTTCTTTTTGCTTCTCCGATGATACTCGAGTGTAAATTGCTGCTGCCTTCACAATCGTTATCTCCCTGCTGTGTTAATTGAGCTACTTTCTTACCAGCAGGCCAGACTTTCTCAGGAACCAAAAGCCGATAGGCTTGCGAAATCTTTCGTGTAGCCAATCAATCAAAACCATAAAACATTTGGATTTGTCTTTGAGGATGACGTTTCTCAGCCATGCCCCCTTCTTCTGAGAAATGACTCCAAGGCTTGAGTCACAATGTTGCTTATAGAATCTCCAGTAGATTTTGCAAATCGCCTGATTCGAAAAACCAGACTCACAGGGAGCTTGACAGTAAATACCTCCTTGTGCTCTGGAATCGGCAACTCTCTCTTTATTTTCTGAGCCTCTCGAATATAGCGGTATGCTTGCCTCTTGGAAACTCCATATTGTTCCACAAGCACTGCTGTAATTCTGTCGTTTGAGAAGCGTTTCCTCAACATGGTGATTGCCATATTGATTCGTTCGGCCATTTCTGCATTTGGGGATCTTATCATAAGCCATATTTATACTACCATTTATGTCATAATGTCAAGTATTATTCCATCTTCTGTGGTATGAAACTACTTGTTCAAATTCAAAGTTATCTATTGTGTAGGTAGAGTACTTTCACCTCTGTTATCAAACATTGTGCTCGATGACCTCGATAAGGAACTGGAGAGACGAGGGCACAGGTTCTGTCATTATGCAGATGACTGTAATGTGTATGTGAGGTCAAAGAAGGTGGGAGAACGAGTTATGGGTTCACTCACACGATTCCTGGAAGGGCGCCTCAAACTCAGGGTGAACCAGGCAAAGAGTGCGGTAGACCGACCCTGGAAGAGAGTATTTCTCGGTTATTCCATGACATTTCACAAAGAGAGCCGCATAAAGGTGGCTTCTCAGGCAGTGAAACGGCTTAAGCGTAACGTGAAAGAACTCATTCGACAGGGAAGAGGCCGTAAGGTGAGCCGGTTCATTAGAGAGAATCTCAATCCGCTGCTGCGGGGGTGGATACAGTACTTTCGACTCGCAGAAGTAAGGGGGGTCTTCGAGGAACTGGACGGATGGTTACGCCGCAAACTGCGGTGTATATTGTGGAGACAATGGAAGCGATCACGAACACGGTACAGGAAGTTGTTAGAAAGAAACATCGTGGAGGAGCGATCTCGCACTTCATCCGTTAATGGTCGAGGGGCGTGGTGGAACTCGGGAGCATCACATATGAATGAAGCATTCCCGAAGAAATACTTTGATCATATTGGTCTCGTGAGTCTGCTAGACGAATTGCAAAGACTTCAATGTGTTTCATGAACCGCCGTATACGTGATCCGTACGTACAGTGGTGTGGGAGGTCGGAGGGGGTAACCCCTCCTCCTACCCGATTGCTTTTAAACACTAGAAGTATTTGTCGGCTATGTCCTTTATTCGTTAATCATTTTTAAAACCAGGTCAACAGCCTGATTGAATGTTTTAACTTCATCACGCTCATCTTCGTCAAAAAAAAGATCCCACTCATCCTCACACATGGTAAAAAGCTCAAGCCTGCCTGATGAACTGAGCCCCTGGTCAGCCATTGGTGCATCAGGATCGATCTCGGCATCTTGATTTGCCAGAGCTTTTTTCAAAAAAACCAACATTTTTTCAGATAATTCTTCTCTTTCCATGGATAAATCTCTCTTTCTATTAAAAATAATTTAAGTTCTGTTTACTTACCGTATTTATCCCAGTGTGATTTGAAAATTCTTTCTTCATCAGGCTTGTTTTCCGGAATGGGTCTTGAAACCCATGTGTAATTGACCATATTTTTCCAGGTGATGTTATCTGTAGTGCTGTTTCCTCCCCAGGTCCCGCAGGCAAGGCTCATAGTGAAAGGCATGCCGTTTGTAAAAGAACCGCTGTTTGCCAGGCACTGCGGCTGGTTCACCATCAGGCGGCTTACCTGTACCTGTTCTGCAATCTCCCGTATACGTTCCTCATTTTTGGTGTGGATCCCACAACAGTGGCCCCGGCCACGGATTGCATGAATCCTCTTGAGATATTCAACAGCCTCGCTAAATGGGCCATATTTCCAAAGCGTCAAAACGGGCGAGAGTTTTTCATCGGCAAACTTGTCGTTTTCTACCGGATCTTCGCCTAGGACCATGATGAAGGTGCTGTTTTCAGGTACCTCAATTCCCGCAATTTCAGCAATTTTGGTAGCGGCCCTGGCCACGATTTTTTGATTTATATGTTCTCCATCCGGCCACATGGCTTCTTTCAGTTTTGCCTTTTCCTCGGCATTACACAGATACCCGCCGTGTGATTTTAAGCCTTCAATTGTCTGGTCCCACACGGACTCCTGGATTACGGCACTGTTCTCAGAAGAGCAGGATGTGGCATTGTCAAAGGTCTTGCTCAGGAATATTTTTTCCGCTGCATCGGAAACATTAGCAGTTTCGTCAACGATCATCACAGAATTTCCTGCGCCCACACCAAAAGCCGGCTTGCCGCTTGAATAGGCTGCCTTGACAGACTGGGTTCCGCCGGTTGAAAATACCACGTCAGCAGCGGCCATAAGCGCCTGTATATCCTCTATATAAGGCCTTTCCATGCACTGCAGAAGATCAACCGGGGCAACGACTTTTTCAAGACCCTTGCGCATAAATTCAACAGCCTTGGCACCGCACCTCCTGGCGATCATGTGCGGGGCAAAAATCATGGCGTTACGGGTCTTTAATGCAGAGATCCCTTTAAGCACTATAGTGGCTGTGGGGTTCGTACATGGAGTCGGGGCAAAAATAACTCCCATGGGCTTGATGATCTTAAATATGCCCTTTTCCTTATCTTCCTCAACAATGCCGGTTGTTTGTACGCCTTCCATGTCTCGCAGGGCTCCAAGGACCTTATTGCGGTGTTTATTATATTTATTTTCATATACACCCATTTTTGTTTCTTTAGCTGCAAGCTTGGCACATTCTTCTGCGCTTTCAGGCTTTATTGCTTCCCATGCAGCAGCAAGAACCATTTCATCTACCTTCTCCTGGGGCCAGTGTTCTACGATTTGCTGGGCTTTTTTTGCCCTGTCAAGCATATCCTGCAATACCTCGTTCATGGATCCTCCACAATTGTTTGATTATTCTAGAATTCCTTCCGTCTCGGTACCCCCTATAAGTCCTTCGATTCATAAGTTCTGTGAAGAACTTATTTATTCAGTATTAGTGCTGAGTGAGCGATCCCTACAAGTTGAGTTGTCAAAATACGTAACTGTGTTTGAGAATCGAAGCACTAAGTGAATACAAGGAGGCTGACCGTAGTATAGATAAACTATCGTTAGCCATTTTGTCAATAATTTTTTTGCCCCTCTCTAATTTACAAATTGAAAGTAGACTGACAACTAATAGTTTAAGCTTTATGAATTTAGTTTGATATCATAGTCAAAGGAAAGGCAGCAGTCTTTTTGGGATTCAGTTACCAGTGGAAAAACATTTCTTTAAATAACCGACCTAAATACGCCCTACCTTAATGAGGGTAATGTGGTCACCATCATGCTCCCCTTTGACGGAGGATAAAATATAAATCTCAAATTCCAAAAACCAAATTTCAAAAAAATCTAAAATCCCAATGTTCAAAATTTAAAAATAAATGTCTTTTTATTTGATCTTTGGAATTTGAATTTTGAAATTTGGAATTTTACTTTACCCCTTAATCACTCCCATAGGCCTTAGCCTTACCACTTTCTTACTGATACCAGCCTTATGCACGATGTCCACTACATGAGAAACATCTTTATACGCTTCCGGAATTTCTTCAGCAACCGTTTCCCCACTCGCAGCCTTTACATAAATACCCTGCCCCTCTAGTTCCTTGAGCACTGACCTTCCCCTCGCTACCCTGATGGCTTGATGCCGGCTCAACAACCTCCCCGCACCATGACAGGTGCTCCCAAAAGTCTCCTGGTACGCGCGCTCTGTACCCACCAAGACATAAGAATACCTCCCCATGTCGCCGGGGATAAAAACCGGTTGCCCTATGTCACGATACCTCTCTGGGATATCCGGATGGTGAGGGGGAAAAGCCCTGGTAGCACCTTTTCGATGTACGCACAAGGTCTGTTTTTTACCCTCAATAACATGGGTTTCTATTTTCGCGATATTGTGGCACACATCGTATATGAGCTTGAGCCTTTTGGAAGACCCCTTAAAAACCTTTTCAAAAGATTCTCTCACCCAGTGGGTAATCATCTGACGATTAGCAAAGGCATAGTTTGCTGCGCAGGCCATGGCGGAAAGGTAGTTTTTCCCCTCTTTAGAATTAAGAGGAGCACAACAGAGCTGCTTATCAGGAAGCTCAATCTGGTACTTGCGGCTCGCCTCCAGCATCACTTTTATTGCATCATCGCACACTTGATGACCCAATCCCCGCGATCCCGTGTGGATAAAAACTGTTGCCTGATCCTTAAAAAGACCCAGAGTGGTAGCACAATCCTCATCATATACCTCTTCTACAAACCCAATTTCTACGAAGTGATTTCCCGAGCCCAGCGTTCCCAACTGGGGACGCCCCCTCTCCAGGGCACGGTTCGAAATGAGCGAAGGATCTCCCCCAGGGATACATCCACTTTCTTCAATATGCTGTAAATCCTCAGGCGTTCCGAACCCACGTCCCACCGCCCAGGAGGCCCCCTCCTTAAAAACCTTTGCTTCTTCCTCCCGGCTCAACCTAAAATCCTTGCGGACCGATCCTACCCCCGTGGGAATAGTGCTAAAAAGAAACTGCACCAGTTCCTTGATCTTCTCCTGTACTTCCTTTCGGCTCAGACCTGAGCCAACTAATCTCACCCCTCAGTTAATATCGTATCCAACTCCACCTGGCGATACCACCCCGTCCTTCATAGCAAAGGCAGCTACCCCGCCGATGGGAAATCCATACCCCCAGTGGATATCCGGCATGGCAAGAGAACATCCCACAATTCCTGGAAGCCAGGCAACATTTGATACCTGGTTAAGGCTCTGGTCTTTCCTAAGCTCCTCCATCATCTTCTCGTCTGCGTAAACCCTCCCCTCGGTCCTCATCTTACCAAGTTGAGGAATAGCCCACCGGTAGTCATCTATCTTTTTAATGGTTATCTCTGTTTGTCCTTTTGGATTTGCCATTTTCTTTCTCCTCTATAAATCAAAAATGATTCTTCCTTCCCACCTTCCATCCTTATGCTCAACACTCACCTGATGATAGGTTACCGCTTTAATCTCCCTTTTAATGAGATGCCTTTCCGGGTGAAAGTGTTCACCCCGGGCAACCGCCTGTAAACCACAGTCAGTTAACTTTTCAAAATGAAACCTCCTGAACACTAATCCCTGGGCGTCAAAGAGATAGAGCAACTCGCCAAGCCACGCGACCATCAGTTCCTCAATATTGGCACTTTTAATAACTATGGTTCGCTCAAGGCTAGTACGAACCCGGTTAAGGTTGGTGAGGAGACTGAAAAACGCCCTGCCTGCATTGAGAAAGAGTTCATTCAGATTACTACCATATACGATGATACCAATATCACCTGTGTGATTGAGTACTTTATATGTTCTCAAAAAGTATTTTCCCTTTAAAAGATATTATTATATAATATTGTGCAAAAAACTAGTTACTCTTCATTCAATCCTATATTTTTTTACTACCTACTTAATTTAATAAATTTTACAATCTACTGTAGAAATTTCAATAATAAATTTCAATAATAAATATATTTGACAAACTTAACCTAATTATTATATTATGAGCGCTCTTGAAAAGCATGGAATATTGGAGGTATAGTTTGTGCCAATTTATGAGTACGAATGCTTAAGCTGCGGGAAAAACTTCGAAATTATACAAAAAATTACTGAAGAACCTATTTCTACTTGTCCCTCTTGCGCGGGAAAGGTAAGAAAATTAATATCTAACTGTTCCTTTCAATTAAAGGGAACAGGCTGGTATGTAACCGATTATGCAAGAAAACCTGATAAGAAGGAGGACAAGAAAGAAGCAAAAGCTGATAAATCAAAAGAAAAAGGGGAAAGCATAAGCAACGCCAAGGACACCCCCCCCAAAAAAGCAATCAATGAGTGATGGTGTAGAAAGTTGACCCATGGTCTAAAAACCTACTGATGTAAAGGGGTATTTCATGGAACCTATTCTAATCTCTGAATTTCAAAAGAATAAACTGGAAGACTTCAAACTCTTTATCACCGAGTATCAAGGCCATACTTTACTAGATTTTAGAATATACTTTAAAGATAAACAGGGTGAAAGCAAACCAACAAAAAAGGGAATCACTTTAAATGTAAAGTTCTTCCCTGAGCTTAAGCAAGCATTACTGGATGCTGAAAAGATATTAAAAGAAAAAGAGTTCATCTAGCCCTCCTCATCGCCCTCATTCCCTAGTATCCTTTCACAGTGGGGGCACTTCTCGTTTTCAACTGATATTTCTTGCCCACAATAGGGACAGCAAATATTCTCTTCTTTTTCAGACATGCTCACCTGATCACGTTCAAAAATCTTCTCCAAAGCATCAATTATCTCCCTTGCCCTCTCTTGTTTGCTCTCAGGAACCCTCACCTCTCCCCATCCCTTCTGAGGAATGTAAATGCCGTTATACGCCGTATCGCTGAAACTCCTTATCAGCACTGGTATCCCTTCTTTCTCTAACTCACTTTTGATTACATCAGCCTCAAACCTGTCCTTGAGTGTAAACACCTTCACCAGATATTTTGTCTCTTCCTGGAACTGTTTTTCTTCATCTCTCTTCCTTTGAAACTCTTGCGGGGTAACGAGAGGTTCATTACAATCACTACAGACGTTAACCTCATCTTTATATTCTGCACCGCACTGAATACAGTACTTCACGCTATTCCCCTTTAAAAACGCTTGAATCCTCGAATCCTGGAACCCTCTTTTGTACTATAGTGAGCGAAGAGATCTAAATTTATTTTTTCAGTCAATATAGTACTCAATCCCCAAGTGGGTAATCTGTTCCTCTCCCATCAGGTAGCGCAATGTGTTCTTAAGTTTCATCAATTGAATAAAGAGATCATGCTCGGGGTAGAGGCCTTCGGCGTGCATGGGACTCTTAAAGTAAAATGAGAGCCATTCCTGGATCCCACTCAGGCCACACCGCTTAGCAAAGTCGGTGAAAAGTATCAGGTCTAATACAATGGGAGCTGCGAGGATACTATCCCTGCAGAGAAAATTTAATTTAATCTGCATGGGGTACCCCAGCCAGCCAAAGATATCAATGCAATCCCACCCTTCTTTATTATCACCGCGGGGTGGATAGTAGTTAATTGCCACCTTATGGTAAAAACCTTTATAGAGTGAAGGGTAAAGATGCGGTTGCAGTATCTGCTCTAGTACCGAGAGCTTGCTCTCCTCTTTGGTCTTGAAAGAGCTCGCATCATCCAACACCGCCCCATCCCGATTACCAAGGATATTGGTAGAATACCATCCGGTAAGCCCCAAAAGACGCGCTTTGAGCCCGGGAGCAATGATGGTCTTCATGAGCGTCTGACCGGTCTTGAAATCTTTTCCTCCCACTGGCACTTCATAGTTATCAGCGAGCTCAACCATAGCAGGAACATCAACCGTGAGACTTGGAGAACCATTGATATAGGGGATTCCGCTGGTGAGAGCAGCATAGGCGTAGAGCATACTGGGTGCAATATCCGGATCATTCCTTTTCAAGCCCTTCTCGAATTTGCTCAGACTTGAGTGAACATCTCCTGGCTTCAGATAAGCTTCGGTGCTCGCACACCAGATCATCACACACCGGTCAATCTTGTTCTCTTTCTTGAAACGGTTGATATCATCTTTTAAGGCATCAATTAACTCCAGATAGTTCTTGTGAGGCTTTACGTTGTCACCATCAAGATTTTTTACAAACTCCCGGCGAAACACCGCCGCGTGCGGCTTCAGCTGCTGGAGGTAAGGTTTTACCCTCTCAATCAACTCTTTCTCTAACACTGCCGCCTTGATGGCTGCCTGATAGCAGTCATCCCTATACACATCCCAGCCAGAAAAGACCAGATCATTGGGGTCAGCAAGGCTGACGAAATCTTTAATCATGGGAACCCTATACTCATCACGTTTCCCCAATCTGATAGTTCCCATCTGAGTGAGTGAACCAATGGGCAAGGACATACGGCTCTTCACTGCCTCCACACCGGCGATCAAGGTAGTACTCACTGCCCCACCAAGGCCGGGGATGAGCACCCCCAGTTTCCCCTTTGCGTTAGGAATCTTTTCCTTCTTTTTTATCTTCTTCTCTTTCATTAATGTAATCTCCCTGTGATCTCTATACGCCCAGTGCGTCTCTTATCTTTTCCCCTAAGTTTCTCCCCTCTTCAAGATACTCCGGATAGTCTCTCACGTGCTGATTTCCTACAGAAGCAATAACCGTACCGATGTGGCGTAACCCTGAGAAATCGAAAAAGCACTTAAACGTCTCCTCTACCTTCTCTCCTCCAAAGGCAGCCTGGGTAACAATAATGCCACCCACCTTATCCACCAGTGGCATGTACCCATGGAATACCATACCGGTATCTTCCCCCACACCCCGGTAGTTGAGACTTATGCTCCTGTCAATCATGTTTTTCATCAACCCAGAGACGGTATAGTAATAGTTAGGGCTTGCCACCACAATGAATTTATTTTCAAGAAACTTATCTAAGAGTGCTGCCATATCATCTTCAATTACACACCGACCCTGCTGCTCCATACAGGCGTGACATCCCAAGCAGAATTTAATGGAGAGATCACTAAGCCAGATAATTTCACTATCAAGCCCGATCGCATTCACCACTTCCTGAAGTAATGCAGCGGTGCTCCCCTTTTTTCGAGCACTCCCGCATATGCCCAGAACCTTCGCCATTATCCTCACTCTTCTCTCTGGCTTCTCCCTAACTTCCGATCAGTGTCTTCATCTTTTTTCCACCCATCTGTGCAATAGCAACCCTGAAGATTTTAAGGGCGGAGGGGTTATCCATGCTCTTTTGGTAGATCATCATTCGTTTTTCTAAGTAATGCACCGGATCTAAACCTATCTTCTCAATATTGGCTTTCACCACTTTCTCTATTTCCTTTAAATCCTTCACCTGCTCCATTCTTCCATCAATTACCACTGATGACCACTCGGTGCGGTCTTGATTCCAGTGATACGCGGTAAAGCACACTTTATTATTCTTCTGAAAAATCTCCCACTTTCTCCCCCTGGGAAACATGGAGAGATAAAGCGTTCCCTCTCTATATACAAATCCAAAGGGTATGCAGTAGGGTGTATCGTTATGGGAGAGTGCAAGCACCCCATCCTCAACCGTCCTGAGTAGTTCCTCCATCTCTTCCTTACTCAAATCTTTCATATCAATCTCCCAATCTATCAAGAATAGTTAGACTGCAGCAATAAAATCTATTATCATTAAAAAACCTATGTAAGTCAAGCGTATTGAGAGTTAATCTTTTTGTTGACATACAAGAGAAGTTTCTCTATACTTATTCCCATCAAAAAGCAAGTTCTTATCAATCGTATTTAGAGGTAGATAAGAAGGCATACAGGCGATAACTTTTATAGAGAGCTTTCCCGTCAATTTGCAACTTTAGAAGGAATATGTTTCAGGATTATAAAATTGCATACATGCGGGAGCATGTAAAGATTAAAGAAGTCAGGCACCTCAGCTTTATTCGGCAGAGCGTGGCGTATATGCTTTCTATGTCTGCACGAACGATACCTCACGCAGCCATGATTACTGAGTTTGATGTCACTCCCCTTATAGAATATACAAAGTCGGCAGAAGAGCGCATGGACCGGTCAAAAGCCGATGACAAGAGGGCGATGCTTTTGAAGCGAGCTGTCCTTAAGAACTACTCTGCCTTTTTCCTGAAAGCGCTGGCGCACAGCCTGTTTCTTACCCCCACAATAAACGGGTTTCTTGACTACACGCCGTGGCGCAACGGCGGCACCATGTACATCTCAGAGGATATTAACATCAGCTACACGGTCAATTCAAAATTTGGCGTTCTCAAACCGATCATCCGCAATCCGCACCAGAAGGCGATTGAAACTGTGGCTGAAGAAATGCGCACCCTGACCCGCAAGGCGCGGCGCACCGATGCAAATGAGCTTTACAGGCGAACTGCGATTGCATATACAAAGACAGCATTCAGGCAGTGTAGCTTTAACTTCAAAGAGGTGTACGGCGGCTGGATGCTGCTGCGCTCTCTGCTGTTTGACCGCAGTATACCCGCTCCTGAGTTTAAGGGCGTGCCAGAAGATCAGAAGCTTCAAGTGTCCGATATCCTCGGGGCAACGTGTACGCTTGCCAATAACGGTATGGTGGTAAAAGGGCACCAGACGGTCACCGTCATAACCCCTCCCGAGCTCATGATGGTGGGGCTGGGAGACATACATCCTGCACCGCGCATAGTTGACAAACAGATCGTTCCAGGCTACATGGTTACCCTTTTCTCGACCATGGACCATCGGGCATTTGATGGTGGAGAAGGGTTCCCCGTTATCGGACACATGCAGCGCTACATCGAACATCCTGAAAAAATTTACGAGTGGAAGCCCGGCGACGAGATCTAAGCCACGCGCCACCATACAAGGATGCCAGGATTCGCGTTGCCTATGAAGCTGGATTGGAAAGATTCAGTTTGTTTGATGCGCTGACGCTTAATACCTCCTTTCGTGAATATGACAAACGCACCCGGATTTTAAGAAACATTGCCAGAAAATTTATTGACCCTGTCTTCCGGCCACAATTTAAGGAAGCACCTACGGTACTGGCAACTGATCAAGGACGCAGATGGCTGCGTTCACTCCACCTAGTCCATCTTGATCTTCTTGAACAGGTTGCGTCCATTATTGCAGCAGATGCATCTTCACAAAGGCTGGAGCATTTTGGAAGAGAAATAAGAATTGGCGTGGCAATTTCTCATTAATTTGAGGCAAACTACTCATTATAGTAAAGTAAATCGCTCACGGTATGATATTCAATGGATAAAAGATTAATTTACCATACAATGGTAAAGAGAATTTCTAAACTCTGCAGCGTTATCCAACACTAACTGGGCATAAAGGAATTTCCTGGGGAGAATTTTTACTGACCCCGCCTGAGGTTTGGTTGAAGTAAACAGCGCATACCTGCAATGACCTCCTCTGTGATGTCGCCCCCTAGAGTGTTGGCAGGAGGTAAGTACACACAAAGACGAAATAACGCAGAGGAGCAGAACTTTTTTGACGAGAGATAATCGTTTCATACTTGTCCCCGCAATAGAAAATTACCCAACATTGAATTTTGATAGCGTCGTAAAAAGTCCTGACAGGTGTCATTGCGAGGAGCGAAGCGACGTGGCAATCTTGGTTTTTCAACTACTTACAAAGGCAGAGATTGATAATCATCTAAAAGGCACCTCAATAGTATGCCAAGAGAAGGCAATTTCTGGTATGCTGGTAAAGGTAATAACACACCATATAACCCTTTACTAAGGAGGTGCCCTATGAAGTTAT
>Ga0315291_10001284_pt1 | contig 33593 bp, 26 predicted proteins | sample YL17G12_20_MG_FD_203070 | JGI IMG/M metagenome (GOLD analysis project Ga0315291, IMG submission 203070) | Sediment microbial communities from Yellowstone Lake, YNP, Wyoming, USA - YL17G12_20 | ecosystem: Environmental > Aquatic > Freshwater > Lake > Sediment | place: USA: Wyoming | collected...
GCAAAAAAGCAACATTCATTGATAAAGATTTTGGCGCATGGCATGCATATGTTCATAATGTGACTCGTGGTCATTGTCATCCAAGCAGAGCAAAGAATAACGCTCGATTGACTTGTATGAAGAGATATGGATCTCTTACGCCGCTGAGCAAAGGAATAGTAAGAATAAAATTTGAAAAAGATCATCTTTTGCTGCATGGTGTTTCAAATCCTATGCAACGAACAGATATAAAGAATAAAGTCAAATCTACTCTTATGAAAAATTTCGGTGTCGACAATGCGCAAAAATCACCTGAAATAAGAAGAAAAACAGATCGATCTCGACGCCACAAGAAAGTTTTTTATAACTGGAAAACAAATGATGAAGTTGTTACTGTCGGTTCATATGAATCATCAGTAGTAGCATGGCTTAATGATAATAAGATTGAGTATATTTGGCAACCATCATTTGTAATACCTCGCAATCATAGTCTTGGTGGCAGGGTATATTTCATTGATATGCAAATTCTGTCTGGTGAATTTGCAGGAAAATTCATAGAGATAAAAGGTGCTTGGATTCGGCCAATGCAGAAACAAAAGTGGGATTGGTTTAAATCAATTCATAATGACAATGCAATTCTTTGGTATTTGTCTGATCTCAAGAAACTAGGAATTATGTAATGGCAAAACCTGACCAAAATTTATTTCAGAAGCTTACTAGACTGTTTAGATCAGGTCCTGTCGTAAGACGGAAGTTACGCAATCTGGATACTACCATTGCTGTGGCTGACAAGACAAAGAGCAGCGGAACATTGCTTTTTCAGAAATCGATGTCGCCGACGTATGCTTCGATCACTGCCAACGCGTATAACCTTACAGAGCGCCTGATGCGTTATCAAGATTTCGGCGAGATGGAGTACTGCATCGATGGTGCAACCAGAATTGCTCAACTTGATGGATTTGTGACTATTGAGGAGCTTGCAAGAAGATGTGCTGAGAACCCAGAGTATAAGTTTGTTGTTTACTCATATGATCATGAGAAGAAAAAGATAGTTCCTGCGTGGGGTAAGCAGGCTAGACAAACATGTGTTGATCACGCTTTTCGTGTGACATTTGATAGTGGTTTATCAATTATTGCATCTGCTAATCACAGACTTATGCTACGAGATGGATCATATAGAACAATAGAGGATCTCAAATTAGGCGACACAATGATGCCGTTCTATAGGAAGGATCTCTTTGATTCTAAAAATGTTGAATCATCTGGTTACAGATGGGTATATACGACAAATCCTGAAGAGGGACGACACGGTTGGGTTCGTGAACATCAGTTAGTTGCTTCGTGGGTTAATGACAGACAATTAACAGATGATGAGGTTGTGCATCACGTCAATTTTAACAAAAATGATAATAGAATCGAGAACCTTAGGGTAATGTCTCGATCTGATCATACAAGACTTCATTCATTTGAACTTAATGCTAAGAAGTGGGATGATTCAAATAGCGAATGGATTGAGAAGTTTAAGAAAGACCATGCTCGACGGATGGTAAAAAATGCCCCGACAGCACGTCTAGATGTTACATTTGGTAGGATCCTTGAAACATGTGAGTCTTTAGGCTTTAACATGAGCAAAGTATCATCGGCGCTTGATGTAAACTTCAATCTTATCAAATCCAGACTTGCCGATCATGGATTTAATAATTTCGAAACCTTTAAGCAGACATACGAGAATCCAGATCATATTGTGCCTAATAGTGTTGATCGATCTAGAACAATCAATGATATTACGCTAAGTGAGATAACTTCTCTTGCTTCACAGAATGATACGAAGCTATCATTATCAATGAAGCTTGGCTGCACTGTCAATGTATTAGATAAGTTCCTGTGGCGAAAATCAGGATTGTCATGGATGCAGCTTAGAGATAATCTGGGATTTCAAACAAGGCAAGATCAAAGAGGTGGTCGTCCAAAAGGATCGAATAATCACCCAGTAACATTTCAGGATGTATGTAACATCTATTCCAAAGACATGACATTGCCTCTTCTATCTGAGGCACTCTCTGTGAACAAGAACACTGTTCTATCTCGATTATCTCAGAATGGATTCAAAGGTTTCAATGATTTTGCTCAGAGCTATGCAAATCATAAAGTGGTCTCAATTGAATATCATGGAGAGATTCCTCTTTATGACCTTACAGTTGACGGATATAAGAACTTTGCAACAGATACAGTTATCTCTCATAACACAGCAGAAATTGCAAGTGCGTTAGACATTTATTGTTTAGCACCAGATACGATCATTCCTTTGCTCAATGGCACTAAACTTACAGTTAAAGAGCTATTTGATTCAAAGAGTGAAAATTTCGAAGTGTATTCATTTGATAATGATAACTGCAAATTTGTTCCAGGCCTATGTTCACGTGTCGTAAAGACAGGTACTAATCAACAGCTCTTTAGAATTACATTTGATGATGGCACATCTGTACGACTTACAGAAAATCATCTAGTTTTACTTACAGATGGATCTTATAAGCGTACAAAAGATCTAATGCCCGCAGATAGCATTCGTTCAATGTATGCAAAGATATCATCTTTTAGCACAGAAGATAGAATTGATTGCGATGAACAGATCAAGCCAGCGAATGGTTTGATTTATACACATAAAATTGTTGCTGAACATGTTTCACCCGAACTAAATGGCGATGTACATGTCAATCATAAGGTAGCATCTGTTATACCAGACGGATTTGACGATGTATTCGATTTGCAAGTAGATCGGTGGCATAATTTTGCAATAGCAAGTGAACCTACAGCATCATCATGCATCATTGTTCATAATTCAGATGAAACCTGCGCAGTAGATGACAAAGGACGATCTCTTCACATCTATTCTGATAATGAAAAAATCAGAGAAATACTCGAAGATCTCTTCTACAATACTATCAACGTAGAATTCAATCTACGTTCCTGGACGAGAAACTTGCCAGTTCACAAAGACACATACATACCACTTCTGGATGGGTCCACGTTGACAATAGAGAATCTTTCCAAAAAGATGAAGGCAAACCCCGATTGGACACCGTGGGTTTATTCTGTTCAGGATGTGACACATCGAATGGTACCTGGAAAGGTTACGTGGTGTGACTTGACAAGAAAAGATAGTGAAATTGTCAGAGTCTGGCTGGATGATGGTTCATATGTTGATTGTACACCTGATCACAGAGTTACGATGAGAGACGGTTCGAGCAAGGAAGCACAACATCTTTCATCTGGTGAGAGCCTAATGCCTTTCTATCGAAAAACAAGTAATCGATCTGCCGCCGCGGCTATGGATGGATATGAAGAGGTCTACGATCCTGCATCTGGTCGGTATGTTTATACACACAGTCGAGTCGCAGAAATTCTCGAAGAAGGAAAGATAAAGAACGGGAGATGGTTAGTAACTCATCATAATGATATTGACAAGTCGACTCCGCGGTTCATTCGAGCCGAAAAGAGCCAGAAGATGACAGGTATCGTCCCGTCAATGAGAGAGAAACATCCATCACAAGCCGGAAAAGAATCACCATCGTATATGAACCACAAAGTTGACAGGATTGAGAGACTGTCCAATACATCAGACGTCTATTGTATGGAAGTTCTTGGTCCTGTTGGAGAGCATGACAGACACAGATTTATGACCTTAACGAATAGGGTTAACTATGATGGGCTAACTGTTCAAAATGATTCAGGAATTTGTCTCGAAAACTGTAAGTACGGAGATTGCTTCCTCTATAATGACGTGTCACCCGAACACGGTGTCATAAATGCAATTCCAATTCCTGTAAATGAGATAGAAAGAGAAGAGAACTTCGATCCTAACGATCCAATGGCTGTTCGTTATCGCTGGGTCACACTCGGAAATCGAACATTGGAAAACTGGGAAGTAACACATTTTCGACTTCTAGGAAATGACATGTTTCTTCCATACGGTTCATCAGTCATTGAACCTGCACGAAGAATATGGCGTCAGCTGATACTCATTGAGGACGCAATGTTGGTGTATCGTGTTGTTAGAGCACCTGAAAGAAGGGTGTTCTATATTGATGTGGCGAATATCCCGCCTGAAAATGTGGAGATGTACGTAGAACAACAGAAGACAGCACTGAGATCGACACAGGTTGTAGATACTAAGACAAGTCGCGTCGATCTTAGATATAACCCACTTTGTCATTTTGGTAATGATTACATATACTTGTGTGATGGTACAAAGAAAACATTTTCAGATTTGTCAGAAAATTGGGATGTATATAAGGATAATGTATGGACATGGTCTCTTGATAAAGAACAACACGTTGTCCCTACAAAGATTCTTTGGGCCGGAAAGACAATCGAGTCAACAAAATTTGTCGAAGTTGAACTTGATGACGGACAAATCATTAGGACAACGCCTGATCATGGGTGGCTTCTTCGAGATGGCACTGAAATTAAGGCAAAAGATCTCAAGCCGAATGATTCTCTCATGCCTTATTATACGAAGACTAATCAGTCACTCACTAGTCGCTACGGTTCAAAAATAAATCCGTACGTCGATATTTACGATCCAGGCCTTGGAAAATATCGTTCAGCACATCGTATATCAGGTGAATGGAAATATGGCGAATGTAAGTTGCCAAATGTAATTCATCACGTTAATCATGTCAAGCATGATAATCGACCTGATAATTTGCAAAAAATGACTCAAAAGGAACACAGTATCCTTCATGCTGACATTGTGAAAGCATGTAACGTTTCTACTCGAGGTCGAGAAAAATCAAGACAAACATTCATCAAAACACATCAACAATACGATTTCTCCAAGATTGCAACTGATTGTTGGAACAAACCTGTTATTCGCAAGAAAAGAGTTGATTCTCTCACACTAAAGACAGATTCTAGATTTGTTGGATACGTGGGATCTGTGATCTATGAACTTGGCTCAACTGCTAGAGAGCATCAGGTAAGAGCATGCTTAAACAGATCACAAGATTTCAAGGATTATCTTAAGCACTTAAATCCTGAATTCAAAAATGGATTTTCAGATCAACTTAGCAAGAGTTCATTTTTGAAGATCCTTCGACGTTACAATTTTAGTAACTTGAGAGAAGTTAAGGACTATGTTGCAGCCAATAGAGCACCACTCGATAAGATTGCTGCATATTGTGAAACAAACAGGCCCACATCTCGCAAGCATATTTCTCAAGCTTTTGGTATTAGCACATATGACTTAAATCGAGTTATGATGCGAAACGGTCTGACGAAAAATGAATTTGACTCACGTTACCTTGCAACAGGCGGTTACTATGCCAAGACGACAGTTTCATGTTCTAATTGCGATAATAAATATGTTGTCAATCCAAGAAGCAAGATCACTTCAGCGGGTCGCACATTTTGTGGACGAATTTGTTATGATGCTTATCGTGCATCTGGAAAACTTAAAAATCACAAAGTAATTGCCGTTCGATTCACTGACTGGGAAGCACCAGCGTATGGTGTTACAGTTGAAAATTCAACACATATTATTTCAACCGGTGGATCGTCTCTTGATCAAAATCAAAAAAATGACATTTACTCCGGAGTATTTGTACGGAACTCAGTTGACGAAGATTATTTCATCCCTGTTCGCGGCAATGACAGTGGGACAAAAATAGACACGCTCGCCGGCGGTCAAAATACAGCAGCCGTTGAAGACGTGGCGTACATACAGAAAAAATTATTCGCAGCGCTTAAAATACCTCGGGCATATCTCGGCTACGATGAATCACTTAGTTGTTTAGTTTCAACAACTTGCATTCCTACATTTGCTCGTGCAGGAAACAGAGCATTGACAATCAAAGAGTTGTCCGATGAGTGCCGACTGGATCCTCAAGCTTTTTCAGGGCGTCATCATGCATATGCCTGGGATCATGTCAAGCGCAAAATTGTTCCCGGTAGGATCCTTAAGGCCTGGGAGACAAAACAAGTCACGAAGCTGGTCGACGTTGTCTTCGATGACGGCTCTGTGCTTCGGTCAACACCTGAGCATCCCATCATGTTGCGCAACGGTGCAGGATATCGACCAGCAGGCCAGTTGAGACCTGGTGATGCTGTCATGCCTATGTACTCGAAATTGTCGTCAAAAGCCACGGGTGATTACCTCGATGGTTACCACAAGTTCCTCGACCCAGATACAAACAAGTGGCAGTATTCTCATCGTGTCGCTGGAACGAGCAAATACCCTGCATTGAGGAATAAGAATGTTATCCATCATGTCAATTTTGATAAGTTGAATAACGATCCGAGTAACCTACTTTTCATCAAGGACGGTAAGATTCATCGGCAACTGCATGCGACACTGAACAAGATCAACAAATGTTACGTAGGGAAGGGAAACCCTCGATTCAATCATGATATCGCATATTCAGATGTTCTAATGACAGCTCCCACGACATCCACTAAAAAAGAACTCATCTCTCGTCTGGGAATTGGATATCGAGTTTTTGATAGGCTATTGTCAGATGAAGGGCTCTCTTGGTCGAAGTTTGCGGATGACAATATGCCGAAAGCACGATTTGCTCATCGCTGCGGCGGCTATGACATCACTTACGAGGATGTCGCATATGCTGCACGTCGTCTTATGTCAGAAGCCACTGTCAACACAGTTGCAGATGCATTGGGTGTCTCTACAGCTGTCGTACAAAAACGAATGATGGATGCAGGATTCAAAAATTGGGGTTCCTTCAAGCGAAATATCGTTTGGAACTTGAACAAGGGTGCAGTCCTTTCATCTCTCGCCCGACATGGAACCCTTAAAGCTGCTTTTGAATCAGATTATCGAGATCGCTGTGGATTTCAGGCCTTGCTCAAATACGTTCAATTAGAGTGGGGAGGCATTCGACTTGCCAAGAAAGCGGCTGAACAGATCGGAATCAGTAACCATGTCGTGACTGAAGTTAGGATCGTCGATCTTCCAGTCGCAGTGCCAGTATATGACCTCGAAGTAGAGGGACATCACAATTTTGCCGCGTCACTTACTACTGTACCTGCAGAATCTAACAACTTAACAGAATCGATTGAATGGGCAGACAACTGTGTGATTGTATCAAACAGCAAGGCCACGCTGGCTCAGGAAGATATAAGATTTTCACGTACGATAAGTGTCGTTCAAAAGACTATAATTTCTGAGCTCAATAAGCTCGCAATAATACATCTTTACGCACACGGATTTGATTCTGAAGATTTGCAGAATTTCACACTGCGCCTTTCAAATCCTTCTACGATTGCACAGCAGCAAAAGCTAGAACTGTGGAGAGCCAAATTCGAGATCGCCGGCACAGCTCCAGAGGGTCATATGAGCAAGGACTTTGTTCGTAGAGAGATATGGGGTCTCAATGATGAACAGTGTAAGGCAATCGATGATCATCGACTGAAAGAGAAGCTTGTCGACAATATGATTGAAAATGCCACAACAGATGAAGGTGGCGACGATGACGAAGGTGGTGAAGAAGACATGTTTGGCGGTGATGACGCCGGCGGCGAATCAGATGCCGAACCGGCTGGCGGAGCCGGTGAAGGCGGCGCTGAAGAAGATAAAGGTGGCGAGGCATCAGGCGGAGAAGATCTCTTTGCCGGCCATGACATGATGTCAAATAATCCTGCAGTAAGTCTCATGACAGCAGGCGATGACCCAGAGGATGATGAAGATTTTCCTGCTAAGTTAAGTGTTTCAAATGTAAAGACACCCGTAAATGTTCAGCGCCAACTAGACAAAGTCCTCTATAATAGATCCAGGATAAGACATCATGGCGCATCGAAAACGCATATGCCTGATTTTGCAAAGATGACGAATTCAAAGGGTGACGATGATCCTTTTGACAACAGCTGGATGAAGTCTCTCGTCAAAAATCCTTTCGGTGAATCAACTGCACCACTTCATAAGACAGTCATTACAGGCGATGTCATGAGATCATTGTCAAATATGCAAAGAAGATTCACGCGTGAAATGCCAACAGTACAGTCAAAGTCAGTTCTAACTGAAGTCGCAGGATACTTAGAAGGAGCCGACAATATTGAAAACGAAGAGGTCCTCATCATCGACGAGGATAACGAATAGAGAAAGTGACGATAAAATGAGAAAGCATCAGAAAAAGAGAAATTCGCTTCTTCTTTACGAATTTTTGGTTCATACGATTTCACGTGCTCTCGTCGAAGACGAGAAGCAAAAATCGTCAACTGCTCTAAAAATTCTAAGAAAATATTTCAAGCCCGGCACAGAAATTTATAAAGAGTTTCGCCTAATGCACGCTTTGATGAAGACAACTGTGTCTTCTGAACACGTTGCTGCTTCAATATTATCTGAGGCAAAAAATGCTGTTATAGCATTTGATTCTGAAAAATTGGACAGAGAAAAGTCGCTCTTGATAAAAAACATCAATCATATGATCAATGATGAAAATTTCTATGATCAGCATGTCTCTGAGTACAGAGAACTTGCAACAATACAGATGTTAATCAATGAGTGGTCTGCTTCTACAAAGGATCTTCTCAGCCAAGCACAGTACGAAGATCAAGTGATGAAATATCTCACTACAGTAAAGAAGCCTGTAGAAGATTCCGTAATTTCAGAAGATTCATCAGGAACTGCACGTCTTCTAATGAAAGTGATGTCAAAGAAGCTGAATGAAAAATATGCAGATGTTCTCAATGAACAACAGAAATCACTCATAAAAGCATACACATATTCAACGGCTTCAGAAGATCAAACTTCAATCAGGCTTAAGCTAGAGGAAATCAAAGAATCTGTGATGACTCTCATCGATTCATATAGTCAAGCAATGAAACCGGCAAGTGCTGGAATGAATTCATGTGAATATTTGAGAGAAAAATTGGATGAAACGAAGGCTGCACTGACTGTGGAAAATTTTGATAACATTGACGATGAAATGGTGACTCGTTTTATGCTTTATTCTAATCTGAAGGACGAACTCGAATCAACTGAGTAATTACAATGACCTACATCGTCTATAGACATGTCTGCACTGAGACTGGAAAGTCATACATTGGTTTTACAAAGAACTCCATGGAGAAACGCTGGAGCGAGCACGTCAGTTTGGCATTCAGATGTTATAATCACAATCCGAGTAGAAAATATCACTTTCAGAACGCCATCAGGAAATACGGCCTGGCGGCATGGACACATGAGGTCATACAGGAGAATATAGGCTCTGTGGAAGAGGCATGTTTTGCCGAGATCCATTGGATAGCAAAGTTATCGACTAGATCACCCGAAGGATACAACGAGACGCCTGGTGGACGAGGTGTTAGAGACATGTCACCAGCAGCGAAGGAGCGTCACAGACTAGCCACGAAATTGGCATTGTCTGATCCTGATGTACGAAGAAGAATGTGTGACTTTCAGAAGACAGCCCATAATACACCTGAATCAAAGATGAAGAATAGCATGGCTCAGAAGCTTGCTCAGGTCAGACCTGATGTTGCTGAGAAGAAGCGCAGAGCCATGTATCTACATCGATCAGATCCGAATTTTAAGTGTCCTCGGTCAAAACCCGTCTTACAACTCAGCCTGGATGGTCGAGTCATTGCTCGATTCGAGTCAGCAACGGAAGCATCTAAGCTAACAAACACCAACGTAAGTCACCTGTGTGAGGTCGCTCGTGGTGAAAGAAAAATCAGCGGTGGATTTCGGTGGAAATATATAGATACGATTGGAGAGATGAAAAATGTCTGACTTGAAGCTTATAAATTCGTACGAGACCTTTGACTATTCAGTCGGAACCATCAAAGAGTCTCGTGAACAAAACGACGGAAAAATAATCATGAAAGGGATCCTGCAAAAGGCAGACGTATTAAATCAAAATGGGCGAATCTATCCGATGCATGTCCTCGAGCGCGAAGTAAGAAACTATCAGAAATTTATCAATGAAAACAGGGCGCTTGGAGAATGTGATCATCCAGAAAGTTCAGTTGTAAATCTTAAAAATGTATCTCACATAGTTAGATCTGCTTATATTGAACAGGGCACTGTAATGGGTACTGTTGAATTACTTGACACGCCTTCCGGAAAAATTCTGCAGTCTCTTGTTGAGAGCGGAGTGAAACTTGGAATTAGTTCCCGTGGCGTCGGATCAACTAAGAAGCAAGGTGATTATCATGTTGTTCAGGACGATTTTCAGCTCATATGCTGGGATTATGTTAGTGAACCTTCAACTTCTGGTGCATTCATGATGCAAGAAGGAAAAACTGTGTCTCACGATGAACTTAGACACATTTTTAACAAGTCTGACAAGATTAATCGCATACTTAACGACATTTTATTCTACAACAATGCTAACAGGATAGCATAACTTTATGAAGCTAAATTTTACATGCTTAACATGTAAAGCTCAATTTGAACGCAATATTTGTCCTAGCAGCAAGATTCAAGTTAGAACTTTTTGTTCGCGATCATGTCAAATGAAGAAGATGAGAAATTCACCTGAAACAGGAATAAAAACGCTCATATGTTATTTTTGTCATGCTGAATATAAGAAATATGTCAAGGCAAGACAATCAGGACTAAATTATCAATATTTGACTGATAAAGATCTAACAAGAACTAAACAGACAGGACAAACATGAAATTAACAAAAGGTGACTTGAAATCTATCGTGAAGGAATGTCTCGTAGAGTTGCTACAGGAGGGCCTCGGTGGATCATTAGATAATTCTTCGAATATTATGAAACCATCACAGCAGCCTATTTTTACAGAAAAAAGGGGACAGCAATCTGCACCAAGCAGAGCACCTACCTCTGCATTGCGTGAGGCAGTAAGACAGTCTTCAGGTGGTAATAGAGCTTTGGAATCAGTGTTAGCAGACACTGCGGCAACTACATTACCAAAAATGTTGCAAAGTGATTCAAAGTCGGCTGCTGTATCTGTACCCGGCGGATTCGTTGAACAAGTAGTTGCTGCAGCAAGTCCTGAACAGCTATTTGGTGAAGATGCTTCATCAAGATGGGCAAATCTTGCATTTGCACCTTCACAAAAGCATTAAATCGCTAATATTTTTTTTGGTCAGTATATTTAGAGTTGGTCACATCAAGGAATATCAATGAAACTTACAAACAAATTGCTTCACAGGATCATAGAAGAGGAAGTTGCCAAGTTTGGCGACATGGAATCAACAGAGGACCGTGCAAAAGACTCAGAAGAAGTTGATGCTGATGAGCATGGAACAGAAAAGACTGCAGAAAAGCACATTGATTTTATGAAGGCTCTTAAAATCGAAGAAATGCGTCTTCGTCAACGTATTCTTAAAATTCAAGAGACGCGTCAGCGCTATTCAAAAAGAGTTTGATTGATTGATTGATTTTGAAAGGATAATACAATGAGCGGACCCGGATCAGGTAGATACACAAATTACGTTCCTCCTGCGAGTGCACGTAATAAGCTGTTGAGTGACTTATTTAATGCTCGTGCAGAAAACGAAGCAGGCAACATCTATGGCGCAGTATATCAGACTGATGCAACTGCTGCAGCTACTGAAGCTGTAAAACGAGCAATTGCAAATGTTAATGCAACTGGCGTCGGCGGAATATTCCCAGAGAGTGGCCTGCAAGCAGGAGATCCTCAAATGTTTCCTACGGGCGTAGATCTTATCTTTACAGGAAAACTATCACAAATTCAGCCCCCAGATACAGCTGAGGGTAAGGACGTCACATGGCAAAAAGCAGGAGATCCTGCCAACTCTTTCGTTCCTGACGTATCTTCACCTGGTGCAGGTCCTCCCGGCGTCACGCGCGTTGATCCGATGGACAAGGACAAGAATCCTGGCCTATCTGTTAAAGACATGAAGGGCGAGACATATATACCTGGTGCACCTGGCACTGGAACGACATCTCCGACAGTCACGAGTCCTCTAATCGGCAAGTCTCCGATTGCAAAAACACTCGAACTCGGAAAATCTTCAATCTGAGCACATAGTTAAGTCATCTAAGAAAGAAGTAACATGAGTAAGAAGTTGTACGAAGAAGCCTTGGCGGATGTTAAAAAGCTCAAGGAAGTAGCAGAAGACAATGCAAAACGTGCTGTCCTCGAGGCTGTTACACCGAGAATCAAGGATTTTATTGAGAATCAGTTGATGGGAGAGCATTTTGGCGGATTTGATGAGGAACCAGTCGAAGATGACAATCTTCTAATGGATGAGGAAGTTCCTGGCGAATTTCCTGAAATAACGGCTCCTGATTCAGATGAATTAGAATCATCACCAATAGACGTCTCTGGAGAAATTGGCGACTCAGATGTATGTGCTGATGCTATATCAATGCCTGACGAGGAGGGCAAGGTCACTCTAGATCTTGATGCTCTTACAGCAGGCGGCTCTGAATATGAGCTGAGCATGGAATCTGCAGAAAAACTTGGTCTCCTCGAAGATCCATCAAGGGTTTTTGAGGCAAAATTGAAAAAAATTGAACATAGCACAAAACTTATGATCTCAGCAAGCAGAATGTTAAAGGAGACGAATGCATATTCTACACGTCTTTCTTCTATCATTTCTGAAGTGGAAGATATGTATGCCTATCTTCAAGAGAAGATGAAAGACTCACAGAAGAAAATTTATGAACCTTTACTCGAAAGAAATTACACAAGCCTTAAGAAGCTCACGGAGCAGAAAATGAAAAAGAACAAGATAAATGAGTCTGATGTCACTCTTAAACTTACCGGCCTCCCAGATGAGGTTGATCTCGATTCTATCGGGGTTGATCTGATCACAGGTGATGAAGAAGGAGACGAGGATCTTGCACCTGATGGTGACGGTGATTCTGATGATCTCGACATGGGCGATAAAGACAGCGAAGGCGGAGACGAAGGTTCTGATGACCTTGATCTCGACATGGGCGATGAAGATTCAGAGGATGATACACAAATGGAATCACGAAAATTAAGCGACGATACAATCGTTGAAATAGACAGCAGAATGCTTCGTCATGAACTCAGCAAAATAAAGTCACTTCGTGAGTCTGATGAAGGAACAAAGCCTCAGTCATGGGGTCATGGCCCGGGCGATGTTTCTGATGACTTTGCTGACGAAGACAATGGCGATCCATTCGTTGATGTCAAGCTTCGTGAAAATGACGAGGACGAGGATGACCTTGAAGAGGGTCAAGAAGACGGCACGCTGACCATGGATGAGGATGATGATCTCGAGAATACAGAGGACTCAGAACCCGCCATGGCAAATCCAGGTGCTACTGTCGAGGGCATCAAGCGTAGATTATCTCGAGAAGTTGCACTTCAGACTGAGGCTCGAAAGAAGGCGACGCAGGCTAAGAAGCGTCAGGCTGAGGCTCAGAAGAAGGCGAAATCTGCAAAGAAAATGTCAGAGCGTCAGGCTGCTCGGAAGCATGCAAATAAGATGCACGAGGCATATGTCCACTTTGCCAACGTCTATAATGCGTCAGTTACACGCACAAACAAGTTCAAGGGAATGCTTTCAGAAGCCTCCCGCAAAGGAAGCACCTCAAATGGTGCATCCAAACGGTCTGCTGGGGAGTCCGCAAATCTCCGCACAAAGTTGGCAGAAACGAATCTGTTCAACGCGAAGTTGATCTTCACGAACAAGCTTCTTCAGAATGAGTCACTCACACGACGCCAGAAGGCTTCTGTAATAGAGCGACTTGACGAGGCGCGGACTGAACGTGAGGTGAAGCTTGTATACGAGAGTCTTGTCACAGCCCTTAAGGGTACAGCAACGAAGAAGTTGAATGAGTCAACATCTCGTGGCGTGATTGGCTCAGCGTCTAGCCCGACTCGTTCATCTACATCTTCTCAGAACCTCAATGAGGGTATTGAGGCAGATCGATGGGCTCGCTTGGCAGGCATCGTTAAGTGATTGAATTAGAGATTGCAAACAACAAACCAACAAAAAGAAAATCAGGTATTACATGAAATATTTTAGCTTAGATCAGCTCGCACAGGGCATTCGCGAGAAGCACGTAGGTGCTGAACGTGCCCGACTCACCGAGAAGTGGAGCCGCACAGGCTTGCTTCGTGGCCTTGAGGGGCCGAAGCGTGAGGTTATGGCTCAGCTTCTCGAAAACCAGGCTGCTCAAGTCCTTAAGGAGAGCAACGCGCTTTCCGGCGGCGGCGGCAACATGGGTGGAAGTGGTCAGATTCAGGGTTTTAGCAACATCGCGTTCCCAATCGTTCGTCGAGTATTCGGTGGCCTCGTTGCCAACGAGCTCGTCTCGATTCAGCCGATGTCACTTCCCTCTGGTCTCATCTTCTACCTTGACTACACATATGGTAGCAACGTTGGCAGAGCGGCTGGCGACACGACAAATTCGACCTACACTCGTGGACAGTCGATCTATAACAACCCGACTGGTAAGGGAATCCAAAGCGGATCTCTCGCGACCGGTGGTATGTATGACCTCGTTAACACGGGTTATTCCCGAGTTACTGGTTCATTCACGGGTCAGACGCTTACTGCAGTCGGTGCATTCGGCGGCGCGAACGGTGACACATGGGCATCTGGCCTCATGATCAGCAACGAAGGTATGTTCTCAGGTACGAATGCTCGCTTCGCGGATTTCGATAGCCAAGTTCAAACTGACCTTGCTTCGAATACACTTGATACGACATTCGCCATCGTAGATCTTTCAACGTTGACAAATATGGACAAGCTCTCTCCCGAGCAGCTTGCTATCTTTGCAGGCGTTGTTGGTACACCTACGAATGGTGTTGCCTGGGGTCAGAACTATCAGGGTGGAACTGGTGTTCTTAACCTCCGTCGTCTTAACAAGCGCGGCGATTGGAATGCGGGTACCACGACGTTTACACCGAATGCTCTCGGTGGAACTCATCTCATGACACTTCTCAGAGGCGCGAACGGCACGCTTCTCAGCGGTTCTTCAAGTGCAGTGACTTTGTCATATTCTCTCACACAGACGCTTAGTGTAGACTCCGGCAGCGGCGCGACGGTAACGATTCCTTCGTTTGAATCTGACTTCGGTGCGACACCGAGCCCGGTCATTCCTGAAATCGATATCAAGATTGAGGCGATCTCAATCACTGCTGACACCCGTAAGCTCCGTGCAAAGTGGAGCCCGGAACTTGCTCAGGATCTCAATGCGTACCATTCAATGGACGCCGAGGTTGAACTCACGTCTATTCTCAGCGAGCAGATTGCTCTCGAGATCGACCGCGAGATTCTCAACGACCTCGTCAGTCAGGCGAACGGTGCGAACTACTACTGGAGCCGATCACCTGGTCGATTCGTCAACAAGGTTTCTGGCGCTCGTCAGTCACTTGCTGATTCATTGCAGATCGGTCCGCAGTTCACGGGCACTGTCCGTGAGTGGTACGAAACGCTTATCGAGACTGTTATCGACGTTGCGAACACGATTCATCGCAAGACCCTTCGTGGTTCTGCTAACTTCATGGTAACTGGCCCTGATGTTTGCACGATCCTCGAGAGCTCAATCCTCTATAAACCCAAGTTCTCGATCGACGGCGAGGGGCAGATCAGCTCACCCTTCACGATCGGAGCTGAGGCTGTCGGCACCTTGTCGAACCGCTTCACGGTCTATAAGGATCCGTACTTCGTCCGCAACAAGATTCTCATTGGTTACAAGGGCGGCTCTTACTTGGAGACAGGCTATGTCTATGCTCCGTATGTGCCTCTCATCGTGACTCCGACGATCTTCGCGCCGGAAGATTTCACTCCTCGCAAGGGCGTGATGACGAGATATGGCAAGAAGACTGTCCGGTCTGATTTTTACGGGACCGTGACAGTTCTCGACATGAACATAATTTAATTGAACAAAAACAACTAGTTATGTAAAAAACGCCTCCTCAAAAGGGAGGCGTTTTCTTTTTCTTTTGAAATTGCTTCACAAAATTATCAACATTCACGTGCTCGCGGAAATTTTGGAAGTCGGTCGGAGCCATTTTTAGTTTTTCAAAAACAATAAAAAGCTGTCTTTAACTTTTTATTTCATAGCGTAGCTTTTGTCTTATCAAGAGATCACTATCATGTGTAGAATTGTATTCTAAGTAAGGGTATATCAACATTGGACTGTAAGCTCTGTGAATTTCACAATGACAACTTGAAACGCTTCTCTGATCATCTCAGATCAGTTCATAAGCTAAGCTCTGAACAGTACACAATCGAAACGGATTACAGCGGGACAAGGCCAACATGTCCTGTCTGCGGGCAGCCCGTGAGATATGTGTCTTTTTCATTCAAGAAGTACTGCAAAGATCATGCTCGGCTAGCAATGGTCGAAGGTGGAAAGATCGGTGGTCAAGCTGAGGCATGGAACAAGGGAGAGACCAAAGAAACAGATCCTCGAATAGCAGCTATTGCTTCGTTAATGACGGGTTCTGCTAACCCGTTCTATGGACGAAAGCACACACAGGAGACACTCAGAAAAATCTCTGAAAATAAGATGTTGGGAACAATGTCAATCGAGCAAAGAATATCTGAGAGGTCGTCGGAGTTCACTCTCGTCACTTCGTGTTCCCAGGAATGCAAAACGGTACGGAAGTGCCATCGAGGTCGCACGATTTGCTTCTCTACCAGGAATGACAATACCAGGAGGTTTGTCAAAGTTGATGTCAGCAGCCACAACATGGTCTAAGACATCAGGTCACGATCGGATAATGACATATGTGGATCAGAGAATCGGTTCAGGCAAAGGATATCAGGCTGTCGGATTTCAGGAAGTCTCAAAGACCGACATCGATTATTGGTACACAGATGGCGTGATGCGGTACGACAGGTTTAAGTTTAGAGCATGCGAAGGAAAATCAGAACGACAGGTTGCATCAGAGGCAAGAATGTCACGTATCTATGGCTGTGGAGCCAGTATTTTAAGCTTTGTTTTCTGATGAATCAAAGATACTTATCTTTCGTTAGTGAGAGTAGACATGAAAATTACAGAGTCACAGTTACGAAAGATCATTCGAGAAGAGTTAATCAAGGAAATGACGCCGCCTGCTGACTACTACATCCCGCCTCAGGGTGCTCCTCAGCCGGCTCCTCTTGCTGTTGGTCTAGTCAGGAATCTGTTAGATTACTATGAAGCCAATGAACCGAAGACAGAAACAGAGCTTTCGAGTCTAAAAAAGAAGCTATATCTTCGTGCATATGCAATGGCTCCCAAAGGTGACTTTGATGATGCATGGATAGAAGAATTCAAGCAACAGCTCAGCGGTAGATTGTCTCGTACTTCGCTAAGAAACGAACCATTGGGTCTTTATGTCGTGAACATGTGTGTTCGGCGGGCTATCGAGAAGATCTCTGGTTCTTTAAACATCGGAAGTTTCGGAGACGATTGATATGAAGATCAATGTTGGAAGCTTGCGTCGTATCATCTTCGAAGAAATCCAAAATGATGCCGTATTCTTACGTAAGAGAGCAGACACAGCGCTGTCGAAGGCGAAACAGTATTCAGCGTTATCTTATCATCAGTTAGCCTTCGATACATTCAATCGTGCAAAAACATACTATGCACGAGCCAGACAATCATTTTTATCAGAAAAGAATGATGACATGGCCGCTAAGATGTTTGATGCCCAAGTATATTGTGAAGTGAGAAGTAGCATGCATGGCTCTGCACTCAAAAGAGAAAGCTAATTATGAAGATCGCGCTGGGTCAACTTCGTCAAGTTATCAGAGAAGAACTTGACAAAACAACACTTCGTCCTGCATATGGTGGGGTTGTCTTTGATTCACAAGGTCGTGTGCTTCTTCGTGAACCTTCAGGACACTATGACGGCTATGTTTGGACATTCCCAAAAGGCAGACCAGATTCAGGAGAGACACCTGAAGAAGCTGCATTGCGTGAGGTTCAAGAGGAGACAGGAATCATCGCGAAGATTGTGAAACGTGTTCCTGGTGACTTCCCAGGCGGCACAACAATGAATCGATTTTTCGTGATGTCATTTGTGTCAGATACAGGTGAACACGACTTCGAGACAAGCAGGATAAAATGGGTGAAGCCAGATGAAGCAGCACGCCTCATTGGAAAGACAACGAATCACGTTGGCAAGCAGAGAGATCTTGCAATTTTGGCAGCAGCAACTTCTTTTTGACTTCAATATCATAACGTAATGATATTTACTTAAATGAAAATAACGCTAAATGAACTTCGAAAATGCATCAGGTCTGTCATTCGTGAGATACACGATGATTCTTCGTTGACAGCATCGGATATAATTGACAGATTTGGCGATACAATGCTTGATGATTTGTCAGCTGAAGCAGGCTATGATGACCTTGCCGGCAGTTCATCTGATGATTTTGATAAGGCATTTAATTTTTCATGTACACCTGCTGGAGCATTGACAGCAACAGACAAGAGAACAGGCAAGCAATTTTTCATGGACGAACCCGATGATCCTGGTCTTGAAGCAAGAACATACCGAAACGGCAAGTATTAAATTATCTGATATTTTTCTTTTTTTTGTGATCTCATCGATATATATCGATTAAGGAGTTTCACTCATGAAAGTTACAATATCACCCGTCTTTGGCATAAAGATGGAATCAGGTTCCGACAGCTTACAGATCGATTCAGCTTTATCAGCACCAGCAAAGCTGAATGTTAATGCTGTCGTTACATCTTCAATCATTACAACTGGCGGTTTATATACGCTGTCTAGTTCAACTGCGACTACACAGATAATGCCGCTGGCTTCATCAGTGCCTGGCGTAAATTTCATCTTTCGTAATCTTTCAGCACACCAACATGTGCTTACTGGTTCTCAAGAAGCACAAGGAACACTTGTTTTTGCAGGCCCAGCCGGTATGACGAGCTCGTTCTCTGCTGCAGGTCAGGGAAGCAAGTTTACGATGTCAGGTTCTGTTGGTGTTTCTGTTGTGCTTGTATCTGATGGAATTTCATTCCTCGTTGCTGCAATGTCAGGCAGCTCGACAATCAACGGCACGTGATATTGACGTTTAACTCAGAATATTCTATTCTAATTCTATGATGTTTCGGTCATTCAGTTAATCTGAATATTCTGCAACGCAATGTAAAAACTCCACATGACGGATTATGATGTCCGTCATGTGGCTATTTACAGATTTTGGTTTCTTTTCTGTCGTTAAAAGCAAAGAGGAACACGATAAAGTTCTTGTTCGAGGAAGAACTGTTGAGGATCTTGAACGTCTTGTTTTGCGTCATGGTTCATCATTAAACTCGACAGTGTCAGATATTCTCATGACACCTAAAAATGACTACTGTTGTAGGCTCATTGTTCCTGCAAGTTTATGGTCACAGGCTGTGTTCGAAATTTCTGAGAATATTGACTATGACAACTTTAAAAATTCTGTAAAAAAGAAGCTCGGTCATGACAGGGCAAATCAGTGTGCTTCAATTTGGTGCACAATGCTTGGACTTCAATATCAGCGGCTTGATATGATTGACGATGAATCTTTTCAAAACTTTGATTTGAACGAGGACACTGTCCCTGGGTACTATGAGGATACAAACGAGGCGTAAAATACTCCTCTAGAAACAAATGAATATGTCCAAAAAGAATAAGTATGTCCCAATGAACCGCAATGCTTCGATCATCTCTCGTGAAGGTCGTGGCGGAAAGTTTCGTACTGAGACCTCACGGAGAGACAACAACACTGTAAGTGTTGCTCTCACAACCAATCCCCGTACCGATGCAACGATGCTCTTTGTCGATGCTCCGGATGGAGATACCTTCACGTTCGACGGTCGAACGGCTCGCACGCTTTACCGCGTCCTGCAGAAGCATTACAAGACGCTTGGCCGCGCCTGGTAATATAAACCTCTAAAGAGGCAGTATTCGGGGAGCCCACAAGGCTCCCCGTTTCTGTTTTTATGATAGGATAAATTGATATGTTTACTGTAAAATTTGCACCAACTGAATTTCTTACGATCTTTGAAATTGTTTCAAATCACAGAAGCGCATGCAAAACACCTGATAATGCAATTGATTGTGCATATCATTCATTGCTCACACCGCTTATGGATTCGCTTAGAAAGGCAGGTGATTCTGAAGCCATAAATGAATTTAATGCATGGAAGAAAATTCAGGATGAAAAAATAGAAAAAATAGAAAAGATTGAACGAAGCAAATCGAATCCAAGTCCTAATTTAGATGCAGTAGGAACTGCTGCAATTACACTTGAATCTAGTGCAGCTAAACTTCGGAGTTCTGTTAAAGATAATTCACATGAATCACATACAAAACTACAATATGCAATTTGGCTTGAAGAATTAATTGCATATCGAAAAACTTCATTAAAATGAATTTACGGGGTGTATATCCTCCGCCTGATAAGCGGTTGAAAGATTAGTTGGTTCCACGCTGGTTCGATTCTAGCCGCCCCGACAATGAAAGAGCACTGAAAGGTGCTCTTTTTTTTTACTATTTTCATGTTTCTGCGAATGTCGTATTATTTGCAGCGAGGCACATGTCAGCAACATCAGAATCAATCGTAGAAAATCTAAGAACAATTTCAGAACAAATAATCGAAGCAAAGAGCCGCAATGATCTTGCTAAGATTGCAATTCTTGAGGCGCAGCGGCTAGAATTGAATCGACAATTTACAGAAGTAATGCAGATGTTATCAGAGAATACTCAAATTCTCAAAGGCTAAATAATGAGTAACAATGCAGATTTATTTCATCCGATTACTTCGATGCATATTGGTCCAGCGCCACTTGTAATACGCACGATTGTCAAATTAAATCAGGATTATATAGCAGGTGGAATGCCATCTGCTGCAGTTTTTGCTGAAGATTATGTATTACTTTCTTCACTTCCTAGAGAGCTGCAGGAAAGGGTAATCACTGCTGTAAAAGCAATTCAGGCTGGCATGTAGCATTTAGTTTTGATAATCAATGCGTCAAACAACTAGATGACATATTTAGAAATACTCATTTCGGAGAATCATGTCTGCAACAAGAGTCATAGACGATCATAAAGAACTAGACAATATTGGCACGAACACTCATGCTGATATCGATCAGCATATTGATCAGACAGCATTTGTCATCGCGTCAGGCTCTTTTCCAAAGCCACCATCGGCAAGAGATCTCGTTGCAGGTCAAGGCATTACGCTAACTGACAGTGGCCCAGGTGGAACTGTCAAAATTACTTCAACAGTCACGGGAACAGTTCCTGGTGCTACAACGATTGGTCAGGTACTTTATTCAGTTGATGGCATTAATTTTGGTGCATATCTACCTCTAGTAGTTACAGGCTCTGGATGGATCTCGCAGGATCAAGGGATACTTATAGTAGTAGGTTAATCTGATATGCCCTTACCAAACGCACTGCACAGCAAACAAAGACCAAGTGACGGTATTCACATACCGTATGCATTTGAGTTTTCTGGGTCTGCAGCGAGAACTTCATCATTTGGTTATGAAGTAAGAGACGTTGGAAAGTGGGCTCGTCAGTTTGACGATAGCACATTCTGGATGCTAACATATGAGGGCAGTGGAAGCAATCCCGGACCTGATCCTCCCCAATGGCAACTTGTAGCATCATATAATGCATTGTCTTCTTCGAGACAAGTAATAGCAGGAGATGGTCTTACTGGAGGCGGAGACTTATCAGTAGACAGAACATTCAATGTTGGTGCAGATCCGTCTGGTTCAATTTTAGTATTTCCAGATTATATCACAGTTGGTGCCCTGTACTCTGATGCTCAACATGGAAATCTTGGCGGCGGCAACCTTCATTCATTAGCTACTACATCATCTGCAGGTTTCATGTCTGCTGATGACAAGTTGTTTATTGATGGACTTACTGTGTCAGGAACAACTGTAACTACAACGCGGCCACTTGACGTTTCAAAATCATTGGCGCTGCCAGGAACTTCTTCTTTTTCTGCAAGATCTGATCATAAGCACGACGTGTTTACAGCAGCACCTGGTTCATTATTTCCAACAGGTTCAAATCAAGAAGGATCTGCAACATCACTTTCAAGGTCTGATCACATTCATGCATTGCCACCATTTGGAACTACGACAGCATCTTTTGCTGAAGGTAATGATGTTCGTCTCTCAGATGATAGAATTGCATATGCACTTCGTTCCGCAACAACTGTTGTCTTTATAAGCGCATCTTCGGCACCTATCAGCGGTTCAACTCTAAATGCAATTTCTAGCACGCAAGCTCAGTGGGAACCAAAATCTTCTGGAAGTTCAATTAGCCTAACTACTACTATTCCGCTTGATGTAACAAAATCTGCAGCACTAGTTGGGACTTCTTCATTTGCAGCAAGATCAGATCATAAGCATGATATCGAAACATCATCTTCAATCAGCGTAGGCACAGCAAATTCAGAAGGATCTTCAACTTCTCTTTCACGTGCTGATCATGTTCATGATCATGTCTCTGTAAGACATCTGATTCATTTCATTGAAGAAGGTCCCGCTGAAGGTTTTACTACAGGAGCATATAAAGAAATACTTCCTGCTGCATCTCCATTCCCGTCATCAGTTACTTGGTGGACATCAGCAGCAAAACTCATAAAAATAGTTGAAAAAATTATTACAAGAAATTCAAATCAATTTCCTACCATTGTCGAGTGGAAGATGTACAGTACTTCAAATGTTGTTCTTACGACTGTTACTGATACATATGATTATAGCGGCGGGATTCTAACTCCTGCAATCACAAGGTCAATTGCATGAGTGACTCACCTGCTGTAATTATATACGGAACCGATTTAACGGGAAGCATAACTGAGAAAGGAATCTCAGCTAATCCTCTTATTACATCGAATATTGGCACCGGCGTGAATAATGCTGCATTGCCATCATCTTCAATTTTGGTGGGAGGATCAGATGGAGCAAATCTACAGGCTGCACGTGTCTTCGATGTAGATACTTCTTCAGACAAGCAATTTGTTCTTGGCGTAACTCTTCGCAAAAGTGCGCTTAGTGGATCTCTTGAATATGGAACTTCTGCAGATCCATTTAGAGTTGATCCGACAGGAACAACCACACAGCCCGTTACTGGTTCTGTTGGAATAACAAATACTGTCGCAATATCGGCAGCTTCACTTCCTCTGCCGTCAGGAGCAGCGCAGGAACATGTTACTGCAGGAAGCTACAATTCATCTAGGCTAACAGATGGTTCTGCATTCTATGATGCTACAAAGACTGGTCAATTACCTTCTGCATTAGCAGGTGGAAAACTCGACGTAAATATAGGCACATGGTTGGGCTCGGCAGTTCCTACGACCGGTCAAAAGACAATGTCAGGATCAATTCCTGTAGTCATTGCAAGTGATCAAGGCGCAATTTCAGTCTCAGGAACGATAATTATTACAGATGCTGCTGAAGGATTAAATGCATCTCTTGCACCAACGTCATCAATTCAGATCGGTGGTTCAGATGGAACTAATCTTCAAGCAGGCAGAGTCTTTGATGTAGATACTTCTTCAGATAAACAATTTGTGTTTGGAGTTACTCTTCGTAAGAGTGCACTGTCTGGGTCACTCGAGTATGGAACTTCAGCCGACCCATTCAGAATTGATCCGACAGGAACAACGATACAACCAGTTAATGGAACTGTTACATCTAATCAGGGTTCTGCAGCTATTTTATCTAGTGCTTGGCCGATAAGAATAACTGATGGAACAGTTTCAGCTAGTATCAGCGCAAATAACGCACTCAAGGTTGATGGTTCTGCAGTTACTCAACCAGTATCGGCAGCTTCTTTACCGCTCCCTTCAGGTGCAGCTCAAGAACATGTAACTGCAGGAAGTCCTAATTCAGCAAGATTAAGTGATGGATCTGCTTTCTATGATGCTACAAAAACAGGACAATTACCCACTTCTTTGGCGGGAGGAAAGCTTGACATAAATCTTGGAACATGGATAGGATCAGCAGTTCCAACAACAGGCCAAAAGACGATGTCTGGGTCTATTCCGGTTGTTATATCAAGTGATCAAACTGCATTATTGATTTCTGGCTCAATTTCTGCTACAAATCCCTCGGTTGGAACAAATGATTCAACAGCACCAACTTCAACTACACAAATTGGTGGTTCAGATGGAACTAATCTTCAAGCCGGTAGAATATTTGATGTTGATACTTCTTCAGACAAGCAGTACGTCATTGGTGTTACACTACGCAAGAGTGCACTTAGCGGATCTCTTGAATATGGAACATCTGCTGATCCAATAAGAGTTGATCCGACAGGAACAACGATACAGCCTGTGAATGGTACTGTTACAGCAAATCAAGGAACATCTGCAGCGTTGGTTAATGCTTGGCCGATAAGAATAACAGATGGAACAGTTTCAGCTAGCATTAGTTCAAATAATGCGCTGAAAGTTGATGGTTCTGCTGTTACACAGCCAATTTCTGCAGCTTCACTTCCATTACCCTCTGGCGCAGCTCAAGAACATGTGTCTGCTGTTAGTTATAATTCATCTCGTCTTACTGACGGCTCAGCATTCTATGATGCTACAAAGACAGGTCAGCTTCCTACATCTCTTGCTGGTGGAAAGCTTGACATAAATCTTGGAACTTGGCTAGGCTCTGTAGTTCCTACAACAGGACAGAAGACAATGTCTGGGTCTATTCCTGTCGTGATATCAAGTGATCAAACTGCAATTCTTATTTCAGGATCAATTTCTGCAACAAATCCCTCTGTTGGAACTAATACTTCCACTGCACCAACTTCAACAACTCAAATTGGTGGCTCTGATGGAACTAATCTTCAAGCCGGCAGAATATTTGATGTTGACACATCTTCTGATACGCAGTACGTCATTGGAGTCACACTTCGTAAGAGTGCACTTAGCGGCTCATTGGAGTATGGAACGTCTGCAGATCCAATTAGAATTGATCCAACTGGAACAACAACACAGCCTGTTACTGGGTCAGTTGGAATAACTAACACTGTTGCAATTTCAGCTGCTGCCCTACCATTACCAGCAGGAGCAGCACAAGAACATGTTACAGCTGCTAGCTATAATGCGTCGCGTCTCACTGACGGCTCAGCATTCTATGATGCTACAAAGACAGGGCAATTACCAGCTGCGTTAGCAGGTGGAAAGTTAGATGTAAATATCGGAACTTGGATAGGTTCAGCTGTTCCTACGACCGGTCAAAAGACAATGTCAGGATCAATTCCTGTAGTCATTGCAAGTGATCAATCTGCTATTCTTATCTCAGGATCAATTTCTGCTACAAATCCAAGCGTAGGAACAAATGCTTCGACTGCTCCTGTTTCTTCAACTCAAATTGGCGGATCAGATGGAACTAATCTCCAGGCTTCTAGAGTCTTCGACGTCGATACAAGCGCAGATAAACAATTTGTGCTTGGAGTTACGCTTCGTAAGAGTGCACTTAGCGGATCTCTTGAATATGGAACATCAGCTGATCCAATAAGAGTTGATCCTACGGGAACAACCACTCAGCCTATCTCTGCAGCTTCTCTCCCACTACCAGCAGGAGCGGCACAGGAACATGTAACTGCAGGAAGCCCTAATGCAGTAAGACTGAGTGATGGTTCTGCATTTTATGATGCTGTAAAGACAGGACAGTTACCCGCTGCATTGATATCAAGCAGACTTGATGTTAATGTAGGTTCATGGATGGGATCAACTGTTCCTGTCGTAGGACAGCAGGCAATGTCTGGTTCAATACCTGTTGTCATTTCAAGTAATCAATCATGGCCTACAGTTGGTACACATGCAAATGCATGGAATGCAGCTGCTGTTGCAGCTAATGGAGTATCAACTGCAGTTGATTGTCAATATACACCTGCAATTACAGCATTTGGAAATTCAAGCGGAAATACAACAATTACAATTCAAGTATCACAGGATAATTCAAATTTTTATGATGCTTCATCAACTTCATTAACCGGCGGCGCCGCAGATTTTGCAATATCCATATCTGCCGGCGCAAGATATGTACGTCTTAAATCAAGCGCCGCCCGAACAATCACAGCAACAATTGCCGGTAAAGGATGACAATGAGTAACGAGTTCCCAAGACAACCAGTTCCAAGTATAGCAGATCCAAATTCGAAATTAATTTTTTCGAATGATACAGTTACAGGAAGCAGCTCAGTTGTAAACACTGGGTTTGGTGCAAAAGAAGTATCTGTTGTAGTAAATATTTTGAATATTCCAACAGGAACAGGCCCTGGCATACAATTTACTCTGCAAGAAGTTGATCCGGGCGACAATACGACTTCATTTGGATCTAGTTCATCAACATCGATGATAACAGGTTCTGGTGTTTTTACTGCATCTTTACGTTCAACATTTGCAGGTACAATCAAGACATCTTGGACAGTTAGTGGAAGTACACCTTCATTCACAGGCGTTTATACTACGCTTGTATCGAAGTCGACAACTGTATTGTTAGGTGTAGATAGTTCTGGAAATCAACAACAAATTAGAGCCGATTCTCTTGGAACTTTAATAACTCAGGGTTCTTCGACAGGCACGGCGACACCAGTTACAGGATCTGTGTCAGCACGTCTCACTGATGGTGCAGCATTCTATGATGCTGCAAAGACCGGTCAATTACCATCTGCCTTAGTTGGAGGCCGCCTTGATGTTGTTGTCGGTGCAGCACTTCCAGCAGGTACAAACAATATCGGTGATGTTGATATACTTTCAGTTCCTGCACCTTTGTCAACTACGGGTACCGGTACAGAAGCTGCCGCGCTTAGAGTCACAATTGCAACAGATTCAACTGGTATACTTTCTGTTGATGATAATGGATCTAGTCTAACAATCGATTCAACGCAGTTACCCGCTGCACTTGTAGGTGGAAGATTTGACGAGAATATAGGCTCATGGCTTGGATCAACTGCACCATCTGTTGGTCAGAAAACAATGGCTGCTTCTGTTCCCGTTGTGATATCAAGTGATCAGACAGCTATACTGATTTCAGGATCGATATCAGCTACAAATCCATCTGTTGGAACAAATAATTCCACAGCACCAACTTCAACAACTCAGATTGGTGGTTCAGATGGAACAAATCTTCAGGCAGGACGCACATTTGATGTTGATACATCTTCTGATAAGCAGTACGTCATTGGTGTAACTCTTCGCAAAAGTGCGCTGAGCGGCTCATTGGAGTATGGAACATCAGCCGATCCAATAAGAGTTGATCCAACAGGAATGACAACACAGCCTGTAACAGGATCATTAACTGCACAACTTCAGAGTGGACCCAAAGGGTCAACAGCAGTTGCATCTGTAACAAGCACGGCTTCAGGCGCAAATCATCAACCACTTGATGTTGCAATTTATGATGCAGCAGGAAATCAGATCACGACTTTTGGCGGCGGAACACAATACGGAGATGGAGCTGCTAGAACAGCAACAAACGTCACAGGGACCATAATGATGGTTGATGACGGTACAAATATTCAGTCAGTCTCTGGTGATGCTTCGGGTCGACTTAATACTGTTATCAGTTCTTGGTTTGGTTCAACTGTGCCAACAGCAGGCCAGAAGACAATGTCTGGGTCAATTCCATTCACACTTGCAAGCGATCAGGGAAATGTAATAATTGGTATATCAGGAACCATCAGTTCCGGAAATAGTTCTACATCAATACTCACAGGAAGCCAAGTATTTACAGGTCTTGGTGTTGATACACTCGCCGCTGCATCAATATCAATACAAGTATTTGCAAATGTCGCAAGTGAAACTGATGGACTTAAATTTCAGTGGTCTCAAGATAATGTCAATTGGGATGAGACGTTATCATTTACACTTGCTGCTTCTTTGGGACAAGCATTTATGTTTGGACCACATGCTCGTTTCTTTCGAGTGCAGTACACAAATGGAGTAGTAGGACAAGCTTCATTTCGCTTACAGACAATTTTAAAACCAGTCATCGTTCGACATGATACAATTCGTCTTGCAGATGTTCCTATTGGCGAACAAGATGCAACTGTTGTTAAGGCAGTCATATCAGGAAAAACAACAGCAGGCGGCGGCACATATGTCGATGTAAAAGTAAATCCTTCAGGTGCAGTTCAAGTTGGAGGTTCTGTAGCAATAACTGATAGTGGAGGAACAAATACAACAGCTGTTAAGGCAGCAAGTACAGCTGCAATTGCTACAGATCCTGCGCTTGTTGTTGCTATATCTCCAAATAATTCTGTTTCAATTACAGCTGCATCTCTTCCTCTACCTTCGGGTGCTGCTCAGGAGCATACTGGTTCTGCTAGCTATAATTCATCACGTCTCACTGACGGATCTGCTTTCTATGATGCTACAAAAACAGGACAGCTCCCTACTTCTCTTGCAGGAGGTAAACTAGATGTAAATCTTGGAACGTGGCTAGGTTCAACTGTACCAACAGCGGGACAGAAGACAATGTCTGGATCGATCCCAGTTGTAATTTCTAGTGATCAGACAGCTATTCTTATCTCAGGATCGATATCAGCAACAAATCCAAGCGTAGGAACAAATGCTTCGACTGCTCCTGTTTCTTCAACTCAAATAGGAGGGTCAGATGGAACTAATCTGCAATCAGGCAGAGTCTTTGACGTAGATACATCTTCTGATAAACAGTATGTTTTAGGTGTTACACTTCGCAAGAGCGCCTTAAGCGGATCATTAGAATACGGAACATCAGCTGATCCAATAAGAGTTGATCCAACTGGTACTACTACACAGCCTGTAACAGGATCATTAACTGCACAACTTCAGAGTGGACCCAAAGGGTCAACAGCAGCTGCATCTGTAACAAGCACGGCTTCAGGCGCAAATCATCAACCACTTGATGTTGCAATTTATGATGCAGCAGGAAATCAAATATCAACATTTGGTGGAGGAACACAGTTTGGCGACGGATTTGCTCGAACAGCAACAAACGTCACAGGGACCATAATGATGGTCGACGATGGAACAAATATTCAATCTGTCTCTGGTGATTCTTCAGGAAGACTCAATACAGTTATGAGTTCGTGGTTTGGTTCAACTGTACCAACAGCGGGACAGAAGACAATGTCTGGCTCTATTCCCTTTACACTTGCCAGTGATCAATCTGCCATACTGATTTCAGGATCTATAACAAATCCAAGTATTGGAACAAATGCTTCAACAGCACCAACTTCAACAACTCAAATTGGTGGCTCTGATGGAACTAATCTTCAAGCCGGCAGAATATTTGATGTTGACACATCTTCAGACAAGCAGTATGTTTTAGGCGTCACTCTTCGTAAGAGTGCACTGTCTGGGTCGCTCGAGTATGGAACGTCAGCTGATCCAATTAGAATTGATCCAACAGGAACGACAACACAACCTGTTACGGGTTCAGTTGGAATAACTAATGTCGTGTCTGTTACAACATCAGGATCGCTTCCTGTTATTATCAATGGTGTTGCAACAATCACCGGATCAGTTGCAATTACTGCTGCATCTCTACCATTACCCGCTGGTGCCGCTACCTCAGCTAATCAATCCACGCTTGGTTCGCAGACTACTAAGATCAACGACGGCACCAATACCGCTTCGGTCATGGCAGCTAGTACAACTGCTGTATACGCAGATAAGGCTCTCGTTGTAGCCATCTCGCCGAACAGCAATGACATTGCTGTGCTTGGTTACAATAATGGGGTAGGAGCATCTGCAACTTGGGATAACACTTCGAACCTACTTGAAAATATCGAAGCCATACCAGGAACTAACCCGTATGATGAGCCAACTGTCAGTATCTCACTGACACGTACCGGAACAATTACAGCAGGCGAGATTTCGTTTCAGGGTTCGGACGCAACTGGTGGTGTTTGGTTCCCAGTAATGGCCACTCGCGTCGCTGCCTTCACGACAGAATCATCCTATCTGTTGTCTGGCTCGGCAGATACAATGTGGAAGGTGAGCGCCGCTGGATTTCCTAACATCCGCGTACAGCTCACCACGCAGATAACGGGCGCTGGCAGTGTCTTTGTCACGACCCTATGGGATGCGTCACCTATAGGTGACAATCGTTCCACTGTCGGACAATCTGACGAGACCAAGCTGAACGCTACAGCTACTCTGAAGAGTGGTCTCAAGGGATCCTCTGCTGCGGCTTTGGTTACCAGTACGGCATCGGGAGCTGACCATCAGTCACTCGATGTGATAATCCGGAATGGTACCGGGCAGACACCCGAAGTACTAGACCCGTACACGGCAGCGCCGGCCTCCGCTCCGTCGCTCGTTGTAGCCATTTCTCCTAATTCAAATATTGTTACTGTGGGTCGCTACAGTAATGGAGCTGGAGAAGTCGCGACTTTAACCAACGCTACGGCAATCAATACAACAGTAGTAGCAGTACCAGCCAATGGCCTCGCAGCGGGCTCCAATGCGGGAACTGCAACTTTCTCAATGGTTCGTACCGGAACAATTTCGGGAGGTGAATTATCATTTCAGGGTTCTGATGACAGTGGCGCCTGGTTTCCAGTAAGAGCTGTTCGTACCGACACCTTCACCACAGCGACATCACAGTTACTATCGGGCATAACCGACGTGATGTGGAAGGTGAGTTGTGCTGGATTCGTCAGCATCCGAGCCAAACTCACCACAGTGATCACTGGTGCAGGCAGCCTCTTAGTCACGACCGAATGGGATGCGTCTCCCGTAGGAGACGTCACTGCGACTGTTGGTCAGAGCGACGAAACACTACTCAAGGCTACGGCCACTCTGAAGAGCGGTCTCAAGGGCTCTTCTGCGGCGGCTTTGGTTACCAGCACGGCTTCTGGAGCTGATCATCAAATACTTGACGTTGCAATTTACGACGGTTCAGGAAACCAAATATCAACATTTGGTGGAGGAACGCAATACGTTGTAGATGCAGCCGCCCCTACAACTCCAACTGGCAGCATTTCTCTTGCCCAGCGTGATGATCAGTTGTCAACAGTTACACCAGTCGAAGGTGATTGGATTCAGCCTCGTGCGAGTTCCAAGGGTGCGCTCTGGGTAACAATACCAGACATTAACGGTGATCCAATTACTTCGTTCGGCGGCGGAACTCAGTACACAGTCAATGCTGTAGCTCCTGCAGATCCTGTCGGAACAGCGCTAGTTGCAGAACGCGATGATCAACTCTCAACCCTGAGTGAAGTTGAAGGAGACTGGACCCAGGTAAGAGCTAGTGCCAAAGGTGCGCTCTGGGTGACGATCCCAGATACCAATGGCGATCCGATTACCAGCTTCGGCGGCGGTACCCAGTATGCCGACGGCGCCGTCCGGGGCACCTCCACAGGCACGCTCTTAATGGTTGACGATGGGGTAAATATTCAGTCTGCGCTTGGAAATACTTCTGGAGAACTTTATACAATTGCTAAACAAGGTCAAGCAGGTACACTTTCTGGTTCTTGGCCTACAAGAATAACAGACGGTACGACTGTTTCCGCAGTAAAAGCTGCAAGTACAGCTGCTGTTGCTGCAGATCCTGCACTTGTTGTTTCTTTGAGTCCCAACAGTCCTGGCTATATGTCACAAAATGTTACTGTTAGTTCAGCCAACAGTTCAACTGCTACTTTGGCAGGCGCAGCATCTTTTGTCGGTACAAGCGTTTCTACACTAGGTGTTGCTACAATACAATTAATCGTATTTTCTGATGTTGCGTCATCAGCCGCCGGATTAGCTATTCAACAAAGCTCAGATGGAACAAATTGGGATTTTACCGATACATTTACTGTTTATGCTTTAACGGGTTTTAACACAACTGTTGCAGCTATTGGATCATTTGCTCGAGTTGTGTACACAAACGGAGCATCAGCACAGGGAGTATTCAGGCTACAAACACTTTTGTGTCCTGTTGCACAGCTTTTACATATTAATGAAACATCTGCAATACAAAGCATCACTGCACAGGATACAGCAACATCAGGCACAATTTATTCAAATGGACAAGTAATTTACGGAGGAACACCTACTGCTAATAGTGCTGTTTCTGCCTCGCTACAAAGTTGGAATTCTTGTGTATTACAAACTTCTGGTACTTGGTCAGGAACGCTTGCACTTGAAGCAAGTATAGACGGCGGTGTCACATGGACTAAAAAATCACTTCATCTCGCCGGGACAGATATTCAGGCGATGTCATTTACATCAAACTTTTTTGGCGGCTTGAATACAACAGGTTATAGCAATGTTCGTATACGTTCAACTGCTGCATGGACGGGAACAGCAACAGTTCGATACATTCAATCAGAAGATTTGAATTCTGTATTTATTGGAAATGCATTGCGCAACGCCGACAGTAGCGGAAATATACAGCCTGCAGCGGATATTGCATCTCGTAAATTTTTTACAGCAGTTACAGATGGAACAAATACAGCAACAGTTAAGGCGGCTAGCGTCACAGCCCTGGGTGCAGACACTGCGCTTGTTACTCAATTACGATCTGCTTCATCAGGAACAATAACAAACGTGTCTTCTTCTGTGACATCTGTTCAATTAATTGCAGCAAATACAGCACGAATTGGTGCAGTAATATTCAATGATTCAACATCAGTATGTTTTGTGAAGTTTGGAATAGCAGCAGGTCCCACAAATTTCACGTATAGACTTACTACAAATGCTGTTCTTGAAATTCCGTGGTCATATACAGGAAGAATCGATGGAATTTGGACAACTGCAAATGGAAATGCTAGGATTACGGAGTTAGTCTAATGCCACTGTTTGATGCATCATCAGCACTTATCACAGGATCATTCTTAGCAGCCGGCACAACGTATACGACTAGTGATACTACAAATCGTATTAAGATTCAATTGGTTGGCGGCGGCGGTGGAGGGGGCGGCGGCGGATCTACGGCAGTAAGTGCAGCCTTGGGCTCTGGTGGTGGTGCTGGTGGCTATGGTGTCGTGGTGTTCACTGTAGAACCAAGCACAAACTACACCTACGCCATCGGTGCAGCAGGAACAGGTGCCACCGCAGGCAATAATGCCGGAGGTGATGGCGGCGATACAACCTTCACTGTCAGTGGTGTAACCGTTACAGCAAAAGGCGGTACAGGTGGGCTAGCTGGTGGAGCTGGTGGAACAGCTGTGTTACCTATTCTGGGAGGCGCCGGAGGTGTTGCTGGATCAAACGGTGATATCAATGCCCCAGGTGCTCCTGGTTATTCATCATACTGTCTTACCGGGTTGTTAGGTTATAGTGGCGCTGGCGCTTCCGGTCCCTTTGGCGCCGGCGGCAATGGAGCATCGGCACAGGCTACGGGTAACGCGGGTGGAGGAAATGGTTCAGGTGGCGGCGGTGGCTGCACACTGAACGGTGGAGCTGCCACGGCGGGTGGCGCTGGCACCATCGGGGCCATCTTGGTGCAAGAACTTAGCAACTTGAAGTAAGTACCCAATGCCAATATACACACCGTCAGAAGCATTCATATCATCTTCGTTCATAACGACTGGAACCTCGTTCACAACCAGACAAACAACAACCAGAATTAAAGTTGAACTATGGGGAGGCGGCGGCGCTGGCGGAGGTGGTGCGTCTGTCGCAGCCAACGCTGCTCCGGCTCGTGGGGGAGGGGCTGGTAGCTACGCATTAAAAATATTTGATGTCACACCAAATACAGCATATACATACGCGATTGGTATTGCTGGTGTCGCCGGCGGGGCGGGAGCCGTCGCCG
>Ga0315291_10001287_pt1 | contig 33563 bp, 25 predicted proteins | sample YL17G12_20_MG_FD_203070 | JGI IMG/M metagenome (GOLD analysis project Ga0315291, IMG submission 203070) | Sediment microbial communities from Yellowstone Lake, YNP, Wyoming, USA - YL17G12_20 | ecosystem: Environmental > Aquatic > Freshwater > Lake > Sediment | place: USA: Wyoming | collected...
CTTTGAAAAAATCAATTTTCAGTCCCGAGTACTCAGGATTTATGTGGCACCCTCAAACTTGTTTGTGGGTGTTTTGAATAATCATCTGTCCAAACTCCATAATTTTTCAAAGGTCTCTTATGATACGTCAAGCATATGCCCTTTACAGCCGCGGCGCGGGCACAGCTGAACTATGCCGCCACCGCGAACTATCATAGGAACCATTTGTGCGTTATGACACTCCGGACAATCCAAAACACCAGTCAACTCCTGATGGCAATACGGACAAAACACCTGCAGAAGCGTATCTTTCGGAATTTCAAATTCACTTTCGACATTAAAACTGCCATATAAACAAGAGAGCCGTAACCAGCCGTGTTTTCCGTTAAATGAAACCGTTATTCTTATTGAAGGATGTCCATCAATAAGAAAATTTTTATCCATCAGATTATGATTACATCTCGGACAACTCACATCGATGGGGAAAATGCGCTGATCCGTTGTAACATGAACCGTATCTAAACCCCGCTTTGTCTTATCAATGATGTCTGACACATTCGAAGTCGTTACTTTTGAAAAATAATGACCGTCTGCAACCGCTATTGGTCCCAATGCACAGGCGCCCAGGCAATTAACTGTTTCTAATGAAAACTCTTTATCCGGTGTTGTTTCGCCGGCTTTTATCTTGAGCTGTTTCTCGAACTTCTCAGCAATATGCAGTCCGCCGCGCACATGACATGCTGTTCCGAGGCAAACAGAAAGTAAATGTTTGCCTCTGGGTTTAAGACTAAAGGCTTTATAAAAAGTTGCTACTCCATAAATATCAACAAGAGACTTGTTGGTTTCTTCCGCAACTATCCTTAATGCTTCTTCAGGAAGATAACGGTACTGAAACTGAATATCTTCCAGAATGGAAATAATATTCCCTAATTCATTACGATGTTTTTTTACGATACTGACAACATTTTCACGTTTCATAGCATTCCAATTCCCCGATTACTGTAATATGTTAATGCAAAAAATATATTATTGATATTCTTCGCAATTAAGAATATATTTTCCGGGCTCTGAATGGGTGCATTCCCGCCTTAATTCGCAGTTTTTACACAATCCAATGTATTGAGTTTCCGCAGTCTTTTCGGCTGTTTTTTCCATCCGAGTTTTACCAACAGTTTCAGTAACTGACGGACGGGGAGCATACGGTTTGAATTCTTCACAATGAAGAATAGGTCTGCTCATGTTTATTGGAAATGTACACGTATCATAACTCATGCACGTTGTGCAGATATTGTACGTTGTTTGTGCACCTTCTTGAAAAATTCCTTCCAAAGAAATTTCTCTCCTTTTTACCGATTTTTTAATTTCTGATAACATAGCATCCTCCTTTTAAAATTGCATATTTATTGAATAGTTATGCAAGTGGTGTGCCCAAAATACAAGTTTGCGGTTATTGTTACATAATCACCATACAAAAATATCGGCAAATATATCCTCTAAATTAATATTAATCAAAGTGATATAATTACATTTTCGCTTAAAATGTTTCGATAATTTTTTTGTTGAAAATGCTCATTTGAGAAGAAGCAAATTATGAAAAAACAGAGGAAATTTGAATCGGTGGGGAGAATTTCCCCGGCAGATTAGCCTTGGCTGCCGTTAGAATTCTTCATATCTGAAAGTTTGTTACGGAGTGTTTTTCTGTCAATACCAAGTATATCAGCGGCACGTGTTTTATTGCCACCTACTCTTGCAAGAACGTTTTTTATATAGTCTTTTTCGAATTCTGCTAATGTTCTGTTTAAACCGTAATCTCGTTGAGAAGAAAAGCGCATTTGAGGCGGCAGATCAGGAACAGTAATTTCATTTCCGTCATTCATAACAACCAAACGTTGAATAAGGTTTTCCAGCTCACGGACATTTCCAGGCCAGGAATAGGTTTTTAAAACGCGGAGTGCCTCATCTGAAAACTCCGGCTGAGGCTGATCAAGTTCTTTAGAAAATTTATTCAGAAAATAATTTATCAGTAAAACTGTGTCGTCTCCCCGGTCTCTGAGTGGCGGAATTTCAATTGTAATAATATTTAAACGATAAAAAAGGTCTTCCCGGAATGAGGATTTTTTCACTAATAATCCCAAATCTTTATTTGTTGCGGCAACAATTCTCACATCTATTTTTTGAGGACGGCGTGATCCAACCATACAAATCTCTTTATCTTGAAGAACTCTCAGCAGTTTGACCTGCATAGCGAGGCTGGTTTCACTGATCTCATCCAAGAAAATCGTACCACCATCAGCAGTTTGAAAAAATCCTGCACGTGACTCAGTAGCACCGGTGAATGCCCCTTTTAAATGTCCAAAAAGTTCACTTTCAAGCAATCCGTCAGGAATTCCACCGCAATTGACCGGTACAAATGGTGCAGATGAACGGCTGCTTTTATAATGAATTTCGCGCGCTACAAGTTCTTTTCCTGTACCGCTTTCCCCAGTAATCAAAGCAGTTGCGGTAGTAGATGCAGCTTTTTGTATAGCTCGAAACACCATTTTCATTGCGTCTGATTCCCCGATAAGACCGCGAAAAGAAGAAAGAGGTTGATATTTTTTCTCAAATTTTTTTCTTCTTAATTTAAGATTGTCCAGAGCACTATTAACAGCATTAAAAAGTTCTTCTTGGGTAAAAGGTTTAACAAGGTAGTTCACTGCGCCTGATTTTACTGCTTCAACAGCTCCATTTATTGTCGGATATCCGGTAATCATCATAACTTCTATTTCATTAAAATTTTCTCGTATATATTTAATAAGGTCAAGTCCGGTATCGCCTGGCATTTTAAAATCTGTAATCACCAAATCTACATCAGTTGACTCTAATAGATTAATGGCTTCGCTTACGCTTATTGCCACAAATACTTGAAACCCTTTTATAGAAAGGTTTCTTTGAAGCATTTCAAGCGTATCGAGAGTATCATCAACTACGAGAATTTTTTCTGATTCTTTTGAAGATTTCACCGTAATCTTATCCTGTTTTCAATGAATTATTATCTCTCGGTAATTTTATTTTGAATACTGATCCTTTTCCCGGTTCACTCTCAACAGAGACAGAACCTCCATGAGACATCACAATTCCGTGTACAACCGGTAACCCGAGACCTGTTCCACGATCAATACCTTTTGTAGTAAAAAAGGGCACAAAAAGTTGCTTTTTTACTTCTTCACTCATTCCTGTACCAGTATCTTGAACCGTCAGAATTACCTGTGTCTTATCAAAATTAGTAGTAATGGTTAATGTATCTCCGTACTTCATTGCCTGAATTGCATTGACAACAAGATTAACTACTACTTGTTGGATTTGAGAATAATCAGCAGAGATTTCCGGTAAATTTGAATCTAAATCTTTTATAACTTTTATTCCTTCCTTCACACATCGGGATTCAAAAAAGAAAAATGTATCCTCTATTACATGGTTTAAGTTTACCATTTTTTTAATTTGAGGTATTTGCCGGGAAAAGAGAAGAAGTTTTTTCACTATTTCTCTCGCATAAAGTGAGGCGCTTTCAATTTTTTTTATATCTTTTTCTGCCTGTTCTAATAAGCCCTGCTCATCCTTTAAAAGCTGTGCAAATCCTAATATACTTGCCAACGGTTCATTCAGTTCATGAGCAATACCCGCAGAAAGCTGGCCAACAGTTGCAAGCCGGTCAGCATGTCTAAGCTGAACCTGCAATTTTTCATTTTCTTCTTCATCATGTTTTAATTTGATTATATATGAAATCTGCTGCGAAACGGCATTGATTAAATTCCGCTCTTCCAATAAAAATGGGCCCTCATGAATCTCAGGCATCTCTTTCAGATAGAGTACTTCAACTACCCCCCTTTTTTCTCCTTCTACAACGATTTCAGAAACCAATTTGTATGGGGTATCTCTAAATCCCTTTGTCGTGTAAATACAGCCGTTTACCACGATTTTTGCTGCTGCAATATCGGGATATAACCATGCCGGAGGAAGTAAGTCAACTATTTTTTTTAATATCTCATCTAATGAGTAATCAGGTATTTCTAAGATTTTTGATATGCGGTAAAGACAGCTTAATTCTTTGACTCTTTCCCGAAGTGATAACTGTACGCTTCTGTCTAATGCCGCCAGACCGACTGTCTCAGCAATAGTTTCACAAAATTCAACGTTGTTTTCAGTAAAGAAATCAGTGCTCTGGGCTTTTAATTGAATGAGGCCGATGGATTCCTCGTTTATCTTTAATGGAATCATTACCAAAGAGTGGTACTCGCTTTCTATTCGGTACTTATGTTTGGTTTTTTTACCCATGTGCATAACAAAAAATTCATAAATTCCTTTTTTTTCTTTTGTGTAAAAGCTCCCTCGATTTGAAAAAAAATCCCCAGAAAATTCAAACCTGTTATCTGATAATAACAGTTCAAAAACATCCTGTTCTAAAAAAACATCTTCCATAAGTTCAATATCTTCTGGTCTCTTTTTTGTATAATAATTTTCAATTATTCTTTGCGGTTGTCTCTTTTGCTTAATTATTTCATAAGAATATATTTTACCATGTTGATAAAGTTGTATGATCAATGCATCGCACTTAAAAAAATTGAGAAGAAGAGGCGATACTTCCTTAAGAAAATCTATTCTTGCAATACCACGGCTTCCACACCGTATAATTGAACAAAGCAATGAACCTAATTCTTCTTTAATAAGACAAGGTGTGCACAGTCCATTTGATGCAAAAAGTTGTTTTCCCATAATTGCGAATAAAAATCTTTATATAATTTCGTTTTACTCACTATTTTATTTAATTGCAAAATATATACCATATCTATACAATATTAACTATTGTTCATATTTTACGGTCAGTCATCAGGAAAATTCGGACTTTTTTGGCTGTACACTCAGAAATACTTTTGAATTTTTTATGTGTTTTTATCACTTCTATTTTAGAGTAGAAACTTACAATATGCATTTCAACATAATATTTTGTACCAGTAGTGTCCGGGAAAAGTAAAACGGCTCTATTTAATTAAATCAAGAATAATACGTTACAAGGTCTCAATTCTATATGGCATAATGCTTAAATCCGCCGTTGGCGGACTTGAATCGCTTTTTGATAAGAGAGAAAAAACCACCCCTATCCCCTCCTTAAATACAGGAGGGGAAATGTATTTCTCCCCTCCGCCGTCTTTGTGGCGGATTAAGGGGGAGACCAAGAGGGGTTCTCTCCCCCGGTAGTTAAAATTAGGAAGGGGTCTCATATTTGTTCACATAATACCAAATTTTAACCGAACAGTAATAATTTAAACAGACAATTGAAGTAGAGTTTTCTGTAGTTTTTCGGCAGTCTCTCAATATAAGTTTTTCAGCAGTCTCATTGATAGACAAGCGTTCGATTTAAATGAGGTTTTAATTCGCTGTTACTACATTCCTTTACACTTAACTTCGCTCCACTTGAGTCTGGCTTCGATTTCCGAGCATTACTGCATAGAATTTTTACTTTGATTTAGCTATACGTGACGATCAATTGCCACGGTTACTTTCTCATTTCCCAACCACCAGGATCATAAAGCTGTTCGGGACCGCAGTTTGCCGCTGTCGCGAGCCTTCCGGTGTCGGAGCATATTGTACAGCGGGCAAGAGGACATTGTGGGTTTTGGGATCTATTGTCATTGTGCGCGCTCCACGTTGCGTAGAATCAGTCTCAGCCACCTCAAACTTGCCCGGAGATGACTCCCGCACTACGGTTATGGTGCCATCACCCCCATTAGAGCTGAACGCCAGTCCCGTCCCTGGATCGAAGCCAACTCCATCACAACCTCCACCAATTGGCACGGTAGCAATCACTTTACCAGCCTCTATGTCCAGAATGGTCATTACTCTATTACCGCATCCTGAAAAAATCCGGTGATGCTCACTATCCAATCCCATTCCGGTAGGGCTTTCACCAGGGGCAATTGAAAACCGCCTCGTTATTACGAGATTCCGACTGTCAATTTCGACAACCTCACTCTTGTCTTCAATATTCACATATACCTTACCCTTTTCGTCCGATCTCGAAAATTCCGGCTTTCCACCGAGGGTAATCGTGCCGGCAATCTCTCCAGTGGTAGCATCAAAAACCGTAGCATCGTTACTGCGGCCATTATAAGCGAAGACTCGTTTTGAGAAAGGGTCATACAGGATTGCATCGGGATTTGTTCCCGTTTTCACCTGGCCAAGGACGTTCAGCGTTTTCAGATCAAAGATAGTAGCCGTATTTGCCTGCCCATTGCTTATAAAACCGCGATTTAATTCGGGCGCCACTGCGATTCCGTGTACGCCCGGAGTGTTGGGAATATCGCCCGCTACCTTATCTGCTTCGAGATCAACTACTACCACGTGGGTGCTATGGGAAACATACAGCCGCCGGGCTGCATTATCTACTGTCAAATAGTCCCAGCCGCCTTCGCCGCCGAGTTGAATCTTTTTAATGATATGGTACCCTGGACCCGTCGTATAGGCGATTGTGCAGATAACCAAACCACAGAACAATAAGAGTTTTTTCATACTGCTGCCTACCTTTCGTTGATCGTTAATAATTTTGCTCTATGTTAATGCTGTCATTAACATTCATAAATAATGAAATCTTTGATTTAATCAAGCAACTAATATTTACACACCCCACTTTTATTCCCCTCTTCTGTCTGAGGCGGATCTGTTTTCAGAAAAAATCGTGTAATTAAAAACAAACACCCGAGGGGATACCAAGTCGGGTGGAATCTCTTTTTTAATAAATTTTTTTGAAATAAATAAATTATAGCAATGAAATAACTATATAGAGATCTTTGATTTAACGCAGGCTATCCGCCCATATTAAATGGGTGGAATTATATAACAATTTTAAGCTCATTTTTTGGTAGCCACTCCGCCTCTTTAAAAAGAGGCGGATAGTTTGCGATTTAATGGACTTTTTCAAAGGTCTCATATAATATTATCTCTGCATTAATTTATAAATTCTTTCGAAAGATTTGAGCGTTTCCTGGTCTATGTCCGGTGGTGCTCCTTTACCTTCACGGGAATGGGAAAATAGAAAATCGGTATATACTTTCAGCCGATTAACATTTGGAATTTCCAACATCCCGGTACCACCCTTAATGCTTACTAAATTAACTAAATGAAACCGCTTCAGCCATATATCAATAGCGTCGTACGGCATTCCAAGCGTATATAATAACTCATCGCGAACAATGTTGACAGGGAAGACAGTACTTTTATCGGTTGATGTGCCATTCACAGAGCTCATCAATAACAGGGAACGCAGTACACTGTAATCTTCACCGATTTTAAAATGCCCTTTAACTCCTTTTGATGTGGTAATAATGCGGTTCGCTATCGTTTTAATCATCGTAACAAGCCATTCGGGCACCCTGCGATATTGAGTCTCAAGCATTAGTTTATTGACAATAATAAGCTCCGATGGTTCAATTGCTTTAACTGCAGATGTTCGTTTGTTCTGTCCAAAGAGTGCCATTTCTCCGAAAAAATCTTTAGGACCTAAGGTTGTCAATCGTATTGAGGTATTACCTATTTCTTTTAAAAGCTCAATTTTACCGGATTTTATAATATACATTTCATAAGCATCGTCGCCTTCTTTACAAATATAGTCGCCGGCGTTATATTTTTCAATTAATTTGTTGACAATAACCTTATCATCCATACAGCATCCTTATGCCCTAAATTATCTCATCGTGACTATTGTAATTCGATGTTTACCAAATGCCATCCATCATCATTTCTAATATAAAAAAGTACCGTTTTATTGGTTTTGTATTGTTCAAGAGCGGTCTTGAAATCCGAAACAGAATTGATTTCAATTTTTTCAACTTTATAAATTATATCCCCCAGTTTGATATTTTTTCTTTCAGCTTCACTGCCCTTTTTCACACTGGTAACAATAACTCCCTTGGCTTCTCCCTGCACACGCGGGGGATTAGTCTGATTTTCACTCACGTTTAATCCGATTCCTGGAGCATTAAAAGCTTTTTCCGATTCCTGTACTTGTTGCTGTGGGACTTCAGCAGGCATATCACCCAACAAGACCCAGATATCCATCGGTTTCCCGTCGCGGGTAATTGATAATTTTACTTTATCGCCCGGATTCATTGTCGCAACAAAGGTTTGAAATTGTCCACTGCTTCTAAATTTTTTATCATTCACTCCAACGATAACATCATTAACCTTAATCCCCGCTTTTTCACCAGGAAATCCACTCGTTACATTGGTAACTAATAATCCATTCGGGTCATCAGATTTTAATTTTTTCATTTCATCCTGATCGGCAAAGTCCCTGAATGATATTCCAATAACTCCCCGAACGATTTTCCCATATTTCCGCAAGTCCTCCACCATTGCCTTAACTAAATTAATGGGGATTGCAAAGCCATATCCTTCATAGAGGCCTGAACTGGAGGCAATTGCCGAATTAATAGCAATAACTTCCCCATTGAGATTGACCAATGGTCCGCCGCTGTTGCCGGGATTAATAACAGCATCTGTTTGAATAAAATCCTCAATCTTATATGATTGTTTATTCGGTTTTATGATATTCAAATTTCGTCCAAGCGAACTGATAATGCCGGCTGTAACGGTTGAATTAAATACTGAATCAAACGGGGTACCAATCGCAAGTACCCATTCACCAACATTTACATTATCGGAATTGCCCAATCGCGCCACCGGTAAATTTTCCCCATTTATTTTTATCAATGCAACATCAGTGTTTGGATCAGCTCCGATTAATTTTGCGGTAAATTTGCGCTTATCCTGCAGGCGAACTATGATTTCCTTTGTATCACTAACCACATGATTATTCGTGATAATATATCCTTCCTTATCATATATTACACCGGAACCCAGCACTTTTGTTTCATACTGCTCCTGTTGTTGCGGAGGAAACATCCGGCGGAAAAGCTCTGGTAAATCACCAGATTGCGGTATATCTGAAGCACTGATTTTTATCACTTTTGTTGCCTGAATGCACACGACCGCAGGAGTAACTTCTTTTGCTACCTGCACAAATGCATTGCTGAATGCCTTGAGTTGTTGAACATCAGAAGAACCAACTTGAAAGGAATAACCGGCAGTACCATTAACAGCCAAATAAAAGCCAATAATAATGATGACAACAACTAACTTATTAATACCATTGCGCATATTGCTTAACCTCCTACACATAGTATTTATTTGTTTGGAATTTACAATTAAGGATGATTATTACGTCTCTTTTGATTCTGTATTTGTTTTTGATTCCTGTATTGTTTCTTCAGCTTTTTTTATCTCTGGCTGAGACTTTTCATATATATAGTTGAGACGAAGGTCGGTCAATGTTTGTTGAAGTAGTCTATCTTCTTCTGGGGTAAGATTTCCTTTTGTTTTTTCAGCAAGCATAGTGAGCATATCAATAGCAACTTGTGCTTCATTTAAATTTCGCTCAGCTTTTTTCGTTATCGGATTAACTATTTTCCCCAGATGAATCATTGCAGACATTTGAAAATTTATTATCAGCGATTGGAAAAGAACGCTATTTTCAAGCTCACTACCATTTGTCATATCAACAAGCCTCGTCAATTATGCTTATCAAAACCTCTGCTTATTATCAATAATCTCAGCAATTCAAGGATAGCGACCGTAGTAGCCGCAACATACGTTAATGCGGCTGCGTTGAGGACCTTTCGGGCACCTTCTATCTCATCTCCATTTAAAATAGCAAATTCTCTCACGGCGGTAACAGCACGTCTGCTGGCGTTGAATTCTACTGGTAACGTAATCAGCGTAAACAAAACGACAGTGCTGTATAAAATTACTCCTATTTGTAAGAGATTAAGCCCCATAAAGTGGGTATTGAAAATTAAACCGATAAAGATTAACGGAATAGCTAATTGAGACCCGAGACTTGTTACCGGGGCGATGGCATTCCTGATGCCTAATGGAGCATACCCTTGTGCGTGCTGAACAGCATGTCCTACTTCATGTGCCGCAACTCCGATTGCCGCTAACGAACGGCCGGAATAGTTTTCAGGCGACAACCGCAATACCTTCGTCCGAGGGTCATAATGGTCAGATAACATACCCGGAATCCGTTCAACTTTTACATCAGATATTCCATTATTATGAAGAATCAACTGTGCTACATCACTTCCCGACAATCCTCTTGTTGAAGCTATCCGTTTATATTTATTATATGTTGCCCGCACTTTAACACTTGCATAAATACTCAGTATAATTGCCGGTATCAAAATAATCATCGTTGGATCAAAAAAGAAAAACGGCATACACAAATCTCCCTTTTACCGAAATTAATTTTATACACATAATACCACTCAATAGATTAATATTCATAATACTCGTACTCAAAACGACTGTTAAAAGTTCCACGATATTCTATTTAAACAGACAAAGTATATTACACGACTAAATCAAATTTAATTCCTTCAGGAGTCAGCGAGACAACAAACTTGGTTGGCAGCGAACCGCCTGCTTTCAGATCATCAGGTATTCGCGCCTGCATAGATACTGGCGAGCGTGGGTTCGCAAGTGGATATAATTTGAACTGCGAGGTATCTGCTGTCGGGAAAGGTGAGATCTTCGGAATATAATTTATCATTATGAAACTCTCAGAACTTATGCTGGTATAATATACAGACTTAATCAAATAAGAACAAGGGATATTCTGTATGGGTATATTATCGGCCGTTTTCTCCTGTTTATTATATGGTAATTTTGTATATTAATATGGTTCCGTTAAATAAGTTATCGGTTTGAAAATAATTATGATACAAAAAAATCTACGACAGCCTCGTATGGTACATAAAAAAGCCAAGAGACATATAAAACGGTATGTTATTGCATTTTTAGTCGTGTTTTCCTGCGTACTTGCCGGCGGAATTTACCTGGATTATTTAAAACAAGGTTTGCCATCTATTCAGAATCTGCAAACATACGAGCCGTATTTAACAACCCAGATTATCTCCGCTGACAGCGTTGTTATAAAGGAAATCACCGTAGAGAAACGTATATTAGTACCGCTTAATCGGATACCCCAAAATCTCATTTATGCAGTACTTGCTACAGAAGATACCCGTTTTTACCATCATTGGGGAGTAGATACCTATCGTTTTTGCGGTGCACTTTTTAAAGTTCTGACATCATTCAGTTACAGAGAAGGTTTCAGCACTATTACTATGCAATTTGCCCGTGATTATAATTTAACCCGTTCGTTCCAAAGTAGTAAACGAGCAAAAGAGAAAACCATAACGCGAAAACTCCGTGAAATTATAACTGCAATCCGCATTGAGCGGCGGTATTCCAAAAATGAAATTCTGGAAATGTATCTGAACAATGTATATTTTGGGCATGGTGCAAATGGTGCTCAAACAGCTGCACGAATGTATTTTAACAAAGAAGTTGATAATTTAACGCTTGAAGAGTGTGCATTATTAACTTCTCAACTACCGAATCCAGCATATTATTCACCAATAAATCATCCTAACCGTGCTTTAGCTCGGAGAAACCTTATTCTAAATTTAATGTTTAAGCGTGGATTTATTACTATAGATGAGTTGAACACTGCAATAAATAAACCAATAACGGTTAAAAACCAAGCATCATCAAATGCGGCATACGGAACAGCTCCCTACTTTACTGAATATGTCCGTTTAAAGCTTGAGGATTTGCAGGATCAATATGGATTTAATATTGAAAGAGACGGCTTAAAAGTTTATACAACCCTGGATACCCGCGCACAAGCAATTGCTGAAAAATCAGCAGCCGAACAATTAGAAAATCAACAAAAAACTGCTAATAGTTTTTATAAATCAACAAAACAGCGTCAAGAACTTCTTTATACATTATATGATACGAAACAACTCCGAACAAATCCCGACAAAATCCCCCAACTTGCCCAAAATACGGCATTTATGGATTCACTGCTCAGGGAGCTCTGCATCGTTCAGGTAGCTTTCGCCGCAATGGATATAAACAATGGATATATTCTTGCCTTGATTGGAGGAAGAGATTTTAATGAATCACAGTTCAATCGAGCAACACAGGCAACACGGCAGCCGGGTTCAGCTTTTAAACCGTTTGTATATACTGTCGCCATTAATAAAGGTAATCCAGTTACTACTCAGCTTTTAAATCAGCCGATTCCTATTCAATTAGAAGACGGAACAGAATATATACCCGAAAATTATGAAAAAACTCGCGGTGGGTACACCACACTTCGAGAAGGGCTGATGAAATCTATCAATATAATAGCGATTCGAATAATAAAACAACTATCCGTTTCCCCAAAAGAAGTAGTAGAACTTGCTCATAAAATGGGAATTACCTCACAGATAGACGCGGTTGATGCAATACCGCTTGGAACTTCATCAGTAATCCCCTTAGAGCTTATATCTGCATACAGCACGTTCCCAAACAAAGGGATAAAAGTAAGCCCGGTTTTTATCACTAAAATTGAAGACCGAAATGGAGATATACTATATAATAATCACGGTCCAGTGCGAGAAGAAGTGTTAGATGAAGCAACAGACTACATTATGACAGATTTATTAAAAGACGTCGTGCGTAAAGGAACAGGACAAAACGCTCATAATATTTGGGGTTTTGCCCGACCGGCAGGTGGGAAAACCGGTACCACTGATAATTGCACTGATGCATGGTTTATTGGTTTTACTCCGCAAATTGTTGCCGGTGTATGGGTCGGCATTGATAATTATGCATTTAAACTGGGTAATAATCAAACGGGCGCAGTGGTTGCTCTGCCGATATGGTCAAAGTTTATGAAACAGTATCATGATGAATTAAATCTGCCGGTGTTAGATTTTAAAATGCCGCCGGGAGTTGTAGAATTAGATATTTGTGCCGATACAAAAGAGCTTGCAACAAAATATTGTCCGGTAATAATGAAAGAAATCTTCTTAGAACGAAGCCTACCGACAAAAGTATGCGAAAAACATACTATTCCGCATAGTGAAATCAAACAATACTAATTTAATCTTCCCCGTAGTGTCAGGACTTCCCCATAGGGGGGCTATGCTCCAGTCCTTGACGCTGCGGGGAATAACAAAAATGACTTTTTCAGGGATGACTATTTATGCTGTTTATAATAAAAATCAATCTCAATTGGTAGCCGCAGGCTTCAGCCTGCGAATTGAACCATCCATTAACGGGTAGCTCTCCCTTTATTTTTTTCCTATGAAATAGAATGATTAACGAAAACTATTCCAACAAGCATAATAGATTAACTCAATTACAATCACAAAAAGTATTGTAAATATTTTGCGGCTAATTCATCTGATTGTTTTTTAGAAGGTGCTTCAGCAATTACCCGTACGATTGGTTCAGTATTTGACAACCGCATATGCACCCAGGAATCGGAATATACGATTTTTAATCCATCCATCGTATCCATCTTTCCATTTATTGGCTGAACTGCTATGTTTTGAATTATTGCTTGCGCTTTATTTAGCTCAACTTCAGCTTTTAATTTGGTCATACAGCAGTGAGGCAGTTCACTCACAATTTCTTTCAATGATTTTTTTAACTCAGCCATCAATTGTAATATTAACACACTTCCGACCATTGCATCTCTCCCATAATGGACTGCAGGCAAGATAACTCCCCCATTGCCTTCACCGCCAATAACACAATTCCGTTCAATCATTTCCTTTACTACATACGCTTCACCGACTTTTGAACGATAGACCGATACCCCGAATTTCTGCGCAATAAAATCAATAATCCCAGTCGTCGAAACATTCACGCCAACCGTACCTAATTTATGTGATAAAACAAACAGTGCTGACAATACAACGGTATATTCTTCACCGATTGGTGTTCCGGAGCTATCAACAATCGCTAATCGGTCGGCATCCGGGTCACAGGCAAAACCGACATCCGCACCATCGGCAATGACGGTTTCACACAACTTTTTTATATTTTCAGGCAATGGCTCTGGTTGGCGAGGAAATATACCATTCGGTTCACTATTAATAACAGTTACCATACATCCTAATTTTTCAAGCAGGAGCGGAAGAATGACACTACCGGCGCCATTAACACAATCTACAACCACTTTGAACCGTTTGCTCTTGATTAAATCTGCATCTATGAGTTCTGCATCAAGAATTGTATTAATATGAGTTTCAGTGAAATCCATCGGTTTTGAAATTTTGCCTATAGTATGATAATCAGAAAAGTGAAATTGTTCGTACTGAATTATATCTTTCAGTTTTTGTCCGGCTGATTCGTCAAGATAGATACCCTGACTATCAAAAAACTTCAATGCATTCCAATCCTCAGGATTGTGGCTTGCGGTGATTGCTATTCCCCCCGATGCTTTTAATTGTTCAACCGCAAGCTGAACGGTGGGGGTTGCACTAATCCCGATGGGAACAACGGTACAGCCGGTAGCAAGCAATCCTGAATATACTGCGTACTCAACCATTGTCCCCGATACTCGTGTATCTTTCCCAACGACAACCAGTCCACCGCCGCATAAAGTTCCGAACGCAGTGGTATACCGGGATATTACTTCGGGTGTTAGACTTTTTCCGATAATTCCACGTACACCTGATACCGATACCATCAAGGGGTGCATAACAGGTTACTCCATATTGAATTAAGAACCAAAAGAAAAATTACATTAAATACCATAGTAAAGTATTAAAATATCCAAAAATAATTGAGTAATCAAGAGCGGAAATAAAATATTTTGAAAATAATACCATACATAGTATCCCCCTAAAGCAGTTTATGATATTAGGGAGAGGGGGAGTAGAGGGGATGGAGTTGTTGATACAGTCCCGAGTACTCGGGATTCCAATTCTCATCTAATTTAAGCAGAAAATATTAACAGTCAAGTGTTTTTATAGTAATAAAACATATAATCCTGACTCAACAACCTCCTGACAACAAAAAAGGCGGGGGATTATCCCGCCCTTTTTTAAATAGTGCGTTGTTAACTACGTCATTAAGACAGACTAATAAAAACCAAAGTACAGCTTTTTTCCCTCATTGCGTCCTAAATTCAATTTGGGACACAGGAGGAAATCCCAACTTTACCGATCTGGATAACCAGCAGCTTCGGGGAAAACAACTTGCTCACACCTGAAAAAATAAACACCCTCCGAGGATGAAACGGATGGCAAGTTTGATATTCCGTTTTGTAAAATAAAAACGAACTTTTTCAACAATGCCTGAAAACATAGAACCTCTTATACAAATTTACGCATAACGACTCAGAAGCTTTGGTTTATTTCTGGAATATGGATGGATTGAGTTTTCGGGAAGAAACAAACACATCTTTTTTAAACACTTCATGAACTTTTGTTATTGCATCGTAGGTATGTTGTGTTGTATCTATTGTTATTCTTTCATCATCGTTACTAATTCTTATACCTCCGACTATTTTTGGGGATTCTTCATATTCATTTAAATCTTTCTCTGTATATTGCAATCTGTGCAGATTCATTATTCCAAGTATAATAGCAATTCTATATTTATTAATTCTTGCACTGTCATTTAATTCTTTCGCTATTTCATAAGCATAAGCTAAACTTTCAGTATATATTGCATCTGCAGTTGCATGCAATGAACTGTATTCCAAATATTTCTCATTATAATATCTTCCTAATAATTTATCATATTTTTCTGAATGATTCTGAATTTTAACTAATTCATCGTTTAGCGTAAATATTGCCTGTGCATATTTTTTATCTTTTGTTAAATGATAAAAATTACTTAATGAAAATGTCTGCCAAGGAATATAAGATGGATTAAAATTGTCTTTCATTTTCTTTACATATTTTAAAATATAAAAATCTTGAGATTTTTTTGCTTTCTCAAATATGTTTTTATCTTGTACTTTTTTATAATATTCAATCATGCTAAGGATAGCCTCACCTGAGTAATAAGCAATAAATGAATCTTTATTATAATCATCTTTGGGTTCAATTATAAACGGCGCTAATGAACCATCTATATTTTGCATACTTGTTATTGCATTATATAATTTTTCAGCCTTTTCTTTATAAAGTTCATATAATGGGCTATATACAATAGTACGTAAAGCCATAGCAGCTGCTCCGAGCCGTGCATCACCGTTGTAATAAATATATCCTTTTTCTCCGTCTTCTCTATACCAATATTTAAATATATATTCCATATTTCTTTTGTGATAATCTAATATTTCTTTGTTATTATTACTTAGTTCTGCCATTATTCTTGACGCCATAAGCTGACGAATCATATTGTTTTCTTTTGATTCAGTATTTGAAGACGGGTCGTAAGCATAAACAAAATATCCATCGCTTTTCATATTTGCTATGATCCACTGTAACGATAAGCTTTTTACTTCATTAATTATACTATATAATTCATCATTATCATAATATTTAAAAGAACTTAATTTGTAATTAAATATATAATATTCTGTTTTTACAATAAATATAGAAAGTGAATAAAATAATAAGGTACCAAATAGAATTATAAACAAATATTTTTCTTTATTTATTTTCATCTGCTTTTACCATTTTATCTTCCTATTAATTTATTGTTATATTCAATTTGAAATACTCTGATATTTCTATCTGTTTCTTCATCAGGTAATGAATACAATCGGTTATTTCGAATAATACTTCCCGGAACGACATGTAAATGATTGAATGTGTACAAATATTCACCAGTTGAATTGAATATATCTATATCAGCGGGTATTTTTTTAAAACTCATTAATTCAAGACTGCTCCAAGCCGGCACAACCCAAACATAGTCTTTATTGTCAATTATTATATATTGAATTACCTGCGGTACTTTTGTTATTGCATCAAATTTGTATTTCTTTCTAATGTCCAATATTTCTTTTGATATTTTTGTTAATTTATATTTCCTGCCAAATGTTTTTAATAACACTCCATCAAGATTATAAATGTTTATTTTGTATTCATTTCTTTCAGGGACAAAATATATATTTTCTTTGGAATCTATTCCAAATAAAAATTGTACCTCCCATACTTCATTCATACTTTTTTTCTTATTATCTATTTCAGCCAATATTTTTTTATCATTGAATTTCAAGGATAAACGTTGTAATTCATATTTCCAAAGAAGATTTTTTGAATCAACTAATTCATCACATGTCAAGATATAATTGGGACGAATAATATATCTAACCTGATTTCTAAATACATTTTTATACTCTGTAATATATTTTCCGGTTAAATCCCAAACCTTTATACCCAAATGAGATTGATTAATGAATATTTTATCATCATAAATATATAAATACAAAGATCTAATTAATTCGTTTGGTCCTTGTCCCCTTCCCCCCATTGTCCTTAAATATTTTCCGTTTTTATTAAATACTGTGATAGTTACCAGAAATGGATCTAATACATATAAATTAGTATCACTGTCCACATCCATTGAATATATTTTATTTATCTGATATTCATCATATACATCAATTGGAATCTTATATAATTCTTTCAATGTCAATAAAGATTCTTTCTGAAATTTAGGTTTGTCATTAATTATTATCGGGACATCCTTTTTTGTCTGGGAATATAAAATACTACTTGTTGAAAGAAATATATAAATAAAAATCATTGCGTTTTTCATTATTTTACCCTCTTTTAATTTAATATTTCATATTTAATGCAAGTTAAGCGAGATATTATAGCATAATAGCGTAATATTATTTGATATCAATATTGTGGATTTTATCTTTCCACTCCTTCTCCTCCCATTTCTTCATCTCCATCCCCTCCACCACGTACAACACAACCTAATGGGTCACGTTCACAACACCACTTTGCCGCATTCCAATCACAATCAAGCCAGAATAGATTCCAAGAGCAGTATCTTATATTTGGTCCTCTATCTCTGCATCTTCTTGTTGGATCTTGTGATCCAGGACCAAAAAAGGGATCCGTTCCATCATAGTAACATTCACTGAATGATGTACAAGTATATAATGGTGGATCATCATAAATTCTAAAGTTAACTAATAGCACATAAAATAAAATACAAGCTGCCATAGTTAAAAGAATTTTTAATGCTTTCATTTTAGCACCTTACCTTTCTTTTGCTAGATACTATAAATATCCCGCTTAATCTTGCATAAAAGTTAATCGAATAATTTCAAAATCTTAATAATTAAATTTATTTCATCGAAACTTATTCCGCTATTTATCGGAAACATTGATAACACAACACTATCACTTGAGATAATTAATATAACTGGGAAGGCACTGACAAATTTAAATATTTCCATATTATCAGTATGAACTAATTTTACATTTCGATTATAACTAACTCTATCATTTATGGTATAATTAATAATGCAATATGTTTTTACTTCAAGCGAATTTAAAATACTATACATGACTTTTCGGGCAACTTCTGATTCGTTTTTATCAGATACGGCTATTACATTTATACCCTTATTATCTTTAATAAGATTGGTTAATATATCATATCTTTTACCAATAACATCTATCCCTTTGGTTAATAATTCAGTAATTCTTCTTTCTTTTTCATATTTTCCTTGTATACTAATGTTCTTTATTTTTAGTTCGTTTATAGCTTCGGTATAATGCAGTTTTATTGTAGATGAATTAGAAGAATAAATTACAAGAACAGCAATTAGAAACCCGATATGTATTTTTGAAAGGTTTTTAAAAATAATAAATTCTATATTCTGTAAATTCGTATCCATCTTATTCTGTTATTCCCTTATTGCTTAATTCCATTCTTAATTTTAAAAATCCACTTATCCCAGATCTAATAACATTTATATTTAAATATCCCTTTTTTAGTAATCTATAAGCCAATTTTTTTGAAGCATTACAATCTTCACTATCACAATAAATCAATAAAGCTGATTTTTTGTCAATATCCTTATGGTATTGATAATATTCACTAAAATCCTCTTCGGGAATCGATACAGCGTTTTTAATATGTAACCTTTTATATTTATCACTACTTCTTGCATCAATTAATATAGTTTCTTTGTTCTTAAGCATTTCATTTGCATCTTTCCAATCAATATTTTTTATTTTTTCTAAATTCAGAGAATAATATAACGTTTGATTACTATATGGGACAACCGCAATTAAAGCAACAAAACCGATAGCTGATATCAACACCTTAAACTCTTGAATAATGTTAATTTTTGCGGATGACTTAAAATATAGAAACATCATTATCAGCATTAAACTATAATCAAAAACGACATTATTCCAAGATATTTCTCCAAAAATAGTCAATACTCCAAAACAACCGCAATCAAACGACCTATCTCTATACAGATTAATGTCTATCGCTATAATAAATATTGCTATTAATATAGTTAAGAAAATCAAAGATGCTCTTTTAAATATACCAAGTATTAAAAATAAACCGCATATAAATTCAAATGAAGGAATCGATATTGTAACAATTCCAATAAATCTCCCGGAAACAAGCTTATATAATTCAATATAATCTCGAAATGAATGCAAATCAAAAAGTTTTATTAATCCTGCGTATAAAAATATTAATCCGCAAGCAACTCGTAAAACTGTAATAATTGTAAGATTAAGCTTCATCTTTTTTACGATACCGGAAAACATAGAACCCCCCCTAACCATTGCTTCTACCACTGCCTCAATAAACCACACGTCGTCAATGTGTCTTAAATTCCTTACTTCGCCAATGTGTCTCTTCTTGTTGAAAATATATTTTTTCCCCAGCATTCACGCAAGACTTTATTTTGCTAATGGAAGTATTAAAAAAAATACGATTCATACGATTCCAACAATTAGTCAAATCATAACCAAACAACTCACCGGATTAAACGCCGGTAAAACTCTATGAAATACTTTGAATCTATGTTAAACAACTGAAAATTTTTCGTGTGTCTTCCCGGTTTCACAATCTGCAGGAAAAATCAATCATCCCCGGGAAAATCACACCGCCCTATTTTTGAACCGTCTCTTATGTGTTTTGTGGAAATTACGCAAAAAAAAAACGATTGTCAAGAAAAATATTTAAAATATTTGGAAATAAAATATTTAAAGGTTAGAAGGTGTTTCGGGATATTATTTTTCCCTGAATAGACAAAATAAGAGCGGGCAACGAGGCTCGAACTCGCGACTTCCAGCTTGGGAAGCTGGCGCTCTACCAACTGAGCTATGCCCGCTTTTTTTTCTAAATATGATTTTCCATTAAAATATAGTATAAATTCTCATTAAAAATCAAGGGGAAAATTTCATTAAACAGTGAATAAGAACAGAAAAGGTATCCCCCGGGAGATGTTGATGATAGAGTGGTAATGCCCGAGGTTACCCATTGTTTAGGGCAAAAGCAAGCTTTACCGCTCCATAATAAATTTAAATTTATATCAAAACTTTTGTATTTTTAAAATTTTATAGGAATTGAGAATGAATATAATGTATATTCGTTATAATTATTTCGTTTAAGAGAGAACTGTGTGCTTTGGATATTGAAAATGTATCAATACAATAATGATGGAGAAAGAGTCGTAATCCTCATCTTTTCCGCCGAAGGCGGATCCGTCTCCAATAGAAATCAAAAGCGAAGCTTTTATTGTTAGTTCCATCCCAAGTGCAATCAATGAAAAATAATACGTTACAATGTTCAGATTCTATTGGGGATAGTGATTAAATCCGCCGTTGGCGGACTTGACTTGAGGGGCAGTTCTGGTATTTTCACTATTTGATAAGGGAGGATAGACCACCCCTAACCCCTCCTTAAAAACAGGAGGGGAAATGAGACCACCCCTCACCTCTCCTTAATCCGCTAAATCCGCCATCCGCCACAAAGACGGCGGACAGGTCCGCCACAAAGACGGCGGAACGGCGGACAGCGGAGAGGGAAATTATATTTCTCCCCTTGTATTTAATGGGGAGATCAAGAGGGGGTCTTTCTTCCTCTCGTTAAGGGAAAGATTAAAAGGGTAGGTCTGCCCTGCGGACCAGTCGTCCCTCTGGGATAATTAAGGTGGAGATTATGGCGATAGTCACCCTTTGGCGTAAGTCATTCCTCACGGAACGGGAAAAGAGGGTCTCATAAATATTTATTTATTCACATAACACCAGATTTTAACCGGACAGTAATGTATTACCATCATTCTGTTCTATAAATACAATTAAACTGATTGCATATTGGCTATATTCTTAAAATCTCCTTGCTTTTCGTTGATGTAATTACTAATTTTTCATTAGTTAAACAAAATATGGAATTTATACTGTACACAATTGTATTTACTTTAAAAACAAAAATAGATGATTTTTATGCAGGAGGCGCACGTTCCATCTGAAAGAAGATTATATTGTATCAGTAAACGGACGTTCGACATTATAGCATCGGCAATTGGATTGATACTCGTTTCCCCGTTATTAGTGGTATTGTATACCGTTGTAAAATTGGATTCGCCGGGTCCATTTTTTTTCAGGCAGGCACGGATGGGTCGTTTTGGGAAATCGTTTCACATTTTTAAGATACGGACGATGGTAACTGGCGCCCAGCAGATGGCTGATTCATCAGGCAGGATAACCTCATATAAAGACAGACGAATAACTCGCATCGGGCGGTTTCTCCGAAAATCACGGATTGACGAGCTTCCCCAGCTTTATAATGTATTCAGGGGAGATATGAGCCTGGTTGGTCCCAGACCAGAGGTGTCCGAATACCAAACGGTAAATCCTGAATTATGGAAGGTTATTCTTTCCGTTCGTCCGGGTATTACCGATACAACAGCTTTGGAATATATTAATGAAGAAACCCTGCTCCGCAATGCAGAAAACGCCGAAGAATTATACCGGACACAAATACTACCCAAAAAACAACAACTTTACCTTGAATATATTAAAAATCGGACGTTTCGGGGAGATATTGGAATCATTGTTAAAACGATTCTGTCGCTGACAAAACAACAAAAAATCAAATCTTAGATAGAAAAAACAGACAAGTATATCATCTTAATTCTCTAATGGGCATCATTACAACAAAAGAACTTATCCGCACCTTCGGATTGAATCTGCTGAAAAATAAAATTACTCTTCGGCAGGTACCGGTTTTTATTATTGATGTATGTATGGCGGCATTCTCGTTTTATTTTGCCATCCTGCTCCGCTATGATTTTAACATTGACCCGTTCGACAAAGCTAATTTACCCAAAGGTTTGTTGATTGTTCTCATTGCCCGCGGTGCGATGTTTTATATTTTCGGGCTGTACCGGGGCATCGGCAAGTATGCCGGTATCGGTGAATTTCTGCTTATTATCCGGGCGGTTATTGTCGGCTCTATATTTTATATTTTTCTGTTGTGGGTATTTGTGCTCCGGTTCCCGCGGGTTGCTCTGATTATAGACCCGCTTATGCTTGTCATTCTCCTGGGAGGTATTCATTTTTCACAAAGAATTCTCCAGGATATTTTCCGGAAGAGACCCCCAACCAGCGCACGGGTTTTAATTTACGGTGCAGGCGATGCCGGAGATATGGTTGCCCGGGAAATCAGAAAGAATAAACGTCTGCCGTATCTTGTCTGCGGATTCATTGATGACGACCCGAATAAATTAAACCGGCGGATGAGCGGTATCCCGGTGCTGGGTAACCGTTCATCACTAACTGACGTTGTCCGTCGTGAAAAAATAGACGAAATCATTATCGCAATACCATCTGCGTCCGGAAATGAGATACGTGCTATTTATGAGGCAGTACGCCCTCTGTCAGTCAAAGACAGATCTGCCTTCGGTGGAAAGGTAAAAATTTCTACGGTGCCAAATCTCCGTGAAATCCTTGAAAAACGTTACTCACTAACGCACATCCGCGATATTGAAATATCAGACCTTATCAGGCGCAAACCGGTTGAAATTGCCAGTACCAATGCACACGCATATCTCCAGGGAAAACGAATTTTAGTAACGGGCGCTGCCGGCTCTATCGGCTATGAATTGTCCCGTCAATTAGCCAAATTCGACCCTGAACTGCTTCTTATGGTCGAGCGGGATGAAAATAATCTGTTTTATCTGAAAAATAATTTATCCTCAACCTCAAACAAACAAAATACTCTCACCGGCCTCGTTCGTTCAGAAACACTATTCAATCAGGAAAACCCACATTTTAAATATTTTTTAATGGATATCGGCGACATGGTGAAACTGGAAAAAATATTCTCCGACTACCATCCGCAGGTCGTATTTCATGCAGCCGCATACAAACATGTACCGCTTATGGAAGAACATCCAGCAGAAGCAGTCGAAAATAATGTTCGAAATACCCTCTCGCTTACCCGCCTTTCTGACAACTACGGAGTGGAGAAATTTGTCAATGTCTCAACCGATAAAGCAGTTAATCCGACAAATATAATGGGTGCTACAAAACGAATAACTGAGCTGATGCTTCTCTCTCTATTTCAGAACAGCACCACCAAATTTATGACCGTTCGATTCGGAAATGTTATCGGCAGTAGAGGAAGTGTTGTAACTATATTTCAGGATCAGCTTAAAAACGGTGAGCCGCTCACAATAACCGATCCGGAAATGGAGCGGTATTTTATGACAATACCAGAAGCGGTGAGTCTTATTAATCAGGCATGCGCGCTCGGTGAGGGCGGGGAAATCTTTATCCTTGATATGGGCGCACCGATAAAAATTGTTGACCTTGCTCAAGATATGATTGCTCTGTTCGGATTGGAAGAAGGCAAAGACATTGAAATTGTATTTGTTGGGGTGCGTTCTGGTGAAAAAAAGTGTGAAGAGCTCTGGTACAGCCGGGAAAATCCCCAGCCGACTGTTCATAAAAAAATACTTCGGGCACAGTATCCGCAAAACGGATTAGCAACTTATATTGATAAAAAAGAGTTTAATAGATATATGGAGGAACTCTTGAAAAGTTCTGCAAATGGTGATACAAAAGAAATAATACGAATAATCCGTTTGATTATTCCTGAATATACCGGTTCAATACGTGAATAATAATATACTTTGAAACTTCTGAAAAACTATTTAATATTTAATATTGTTGAATTCCCCAAAACTGTTTTAAGCTCGGTTGGCAAAATTAAACTTGACTTGCCCCTTTTATTTGGGGGTTTGAGGGTGTTTGAAAGAAGACTTTTTCAGAGGTTTCAAGATTACTTTATCTATATATAATATGACGGGTGCTGGAGGTGTGCGAATGGAAACAAAAACAATATTAATAGCTGATGACAATGAGCAATTCCGTCAGCTTATGGAGGAAATCATCTTAAAAATATTTCCGGATATGAATGTCATTATCCATCATGCTGAAACCGGAACGGAAGCAATTGCAGCGTTTAAGCAATCCATTACCGATGGTTCACCATTTGACGTCGTTATTACCGATTATTCAATGCCCGGTGCAACCGGCAGCAAAGTTATAGAAGAAGTTATTTCTATGCATCCAGTGCCGATTATTGTAGTAAGCGCCGTACCGGAAGCGTATAAGCACGACTTCATCCAAGAAGGGGCAGTGTATTTTCTTCCAAAACCATTTGACATCGCAACTGCCAAGAAAACAATGAACGCAGCATTTGCTTTGAAAATCAATCCGGATGACATTCGCAAAGCATATGAAGCACTTGAACAGTTAAAAAGTCTAAACTTATGATTTTCCTACATTCAATATTACTTACTGGTTTGTTAGCGGCACTCCTTCCCCTTTTGATTCATCTCTTCAGCCGTATGAAGAAAGAGCGTATCCCGTTCAGCTCACTCTATTTTTTAAAACGTATTGAACATAGAAAGCTCCGTCGCTTAAAACTCCGGCAATTACTCCTCCTTTTCATTCGGATGGCAATTATCGCGCTGTTAGTTATTGCGTTTGCCCGGCCTGCTCTTATTCCGAGTATGTCAGATTCCCAAAAAGATTACCGGCTGCCCGGCGAAGGACGCGTTTCTGCTGTCATTATTATTGATAATTCACTCAGTACGCGAGCACTCGCTGACAATAAACCACTATTTGACCTCATTAAGCAAAATGCTCAAGAAGTACTTAAAACAGTAAAGGATGGCGATGAGATTTATGTACTCAGCACTACTGACATTGATTTACTATATGAAACAGCGAAAATAAAGCCAATGAATGACAAAGCATTGGCTTTGCACACCATAAACACAATTCAACCCTCGAATAAAACGGCGAATCTTTCAAACGCTCTCATCACAGCGGCACAGCTTATATCATCCAGTACCTGTCTCCATCGTGAAATTTTCCTTATATCAGATATGCAGGCAACCAATTTTCCGCTATCTTCAAATCCGTTATCGGAAAGATTCGACTTTGGCGGAAAAGATATTCCAAAAAATGTTCCTCACTCCCCAATACGATTATATTTCATCCCTCCGGGAGAAAAACTACCAGGAAATATTGCCATTTCCCGCATCGAAAAACTCAATCAAATCTTTGAAACGGGAAAACCAATAACATTTCAGACAACGCTCCGGAACTTCAGCGAAACACCTGCCTATGAAGTTCCAGTGAGCTTGTATATAAACGGAAAACGAGTTGCCCAGCGCAATGTAACAATAAACGCATTTGGCTCAGAAACTATTGAACTTCAATTCATTCCCGAGCATCCCGGCATTTTTGAAGGAATGGCTGTCATTGACAATGACCAACTCAACGAAGATAACCGCCGCTATTGTACCTTTTCTGTCCCGGAACAAATATCAGTTCTGGTAATTGAAGAAAATTTACCCCCGAATATCTTTTTGAAATCAGCACTGTCGCAGGAATCAGAAACTCAATGTGCTATTCACTATATTTCCGAAAGTCAGCTTTATTCAATAGATCTCAACAACTATGATGTGGTTATCTATAATGGTTTCAGAACATTCGCCCAAAGTGATATTTACCGTATAAAAACATTCTGCGCCGGGGGAGGAAGCGTCATCCTTTTTCCTGGCGACCGTTCAGACCTTTCATCATTTAATGAAACGATAAGTAAAGCATTTTCGCTTCCGTTTGCAAACGGTCTTATCGGAAAAACAGTGATCTCCGGCACTGCGTCGGAAGAATATTACTTGATTGATAAAATTGAATGGACGCATCCGTTATTTTCTGCAATGTTTTCTATCAAAGACATATCTCAGGATAAACATCCGGCTGTGAATATGCCGCAGATTTTCAAAACGGTTGATTTTTCGCTTCGAGGAAATGCCCGGGTGATTATGACATTAACCAATAAAAAGCCATTTCTGCTTGAATCCCGCATTGAACAGGGAACGGTCCTGCTTTTTGCTGGAGCATTGTCACTGGAGTGGAGTACTCTTCCGCTCAAGGGGCTCTTTGCACCGCTCGTGCACCAGATGATTCACTACTGTGCATCATCAGGAAATACTGTTTCTAATGATTATATCATCGGTTCCCCACTTTCCTTTTCATTTAATCAAAGCGCAGAAACCATTACAGCATCTCTTCCAACCGGTGAACAATTCAAGGTACGTCCAAATGCGGGATCCGGAACAGTTCATTCATCATTTACGGAAACAAACGTCCCCGGATTCTATACCATTTATACACAAAATATCACTCCCGTTAGAAGTGGATTTGCCGTAAGCAGAAAAAATAAATACGCAGTGAACATTGATCCTCAAGAATCCGACCTTCGCCAGATTGCTCCGGGAGAGATACTGACTCGTTACAGAAAGAATAATTACAAAATAGTCTATTATCAAAATCCCGGACAAAACATAGCAGCAATGATTCAGAATGAACGAATTGGAAAAGAAATCGGCAACTATTGCATTATTGCTGTCCTTTTATTTTTAATAGCTGAAACGGGCATCCAATATGAAAAAAGCGGTGATGATGAAGCAAATGAATAATTATTCTTTTGTATTTTTTAAACGCGGAGGCGCAGAGATATTTTATTAATAATCCAAATCCTTCATTCATCTTTAATAAAATAAATTAAGGCGAATAAAATAAAAAAGGTTTATGAATAAATTATACTCGACAGAATCAAAAAAAGAACGGGTTGTCCTGATAGGGACGGTCAAACCGGGACACTCCCGTGAGGAAGCGGAATACACCCTGAACGAACTGGCACTTCTTGCTGAAAGTGCAGGCAACGAGGTTTATGGCCGTTATTTTCAGTCATTAAAACAAGTGAATTCTACGTACTTTATCGGAAAAGGGAAATCATTAGAAATTGCAGAAGCAATTCGCGCCTGCGATATTGACACCATTATTTTTAATGATGATTTAACACCCATTCAGCAAAAAAATTTAAGCGAGCTTTTCAATAAAAAAGTGATTGAGCGAACCGGATTAATTCTTGAAATATTTGCTCAAAATGCCCGCACCCGTGAAGCAAAAACACAGGTTGAGCTTGCTCAGTTAGAATATATCCTTCCGCGGCTGACGGGGCAGTGGAAACATTTAGAGCGGCAGGTTGGAGGAATCGGCGTCCGCGCCGGTATGGGGGAAAAACAATTAGAAATTGACCGCCGATTAACCAAAAACAGAATTAAAAAATTAAAAGAAGAGCTCATCAACCTTGATAATCAGCGGAAAACCAGTATAAAACGCCGGAAAGGCTTTTTCAAAGTTACTCTCATTGGATACACGAATGCCGGAAAATCAACCCTGTTTAATGCATTAGTTCCACCTCTTCCGGGGGAAACTGGCGTCATTGTTGCTGATAGGCTATTCGCAACATTAGATTCAACCATCAGGCGGCTTGAACTGAAAGACCATTTCATTATATTACTTGCCGATACCGTCGGATTTATTCGAAAATTACCGCACACCTTGATTGCATCGTTCCGCAGTACATTGAGTATTGTTCGTGACGCAGACCTGCTTTTAAATATCGTTGACATCAGCCGCTCCAATTTTGAGGAACAAATTTCGGCAGTAAAAACTGTTCTTACAGAAATGGAAATCACTGAGATACCAATAATAAATGTATTTAATAAAATTGACCTCATTAACGATGATTCCATCATTCCGAGTGCCCGCCACGGTTATCCCGGTGCCGTCTTTATATCTGCTCAGCTTGGAATAGGAATAAATACACTGTTAGATAAAATCAATGGCATCGCAGAATCGCACCGTGAGGAACATACATTTATAATCCCTCTCAACGATTCAAAAACAATAGCACATTTATTTACTGCTGGTGAAGTTCTTGAACAAAAATATAATGGTGAATATACAACCTTAACTGTCAGGCTCACGAGTGAAAATGCTGCCCGATTTAAGGAGTGGATAGAATCATAAAGTTTAAAATGTGTGTTAATGACAACATTAATCCCGTCCCGTTAGGGATAGTTCAAGCCAAAGGGACGGCTTACGCCAAACACAACAAATTAATACACAGGCAGGAATGCCTGTGCCACTATTTTTTGAAAATAATTTTGTATATAGTATAGTCAGTATAATAGAAACTATTCAATTTTATTGTCAGTGGCACATCCCGAGTACTCGGGATTGTCTATGTAAAAAATGTATTAAAAATAAGCATAAAACGTATTTTTATAACAAATTGACTGCGTGAAACGGGTATGACATATAATGAAGCAACAAAAGATCTGATGTCCCGTCGTATGTTTGGCATTAAGTTCGGACTTCAGAATATTTCACTGATGATGGAGCGATTAGGCAATCCGCACTCTGCATTTCAAAGTCTTCATATTGCGGGAACAAACGGTAAAGGCTCAACATCAGCAATGCTCGCCTCTTTATTCACTGCTCATGGGTTAAGAACTGGTCTCTATACATCCCCGCATATAAGCTCCGTACGGGAACGGTTCCGTGTGAACAGCACGCTCATAAAACCCTCTGAATTTGCTGCACTGTATTCTGAAGTTATTCATCAGATAGAAGGGATTCCCGCAACCTTTTTTGAAATAACGACAGCACTGGCATTTTTGTATTTCCGGCAGGAAAACGTTGACGCAGCCGTTATTGAAGTGGGAATGGGAGGCAGATTTGATGCCACCAATATCATAATTCCGGCGTGCTCTGTCATTACTGCCATCGGATATGACCATCAGAAATATTTGGGCTCAACATTAGAACAGATTACTCGGGAAAAATGCGGCATTATTAAACAAGGAGTACCGGTCGTTTCGGGAGTGGAACAGCCGGCGTGCAAAGCCGTTATTACCGCCGCGGCGAACGATCTGAATGCTCCTCTCTATGAATCTAACCAAATAGTTTCATTAGAAAATGTGGAAGTAACTCCTGAAAAAAGTATCTTTGATATTCATATTAATAACACCATTATTCCCCGCATAACGCTTCCTTTAGCGGGTATTTACCAGCTCGCAAATGCTCGCACAGCTCTTGCCGCATATACCATAGTAACTGGCAGAAATATACAACAGTATGTATCATCTATTCAGAAGGGGCTATCATCGGTTTCCTGGCCAGAACGGTTTTCTGTTTATCGAAAAAATCCATACGTAATTATTGATGTTGCGCATAATGAATCCGGTTTCCGAGCATTAACCGAAACAATTATGAAACTATTTCCGAAAAAAAAGGTATTATTAGTAGTAGGTATGAAGGCTGACAAAGACTGCCGGCAGTCGCTTGCGCCTATTTTACCGCTCTGCCGTGAAGGCATCGGTGTTCCATTACATCGTGAAAAAGAAATTGCCCCTCACACTTTTGAACAGGTATTCAGAAACGCTCATATCTCATTCCGGAGTTTTCGTTCAGTCAGAAGTGGTTTAGCGTATGCTTTTTCACATATACACTCAAATGAGATTATTGTATGCACAGGAAGTCATTATATAATCCATTCAATAAAAAAGGCTATTAAATATCTTGACTAATGGAAAATTTTTTAATAAATTGTTATGTCGGAAGTTAATCCTGTCTTTGTGCCTCTTTGCAGCAGTTCCGATTTGATAATATCCTATGGAAAAATGGATATAAAATAGATTAATTATTGTTTTACTCCATAGTGCTACTGATGTCATAAATCATTGAAATCAACAAAAAATCAAATAATAAAAACCGGTAACCGTATGTATAATAATACAAACAATAGAGTGATTTTTTACATTTTGAATTATTTTGGAGGATAATGAATGGATATTGCGGAATTAAAAACGAAAAAAATCTCGGAATTAGCAGAACTTGCTAAGGAATTGAATATGCCTTCGATTGCCGGGCTTCGGAAACAGGAATTGATATTTAAAATATTGGAGGCTCAGGCAAATCAGAATGGGCTGCTGTTTGCGGAAGGAGTCCTTGAAATTTTACCGGACGGGTACGGATTTTTACGCTCATCGAATTATAATTATCTCCCCGGTCCGGATGATATTTATGTATCCCCCTCCCAAATCAAACGGTTTAACTTAAAAACTGGCGACACTGTTTCAGGGCAGATACGACCGCCAAAAGAAGGAGAGCGGTTCTTTGCGATGCTCCGTGTTGAAGCAATCAACTATGAGAATCCCGAAGAAGCAAAAGAGAAAATCTTTTTCGATAATCTCACTCCAGTTTATCCGAATCAGCGGTTTATGCTTGAAAACCACCCTGATGACTATTCAATGCGCATTATGGACCTGTTATCACCATTAGGAAAAGGACAACGCGGTCTCATTGTCGCACAGCCGAAAACCGGTAAAACAACACTCCTGCAAAAAATTGCTAACAGCATAACTGAAAATCATCCGGATGTAACGTTAATCGTTTTGCTGATAGACGAGCGTCCTGAAGAAGTAACTGATATGGAACGCTCTGTGCATGGAGAGGTCATCAGCTCGACGTTTGATGAGCCCGCTGAACGGCACGTCCAGGTTGCCGATATGGTTCTTGAGAAAGCAAAACGCCTGACAGAGCATAAGAAAGACGTTGTAATCCTGCTGGACAGCATAACCCGGTTAGCACGTGCTCATAACTCCGTTATTCCGCACAGTGGTAAAATTCTATCCGGCGGTATTGATGCCAATGCCCTCCATCGTCCGAAGCGATTCTTTGGTTCTGCCCGCAATATTGAAGAAGGAGGCAGTTTAACCATCATTGCTACTGCACTGATTGATACTGGAAGCCGAATGGACGAAGTTATATTTGAGGAATTCAAAGGTACGGGCAATATGGAGCTGGTACTTGACCGGAGATTAAGCGACCGCAGAATCTTCCCGTCTTTGGACATCAATAAAACCGGCACCCGGAAAGAAGAATTACTCCTTGATAAACATGTTCTTGCCCGGGTTTGGGTTTTGAGAAAAATCTTAGCCGAAATGGATGTGATTGAAGCGATGGAATTTCTCATTGAAAAAATGAGCCTCACAAAATCAAACGCAAAATTTTTAGAAATGATGAATGAATAACGCTATTTTCAATTTGTATTCTTCAATAAAAATTAATAACTTAAACTATATATAAACTTTGATTAGATTTTTTTCCTTGTTCCCGGTGTTCTCTCTGGGAACGAGATAATTTATTTTTGGTAAGGAGTATAAAACAGTGAAAAACGACATTCACCCGAAATATGTTTTAGGTACCGTTACCTGTGCCTGTGGTAATACATTTCAGGTACGGAATACTGTTGGTGATATTAAAGTTGAAATCTGCTCGGAATGCCATCCGTTCTTTACGAAAAAGCAGAAATTAGTTGACACAGCAGGCCGTGTTGAAAAATATCTGAGAAAATACGGTAAAAAATTATCAGGGGACGTATCACTGACAAAATAAGGTTCTTATACCCGGAGCTTCATACGGGACGGATATGTATGACAAACAAAGAAGTAAATATGGGTGGTCAGGCAGTTATTGAAGGTGTAATGATGCGCTCCGACAGATACATATCAATCGCCGTCCGTAAGACTGACAAAACAATTGCTCTCAAACGGGAAGAAAATCAACCCTGGGGGAAACGCCATAAACTCCTCCGTCTGCCTCTCATTCGGGGAGGTGTTATTCTCATTGAATCGCTCGTGCACGGTATCCGAGCGCTCTCCTGGTCTGCCGAAATTGCCATAGCAGAACTCGACGGAAACTTACCCAATTCAAAACAATCCAACAGCTGGAAATCAACCGCTGGAACGGTAATAACACTGATTATCGGTTTAGCGCTTGGGCTGTTTCTTTTCTTTTGGGTGCCACTGGTCTTAACAAATTTCACCGGAGTCAAAACCGGGCTTGCGTTTAATCTCATAGACGGCATCCTCCGGCTCATTATATTCGGATTGTATTTAGGATTCATTTCATTATGGAAAGATATTCGAAGGATATTCCAGTATCACGGCGCCGAACACAAAAGCATTTTCAGCCTTGAAAACGACTGCCCGCTGACGGTTGATGGGGCAAGATCCTTCTCAACACTCCATCCCCGGTGCGGAACAAGTTTCCTGCTCATTGTGATGCTTGTCAGTATATTTGTCTTTATGCTCCTGGGCAAACCAGAAACATATACTGACAGATTCATCCGTCTGCTCTTTGTCCCTGTCATCGGCGGCATATCATACGAATTCATTCGGTTTTCAAGCAAATACCGCAATAGCAAAATTGCCCGAATATGTATTCTTCCGGGTATATGGCTTCAAAAAATCACCACGAAAGAACCAGATAATGACCAGTTAGAAGTCGGGTTAATTGCTCTCAGAAGTGCACTTGGTGAACCGCTCACTGACATTGTCTCTATCGTCCATTATGATTCTAATGGAAAGCAATTACAGTTTAACATTGCTTCAGTTACTCAATCTGAAACTGAAAAGGCTGCAACGTAGTAAAAATTTATGTACCTTACCAGATTAATGCATACAATATAACGTATGACTTCCATTATTCCTGAAGAACTCAATGCTTTACTGTTGGCACGGTATATCAACCATTCCTCAGTGCGGTATTATCAAACCGCCTCCGGGAGGCTCTATGATGTGCTCATTATTCTTCGCAATCTTTTTTCTGTCTATGAATCAGCATTATTACACTATACTACGCACCTGAATATGCACCCGGAACAACTCTTTAAATCAATTTTTCTTACCGTCGTTGCGTATCAAAGCCCTGTTGCCGGTGAGGTTTTTCAGCAGAATATTCGCTCTGAAAACGCTTCGGAAATACTGCCGACAAGCCTCTTAAAATTGAATCGGCTTACTGAAATTTCTCTTATTGAATTGCTCACGGGGAGCAACTCTCCGCCAACGGTATATCTGCCTTTTAAAGAAAAAAGAATAAACCGGAATCCGCAAAACCGGGAGCTATCCCCCGCACCGATGGATATTCCTGTCGGCTTTGAACACCTCAAGCGGTATCTCCAGCGTGCCTGCATACTTTATCAAATCCTTTCTTTCAGACAATGGTTTCCACTTACGTACAATGAACTCGAAACGGAGACCGTGATCAGTATTAAACGCTCTGCCGGTAATCAATTATATATAAAAACACCGGATAATAAGCTCTTTGATGCACTCATCCAGATATATATATGAGACCTTTGAAAAAATAGGTTTTTTGGTTTATTTAGATTTTTAAAGTCAATTGTAATAATTTTTTCTGTTTTTGGATCAAAAAAATGTTTAAAAATGGTTTTATTGAATCATATGAATC
>Ga0315291_10001288_pt1 | contig 33561 bp, 23 predicted proteins | sample YL17G12_20_MG_FD_203070 | JGI IMG/M metagenome (GOLD analysis project Ga0315291, IMG submission 203070) | Sediment microbial communities from Yellowstone Lake, YNP, Wyoming, USA - YL17G12_20 | ecosystem: Environmental > Aquatic > Freshwater > Lake > Sediment | place: USA: Wyoming | collected...
GTCTCCGAGGCTGACATGCTGCAATCCACGGTCCTGTGCCTCCGGGCTGTAGAACGAAACACGCTCCATCCTGCTGCTATCGGGCCACTCCAGGCTGTAGCCGAACAGGTTCCGCCGCACTTTGCCGCCTTCACAACGCAGGTACGCCGTCGTCATCCGCTCGACCCAAAACGGCAGCGGGTGACTGCTCAACTGTTGGGCCAGCGCCGGGTCAAGCACCGTCTCACCATAGAACGACCGGCCGGCGACCTCCTGTTGAGCCTGTTCCCGGACTTCCTGGATGAGTTGGTCGATGTTTTTCTCGATGTCGCCGGGGTTGAGAATTGCCTGGGCGTATAGCTTCTCAAACACCGCCCCACTTTCGGCGGAATCCAACAAGTCCTGTGTCTTGTCCACCCCGAACTCTTCCAGGATCGTGGCCAGCTTCTCTTCAAGGACTTCCCGTACCCGCAGTTCCACACTGTCATCGAATATCAGGTTGAACGCCTTCACCGGGAGTTTCTGGCCTATGCGGTCCACACGCCCGATGCGCTGCTCGATCCGCATCGGATTCCAGGGGAGATCGTAGTTGATGACGATGTGGGCGAATTGCAGGTTCAGACCTTCGCCACCCGCATCGGTGGAGACGAGAATGCGTGTTTTCTCGGCGAACTCCTGCTGGACTCGCCGCCGCTGGTCCAGGTCCATCGACCCGTTGAGGCATACCACCGAGAAGCCGTGCTGCTCCAGGAAGTCCCGCAGCATGGTCTGGGTCGGAACAAACTCAGTGAAGATGAGATACTTCAACTCCGGGTTGTTCTCTTGCCGCTGGTTCTCATAAAGGAGATTGAGCAGGGTTTCGGCTCGTGCGTCTGGCCCTTGGGCCTGACAGCGCCGAGCCAGATCGAGAAGCAGCCGCACTTCCTCCTTCTCGTTTGCTAACCCCGCCAGCCGGAGGGACAGCAGTTCGTCCAGCCTCTCCTGGCTGTCCTGTTCTTCGCCATTGTTCTCGGGCGGTTCCTCATCGGTCTGAGTGATGTCGGTCGCTTGCAGTGCATCAAGACGGCGCTCCATTGCCGTGGCGATTGCTTGCGTGCTGCTGGTGACCAACCGCTGCATCAGGATCATCAGGAAGCCGAGGTACTGGCGGTTCTGCCGCATCGCCTGGTTGTAGCCGAGACGAACGTACTCCGTCACCGAGTCGTACAAATGCTTCTGAAGCTCGTGCTTCTGTTCCCAACGGACCGGAATGAGCCTGGTGAGACGGGGTAAGAAGAGCGGGTCGCCCTTTTCGTTGATCGCCCGCCGCTTCTCGGTTCGGATTACCAATGGGACAACCTTTTCACGGCGGATTGCTCCAGCAGCAATGAACTCGTCAGGATCAAGCAGGGCCATGATCCGCTGGAAGCTGGCGGTCTTACCCTGGTGCGGTGTGGCGGTAAGCAGGAGCAGATAGGGTCCGGCTTCGGCCAGCGCCGCACCCAGACGATACCGGGCGACCTGTTCGGTACTGCCGCCGAGCCGGTGGGCCTCGTCGCAGATAATCAGGTCCCACCCGGCGTCAATAAGGTCTCCGAGCCGTTCCTGGTTGTACGCTTCCAGCTTCTCCTTCGGCCAACCTCGCCGCTTCTCAACTGGCTTGATGGAATCGACCGAGCACACTACCTGATCAAATTGCCGCCAGATATTCTCCGAGCCGGTGAGGTTGCGCCACAACGAGAATTCGCTTGGGGTGAGATGCCGGAACTCCTCGCTGAAGTGGGTCCGCATTTCCTGGACCCATTGCGTGACGAGACCCTTCGGCACAACCACTAGGACTCGCTTCACCAATCCACGAAGTTTCAGTTCCCGGAAGATCAGCCCTGCTTCAATCGTCTTGCCCAAGCCGACTTCATCGGCCAGCAAGTAGCGAATTTGGTCCCCACCCATCGCACGGGACAGGGCATACAGTTGGTGGGGCAGTGGGATGACGCCAGCTTCGAGGGGAGCCAGCAGAACGTCTTGGGCCAGAGCATCGGCGATTCGAGCTGCACAGACGGCGTAAGCAATACGATCAAGTCCCGTTCCCTTTGGCGATTGGGATGGAGTCAGCGAATCGGCTGGAACTCTTTCGACCGTCGCTAGACGGGGAATCCAGACTTCATAGACGGTGTGATTCCAGACCGACTCCACATCGAGTATGCGGACCGGCTCTCCGTGGGCCACACTGAACGCCCAACTGCCCACCACAAAGCTTGATGAAGGCGCCTCGGCCATGATTTTATTCGCCCATGCGCATGACGGCGTTGTCGTAATACATCAGAAGCGCCGGGTCTTCTTGGATAACTGCGTCTGGAACCCGTCTCGCCATCTGAATTATGGTGGCGTAGTCTTGCTTCTGCCAACAGTTCTTGAAACCCACTCGAATTGCTTCAGATCGCATAACCTTCAGCTTTCCCTTGGTTTCTAGCAACTGCTGAAACTCCTTGATTAAGGCGCTGTTTCTTATGGCTTCGAGGTCTGCTTCCTTCTTCGGATCAGGAATTCGCCAAGTGCCCCCGTCTTCTTCGATAAAATTCTGCACAAGCACCGTTCGCAGTTCTAATGGTTGTTCGTACTGCCCCCACACTCGCTCCGCCTCTTGCATGAAGAGCGGCTGTAATTGCTGGTATTTCATTGGTTTCTCAGACAGCCGGGCACGAACCCACTGGATCGCACTTTTCTCGTCACTAACATACAAGTCGAGTTGTTCCATGTCTGAGACGAGGAGACGCTTGTGGTCATATTCTCCAGCTTGCTCCGGCAGGAAGTACATCCCATCTCTTTCAGGAAACCGTTCGTCCAAGCCCATGTAGTACTCACTGGCCGAGACCGGAATCGTGACCCCATGTTGGACGTGGAATGCTACCATTCGGTCATAAAGGAGATACTTCCGCCTTTCAGCGATAAGCTCGGCAACTCGTCCCCTTGACACTATTACCGGAAGCTGCTGAAGATGATTTCTTGTGAATGCCCACACTCCTTCCGAGGTGCCAGCCGCGAGTGAAAATTTCTCCTCCAATTGAGTGTCGGGACGGTAGGCTGTGATTGCCAAGTCCTTGTCAACCGCCCCAGCGGTCGTCATCTGCTTAAACGTCCCTTGTCCCTTGTCGATAATCCGCACATCGGCGACTACAAATCCCGCTTGGCCAAGTCCTTCTTGAATAGAGTTCCAGACAGCGTTCTTGCTGTTATGAAACGCCACGGTAATCCAACGCCCCGGCTTCAAAACACGGCGCAGTTCACGGAAGCACTCAATCATAAGTGCTTGGTAATCTGGCAGCTTCTTCTCTTGAGCAGAAGACACGATCGCCTCATGCTTCTGGTTTGTGAAAACTTTGAGCCAGCATTCGTAAAGAAAACTCAATTCTGAGTAAATGATGTTGTTTCCGAACGGCGGGTCAACGAACACATAGTCGATTGAGTTGTTTGGAACCCCCACAAGGTTGGTGCTGGAGCACGTCGAAATGTTCACACGGCCCAGTCGCTTGGGCATCTCAAAAACGCACTTGAGATCATCCAACTTTCCATGCGCAAGCGAGAACAGGTTCCGCTCTGCCGATAAGCTCGTCAACTGCAGAGTGTTGTAGGTTTGGCCAGCTAGGTTGATCCGGCCATCCTTCAGTCCGATGTTGTGCATACGAGACCCTGTTTTTACGGCGAAGGAAGTGCATACGAACCGCATCTCGTGTGCAAACTGATGATTAGCCGCACGGTCGAAAAGGTCCGAGAGAGCGAGCAGGTTGCGCCTCGTCCAGAAGTGGTGTGCGTGCGTGATGCCGTAATGGTAGCCCGACCTGTGCATGTCACCCCAATCGCCGTCCTTAAACATCATTTGCTGAGTGGGGCAATATGAGGAAATGTGCTGGCGTTGGATTTTGGCGATCAAATCAGAATCAAATCCCGTTGGCTTTTTCTTCTGAGTTTTTCCGCCAGCGGTATATTCGATCAGTAGCATTACCTGCCTATTTTGCGAGACATTACGCCCTGTGAACCTGTCGGCGAATGTCGTCGTCGCCTTCTCAAGGGATTTCTTTGAAAGGTCCGCTCTACACTTGGGGCAGCGGGGTAGCGTTTCTAACGTTATTGACTTGTCCGCCGAACGGACGACATGCCAGAGCGTCACTTCTGCCCCACACTCACAAAAGAACACGTCACTCCAAACGGCGTAGTTGAGGGTTCCGGGGGTAGAGAAGTGCGGAACGTCAGTCGTATACATCCACCCATATTTGGCTTCGGATTCTGCGATTAGTGAGCTTGCTGATTTCGCAAACGGATCGGCGGACAGCTCCGAGTTGTAGCCCCGAGCGAGGAATCCAGCAAAGGGAGAGAGATCGAATAACACAACATTGCGAGCGCCCCACCTCGGGGAGGGATTGCCGAGCAAAACGCACTCCTTTTCGATTTCACGCACAAATTCTGGGTCGGGGCTGTCGAGAAACTGCGCCGCAACTGCTGTCATGCCGGTTCCGCTGAAAGAATCGAGCACAAGATCGCCTGGTTGCGTGTAATGCAGAATATATCGGGCGATGGCTCGATACGGTACTTTCGTGTGGTACGTGTGAGCCATGCAGATTGGGTCTTGTTTGCCTTCCGACACGTCGGCTGCATAGGGCTTCTTATCATAAGAGTCAACCGGTTTAGAGAATTCTCGTTTCTCCTTGATAAAGGCTGAAACAAATGGATTTGGGCAACCTGTAAAGTATGGCGGGTCCGACAGGGCCAGGATGTCCTCGTCATCGCCCAGCGGGAATCCTTCGATCTTCCGAAAAGCCGGGTCTTTCAGCTTCTCACACAGCTTCTCCCTGAAGTATTTCCGCCGTGCCTCATCGTTCGGAAAGGTCATTCCGAGGCACTCTACGGGCTTCGACGCTCCGTCACCGTAACTGACATCAAACAGCCTGTCCGATCCCGGCTTGGCCGGAACCAGCTTTTCTTCAAAGAGCCGTTCTTTTTGCTGGTTCGGCGACTTTTTAGCCATACTCTAGTCCCTCTAACCTTCCAGGAGAATCTTCTTGCGTGCGCTCCGTTCGATCTCGGCGGCGTCTATACTGCCGTCAAGTCCGTCTTCTGACGTGATGATCCGGTCGAGGTAGCCGTTGTCTTCGTACCACTGCCGCTTGCGGTCCCAGGCTTCCCGGTACGACGGGACCGACAGCATCCCCAGGTGCTCCCAATAGAACGTGTCGCCCTCGTAGCTCGCCGTGAAGTCCGGTAGCTTGAAATCGTTCGGGTCGTTTTTGGAGGGGAGCTTCTGCTCGTACTCGAAACTGACGCCGAGGCTCGTCAAAATGTCGGCGACGATCACCTCGGACTTCGAGCGGACCAGAATACCCTGCGGGTGCTGTGGAGAAGGGCGTGTCCGATGGATGAGGTGAGCGGCATAGTAGCGGTCCACCGATTCGGGGCGAACCGCCAGCACGAACATATTCGTGTTCCGAAGCAGCGTGTCGGAGCACTGAGGATTGCGGAGCTTTTCAAGAACGGTGGTGTCCCGCTCCAACAGCAGCACCATCTTCTTGCGGAACCGGGTCAGGCCGGTGTACAGCAACTCTCGTGAGAGCGTGCTTGCGCCCTTCGGCAGAACCAAGAACACGATGTCGAAATCGCTGCCCTGCGACTTGTGGACCGTGAGAGCGTAGGCGAGTTCCAATTGACCGTCAACATCGGACCGGGGATAGTAGTAGGCCGATGTTGGCTGAGTCGAGAACTGGACCTTGATCGAGTCCTGCCTGCCTTTCCCTTTACTGGTCTGCACCACCAGGCCGATCTCCCCGTTGGCAACATAGTCCAGCCCCTCACCCTTTGGGTAGGAATTCTTCCGGCAGTTGATGGATTGCATCACCTTGTCGGTCCAAACAATCTCCTGCTCACCGAAGGGCTTCGGAACCTGGCCCCAATGATTTCGTGCTGTTGTGAGCAATCCGCCCCGGTACTTGGCTTGAATCTTGCGATTGATTTCGGTCGTGCCGAACTCGTGGTTCCGCACCGGGCTGAGGATTTGCCACCGCTCGGCTAGAACCGGGTCGGGGTCCTTGCCTTCCGGCAATCCGATGCTGGCATTGAATGAGAGATACGCCTTCTTGTCGTCGGTCAGGTTCAGGTGCTTCCGCATGGCGGCTGCAAGCTGTTCTTCCAATTGGCCAGTGTCTCGCCAGTAGCGAACTTCCAGATCACCGCCGACATCTTCGCGGGCAACTCGGGAGAGCATGTCATCGTCTCCCGGAGAAGTATCGTCTCGAAGGTAACCATCCGCCAGCCGAAGTGCTTGGCTGTCGTAGTCCTCGTATCTGGCACGTTCCGTCAGCCTCGCTAGACATGCGATTCGTTGCTGGAAGGAAAGTCTGAACGGCTCGGCGTAGCACTTCTTGAAATTCTCATCCTCTTTGGCTTCGAGCCAGGCGATGATGTCCACGAGGGGACGACCGGGGCCGATTGGCGGCAGTTGGTTGGGATCGCCAACAAGGATCAGACGATTCACCTTGTTCAAGTCCAATGCCCGGAACAGAACACCGAGCAGGTCCATCGGGATCATGGAGGCTTCGTCGATGATGACGGTGGGTGCGCCATGCTGGTCGCCACCCTGGAGCTTCAATGCGAAGTTCCCGGGCCTGAGCCACTTGTGGCGCATCAAGAACTGATGGATGGTGTACGCATCCCGAACGCTGCCGTCGTCCCGCTTGGTGCGATCCATCAGGCGCACCCGAGCCTTGCCGGTCGGGGCTAGGAGAAGTAGGGGGCGCTTGCCCTCCAACTCTTCCAGCCCTTTGAGAAAGACCTTCAGCACCGATGTCTTGCCAGTTCCGGCTCTGCCGGAGAGCACACTGAAGCGGCCCTCATAGAGCTTGGCCAGAGCCTCTGCTTTTTCCTTCCGGGCTCGTTCTTCGACTTCGGGAGGCAACTTCTGGCCGGACTTGCCGAACTCGTCCAGCAACAACTTCTCCCAATTCCACCCGGCCTTGGGCGCTGGATTCTTGGCCTTCGTGCGCCGGGGCAAACGGCTGCTGACTTCACGCTCCAGTTCAGCGAGCCACTTCAGGGCCATTGTCGGGGGATCACCGTCCACTCGAAAATCCAAGGCTTCCTGATAGAAGCTGGCTTGCCCCTGCACCAAGTCTTTGTCAGGACGACACGTGCGGCGCTCAGGGAAGCGCTTAATAATGCGGTTGACGGTTTCCGCAAATGGGAGCAGGGTGTCGCCCTGCTGGGCCGCTCCTTGGAGCACGGCAACAGCCACGCCACGGACCCTGCGAGGGTCATCCTGAACGCAGATGTCTGCCTTGTCTATGAATCGAGCCGCAGGCCCTTCGGGCCGCATCGCCCGGTCTACAGTCTCTAAAGCGATCAAGTCGGACTCGCCGTCGCCCTGATCCATCTCCGACAGCAAGTAAAGGTTTGCGACGAGTTGTTCGTCGGTGGCACTGATGCCACTGTTTGACCGCTGGTCAGGGTTAGCGACCCGCTCCACCTGTTGCGGCGTCAGTTCAAGACGAACAAGCAGGGACAACAGATGGCGGCGTGGCTCCTTGTAGGCCGCCCAGCGTTCCCCGGCTTGTTTGAGCGCCTTTGCGTACTGCTTCTGCTCACACTTGCGGCGACCTTCCAGAATGGCTTTGACGACCTCCCAGGCGTTGTCGCCCTCCTTGAGCAATGGCGACAGGACTTCCCGCTGAAAAGCCGTGCCGGATTCACAGCCGAGGTATTGGAGTACGCTACCGATACCGGGGAATGGCCCACGATTCTGCCAAACCTCGGACAGCACATCGTTCAGCCAAAGAAGATGCCGGTCCCAATCGCCAGGGACTTTGTTCTCGTCCTTAACTGCCTGGACCGATTGCAGCAGCCTCTCTAGGGCACCCACGGCCATGTCGTCGCCAACGTGCTCTGCGACGTAAGAGAAGTTCAACATTGCCCCTTCCGGGACAAGGCAGAGGATGTTCTTCGGGTCATGCCCGGCCTTCAGGTATTCGTGATACGGGAGCCGGAAGCCCTGTTTCTCGAAGTCGTGGGTAATGCAACGGGACCAGATCGGATACTGGTCCGGGTACTTCGGCAACTTCTTGCCGAAGTATAGTTGAGGACCGATTTGCGAGATTCGACTGACGCCGAGCAGTATGCGGTTCAGGCTTTCGTCGAGCGGGTTGCCGTGGTTGCAGTAGAGGAACAAGAGCGATTTGTTCTTCTCCAGCTTTCCCCAGAAGTTGCGAAGCAGTTCGATTTGCCGGTCAGGTTCATAGACCCAGCCGAACTCTTTGTCCTTCGTGTCCGATTCCCGGATGTCAAGCCTTTCATCCTCGCAGATGCTCCGAAAGTTCTCCTCTAGCAGCCAGCGGTAGGGCGAAGGGCATACTGAATAGGGGGGGATCTCCTCCCGTACCGAGGGCAACTGACGGAATTCGAGCGGATCGTTGTGTGAGATCGTGTAGCCACGAGGCGAGAAAGCAATGGGGTCACGGGAGCACGGGGGTTGCCAGCCTTTGAGATCGGCCAGGGGCAAGCCAGCAGCCTTGTCCTCTCGGTCGTCGTCTCGACCGTCCCGGATGTGCTGCTGCACCATACAGTAAGCGTTCTCGCTGGGGTGGTCGCAGATGTGCCCGTCCCACGCCCGGTCGTGCCAGACGATGCGGGTGGACAGGTGCGTGGTCACTTTTGCCCTCCGGGGTTCTCGCTGCGCTCAATGACGAGACGGACTTTCGATGGCTCCTTACCTTGGGTGATCTTCTGCAAGAACTTCTCGAATCGGGACTGAAGTTGATCTGCGGTAGCAGGAGAGCCACGATCGTACAAGGCATCGAGCAGTTCAGTCGGACGAATCGGGATGGCGATCAGGCCGGACAGCGCTGTCTGCATACCCTGAACCAAGTCGTTGCTGATCTTCTCAGGAAGAGCCTTCGTCTTGAGGAACAAGGTGACGGTTTCTTTCTGATCGTCAGGGAGCAGCTTGATGCTTTTCTTGGCGGTCGGATCGTCCAGGTTCTCCAGCAGCGTCTTGCACCAGTTCTCCAGCATCCCGTCTAGCTGCTCGTCAATCTGCTGGAGCACTGCCATTCCACTCGCTCCCAAACTCTCTTCCTGGGGGCGGAAGTTGCACTGCGGACAAATCGGCGAGGAGTTCAGGTCGTCCATCACCAGCGTGAAGCATGGTTGGAGCTTGGCCAATCGGTTCTGGAGATCAGTCAGGCTTGAATGGGGCAACAGCGATACATTGGTCAGCTTCTTCAGTTTCTCCAGTCGGGGGTCTTTCAGAAGTTCCTTCTTCTTGCCGTCTTCGTTGACTCCTAACCGAGCCTTCTTATGGAGATTGAAATAAGCAGTTCGATAATCATCCTTCGCTTTCGCAAGTGCTCGGTTGATCTTCTGGCGGAAGTCAGCTGCGTTTCGGGCAGCGGAATCCGTCAGCTTCGCACGCCACTCGCTGCGTACCGTCTCCATCTGCGTTCGCCACTGATCTTGTGGGGGTAGCACAGCGGTAGCGGTCGTCAGATAACCCGTCAGTGGCGTCAACTCCTGCACGAGAGCGTTCAAGTCTTCGAGTTGTTTGATGAGATCGAGATTGGCAGCTTGGAACTGAATCTCCATCACGCTCTTTGAGAAATTCTTGAGTTTGCCAGGTGTGTTGAAGGCTTGCAGCCCTTCAAGGAAAGCCTTCAGTTCGTCGAGTATCTGGCGCTGCTGTTCCCGATCCTCGTTGGGGATCAGTTCACTGCCCCAACAAGGCAAGCCAGTCTGGACGTATTGGGCCACGGTGACCACTCTTTCGGTCAGTTCGTTCGCTTTGGCTCGGAGTTGCTTTACAGCCTCGTCGTGGGTGTTATCGTTGCGAATCAGCCCCTCGGCCAGACCCAGCAAATCGAAGAGGGCGACCAACTCGGCAAGCGGCAAGCCCTTGGGCTTCTCGACGTGCTTGAAAGCCAGAAGTTGATCCAGCGGCATCTTGCTGGCTTCACTCAGATTGGCGGCGTCGAGCTTTTTACCAGTCAAGCTCAGCGTGATATTGCCGTTCTGTGTGAGTGCGGCCAGGACGATGAGCAGGAATTCCGGCTCAAGCTGGTAGTGGGTCTCCCGCTCCACGTCGTTCTTCACCGTCATGAGTTCCTTGCGGTTGACGACTTGGCCGGGTGGCTTGCCTTCCAACTTCTCCAGCACCACCTTGGCGTAACGGGACTGATGAGGCTTCAACTTGTCATCGTCTAGCAGTTCGAGACCATCGAGGAGGGCGGTAGCCAGATTGTTCTTTACACCACCGGCCAGCCAGCGGATTGCGTCTTCTGTCGGCTGCTTAAGATTGCTGGCGCTTAGTTGCACCGTGAAGGTCGGGTACTCCGGGTAACGATCCTCGAATGAAGCCGCCAAACAGACTGAGCCTGTCAGTTCCAATAGGTCACGTACGGCGGCGTTGCCGGTGCGATGCCCCTTCAGCCACTCCACCATCTTTTTCGGAACACCCTGATGGATGACATCAAACGAGGTCAGCATGTTGGTCCGCAACCAGGCCACGAGCGTCTTGAGGAATCCGTCAGCCTTGTCCTCATAGACCTTCTTCGTGCCGGTGCTGGCCGACGCAGCCATTTCACGAGCGCCAGCGTAGAGGCGCAGCGTGTCCTGGAACTGCTTGTCCATGTGGGTCAGCTTGAAGAAGACTTCATCGGCAAGCTTCTGATCCTCGAAGTGTGGCGGCTCGAATGGCTGGAGGAAGTACAGGTAGAAGTCTCGTGGCGGCTGTGCCGTGGATCGCTCGTTCGGTGCTCCGAAGAACAGATAACCCCGGCGTGTGATTTTGTGCTCTCGCCACTCGATTTCGTGCTCCCAAATTTGGTAGCACCGAACGTAGGGCGGGAGATCGGTCACTTCCAGGGCACGGGTCAGGGCATCGAAGTAGTACTGATCGAGTTGCGAATCGGAAAGTGTATCGGCTTTGTCTTGAATCTTGGCATCGTGGTCGATGGTCTTCTGAAGGTCCAAATAATACTGATCGTTGTCCGTGTTGTGTGTGATGAACTGGCCACTGACGGTCTTCATCACTTCCTTGAGGCACGTTTCTACCGTGGTGCGCAGGAAGTCGCTAGTCTTCTCCGGGATCGGAGCGTACAGGCACAACCCGTTTTGGAGTTCTTCAGCAGTTGGCCCGATCTTAGCTCGGATGTCATCGGTCGTCAGCCGGTGGATTGAGAGGCCGTGGATGATCCGTTCTGCCATCGGCTGAAGCGCCTTCCGAGTGAAGGCTTGTTGAATGCGGTTTTCGACGACCTTGCTCACGTTGATCACTTCTCGGATTTCCGGTACGGAGCGCAGCACCGCATTCCCCTGAAGGAATTCCCAATATGAGTCGTAGCTGATGAGTCCGGGCTGATCCTGCGGAACATTATCGTTGAACTTGCGTTTAATCTCGGCGCTTAGGGTCTTTAGCACTTCTCGCTTTTCAGCGACCGAAATAGCTTCAAAGACCTCCAGGTACGTCGGGTGGACAGGAAACAATCGGATGAATTCCTCTAGGCGCTCTGCCATACCACCATATAGAGGCGTGAACTTTTGAAGGTGCTCACGAATCTTGGCCTTCTGCTCTGTGTTCTTCGTCAATAGTCGTTCCGAAACGACATAGGCCACATCCTGTCGGACGATGCGAACCTGCTCAAAGCGATCCTTCACCCGGTGTAGACTTTCGGCGACGAATTGGAACTTCGGGTTGTCGAATAAGCTCTCCTGCAATCCCGCAATGAAGCGAAATCGGATCAGTTTGCAGACCTCACCGATTTCCCGCAGGAAGCCCAGGTCGAGGATGAGATCGTGCTGTTTGCGGGAGCGCAAATAGTCCAGCAGTTCGTCCACAACCAGGAGTAAACCGTGGTTCGGGTACTTTTCACTGAACTGCTCCATCATGCGTGACAGGTCGTCTTTGTTGCTGTCCACCTGATCGTCATTGGGGAAGTTAAAGGTCAGCCCTGCGCTGGCCATGAAGTCTTCGAGTCTCCCGCAGATGATGTTGCGCAAACTCTTCTTCGTGGCCGGGAGTTCGAGCCGCACGACTTTGAACTTCCCGGAGATCGCCTTCGCCGCCTTCGCCACGTCCTTGTCCCTGACGACCGTGGCCATGTCGGTATATTCGGCGAGACCGGAAATCATCGACAGCAAGTGGCTTTTACCGGTGCCGTAGTTTCCGACAATGAGAACGCCCTTGTTGTCGGCGGCTGACTCGAACTGTAGGTTCGGGATCACCAAATCGCACAAGTGCTCGGACATGCGCGTCGAGACCACGAACGTCTGAACGAGTTACCTAACAGCGGCGGGTGAATCCGCTTGCTCAAGCTGGATCACCGATTCGATTGGCTCAAAATTTACGAGGTCGCTGTATTTCATGATGACGATGGTTACCTCAATCGGTGGCGGACTTGCCAACCGTAACGACAATTGCATCAACTTGTTTGAATTGCACGAACTCGGAATGCCCTGGTTCGGCGTAGGTTAACGTCCCATCCACGTAGCTGCCGCTCCAGGAAGCAACAACGGTGCGGTTGCGGCTTGACACCTGGAGCAAACGCAAAGGTTCGACCTCCAGGCTGGTGTCAAATAGAATTTCCAGGTTGTCGAGCAGGGCGACCTCCCCTGGGGCTGCGGCGATGACTTCTTTCAGCAGCCGTCCAACCTGCCGGGACCGCTGGCTGCGGGTGAGTTCGAGCATCTTCTTGCTCAACTCCAAATTCACGTTGACGATTTGGCATCCAATCTTCTGCGCAACGGACTGCAAAGCGGCGGTCTTCCCGGAGCCAGGCGGACCTGCCAGGATGACGAGCCGAAAATACTGACTCGATGCCTGTTGGATCGCTTCTTCAAGTTTCGTCAACGTCACACCTGCTGCGAACGAAATGCTGGTTGTGGACTGGATGGGTGGCAGCATGTTGACCTGGCGATTTGCAGCGCGAGTTCCTTCTCCAGCGCCTTGCGATGCTGCTCGATCATTTCCACCAGGAGCGCCGAGACGGACGATCTCCCGCCTCTCGTCCTGGCTCGTTCAAAGGTGACTCTTTTTGAGGAGTTCCCAAAGATCGGCTGGCAGATGAAGTCCGGTCGTCTTGCAGGGGCGCTCCTTTGGTTCGAATGACGATTTCCGGGTTTACCATAGAGCACTAGTGTACCTCTTTCCAATTGTGGATTGGTGATAGGCTCAAGCAAAATGGGCAATCCTCCTCGCTCAGCAGTCCAGGATGAGACTCCCTCCTCGTACAGCTTCCGTCTTGTTCCTCTCACTAAGCCCACCTTCGTCGAAACGTTTGTTCGGTGATCTCCAATTCTGGGACCGCTTACGGCGTGGTCTTCCCGTTGGAAATCTCCACTTAGATCTGTCGCCGCAGGTTCACAAGCTGCTCCGGCCTGTATCTCTTCGTCGACATGATCGGACCCCCTTCTCGGGGAGGCCGATGCTTCTACCCTACGTCGCCGCACATTTTCTGTAACGTGCCTTGTGACGTAACTGCGGATTTGGGCTCTCAGATACGCGGCAGTGCGCTAAGGTATGCCAATGCCGCTTCGTGTGCGGTCAACCTCGCGCGTGACCAGTATTTATGCGCCTCTGCTGCAACTTGCTGCGGCCGCTAGCTCCCTGACGCGATTCCGATGCAGTCATTCGGGACCAAGAGGTCCGCGGTTTAGAACCGTAAGCCCCGACCTCGCTTCAATTAGTCCACCGCCCGCGTGTATCAAACCACATCTTTTGGCACAGCCAAGACAAGCGGGTGTCTACCATGAAGAGTCAATGAGATACGGGTCAGCTTGACCCGCCCCTTTGATGCAGTCGGGGGGGGGCGGGCTCAAGGAACATGCCACGTCCGTGTGGCTACGCCACAGGATATGGCCAAGGGACTCTCCAATGGAGAGCCCGTTCAAAACAGTTATCGAAGAATGTGCTTCTAACGTTTCAACTCCCGAGTGGCCGACCATCCGTCCACGTGGACAGGTCGGCAAACGCAATGGCGTTTGTCAGGGTTCATTCGCGTTTCGTGGGGCAAGAGGCCGACGACCGTCCGTCCCCGGAGTCTTCCAGCAAAAACTTGGCATAGGCTCATGCTGAATTCTGGCCGTCACTGAACATCGATAGAGCATGTGTGTGCCGGAATGGAATTGGTGCGGCACAGCGCGTGTGCGGTACGCGCGGAATATACGAGGTGATCGGCCTGCATGTACAGCGCTAAGGTGACAGCATGATCCGACGGCCTGCGGTCCGACTCACGCTTCCAGGCCCTCCCGCGTCGCATAGACTTCCCGCCTTGGGAGGTTTCGCGACCGGCCAACCGGAGCGCGGACCAGACAGGCATCAACTGTCAACTCCCTGAACATTGATTTTGACTGTGATCGGGTGTATATAAGCCTTAGGTTTCCTCACCTTGAACAAGGGGTGGGCCGTGGTAAAGAGCGTCCCATTCCGCACGCGCCAGTGCCCGCGCCTGCACCGCCTACTGCCAGTCAATCTTGTGATTGACCATGGAGACGAAGAGTCAGAACTGTTCGGATGTACGATTGACTTATCTCCAAAAGGCATTCGCGTCCAAAGCGGCGGATGGTTGCAGCGCGGTGAGGGAGTGGAGGTTCTCTCCATGAGGGGCAGAATACCACTTGCTCATTGCCGCGTGGCATGGGCGCAGAAGTCTGGATCTGAGCAGCGATGCGAGGCAGGTCTAAAAATACTGAACTGATTGCATTCCGTGCAGATTTGCGCTCCGCGATGCAAATTGAGTCGTCAGAGAGGTAACGACGTGGCATCCTCATCAGCGCGAGAAACGATGAGGCGGATCTTTGCGCTAGCTGACATCCAAGTCAACGGGACCCGACCTTGGGATATCCGCGTTCGCAATGAAGATTTCTATTCGCGTGTACTACGCCACGGGTCGGTGGGGCTTGGTGAGTCCTATGTGGATGGCTGGTGGGATGCCGAGCAACTCGACGAATTCTTTTGTCGAGCTTCGAAGGCGGACCTGGCCACCGAGGTCGGGTCCGACTTGAAAACGTCATTGCGGATCCTCGGGCAAATCATCGCCAATCCCCAGCGGCGGTCCAACGCTTTCAGAATCGGCGAGCATCATTACGACATCGGAAACGATTTGTTCCAGGCAATGCTCGATCGGCGGATGGTTTACACCTGCGCGTACTGGAGAAGCGCCCAGACCATCGACGAGGCGCAGGAGGCAAAACTGGACCTCGTGTGTCGCAAGTTGCGCCTCAAGCCGGGTCAGAAAGTGCTGGACATCGGCTGCGGCTGGGGAAGTTTCCTGAAATTCGTCGCAGAGAAATACGGCGTCACCGGCGTGGGCATCACGGTGTCAAAGGAACAGGTGAAGTTGGGACGCCAGCTCTGCGAGGGATTGCCCATCCGGATTGAGCTTCAGGATTATCGGGATATCGAAGGGATCTACGACCACATCGTGTCCCTGGGGATGTTTGAGCACGTGGGGTACAAAAACTATCGTACTTTCATGCGCGTCGTCTCCAGGCACCTCGCGGACGATGGTCTCTTTCTTCTCGATTCCACCGGCGCGGAGAAATCTGCGAGGCGCACCGATCCTTGGATTGAGAAGTACATCTTTCCCAATTCCATGACCCCTTCCATCCCACAGATTGGAACTGCCATCGAGGGTTTGTTCATCATGGAGGACTGGCACAGCTTCGGGGCCGACTACGACAGGACCTTGATGGCATGGTTTCGGAACATCGACGAGCACTGGAAAAGCCTTCAAATTCATTACAGTGAGAGCTTCTATCGCTTGTGGAAGTACTATCTGCTGGCCTGCGCCGGCTCCTTTCGGGCGCGGAGGAGCCAGTGCTGGCAGATTGTGCTCTCCAAAAGAGGAGTGGAAGGGGGATATGTTTCCGTCCGGTGAGCCCTTCCCACGAATTCGCGGGTAGCGCATCGCTTCTTGGTGCCCACGCCCTCGGAAGCGCCCGGTGTTCAGTTTCCGCGGGGATTAGACTGTCGAGTAAGTTGAACCCGCGCTTCCAGGACCTGCTGCGCCGCATGAACTTTACCCCGAAGCTATTCATCAGACGTCCTAGGTTCAAAAGGCTCTGGTTTCGAAACGCTCGAAAGTCCCCTTTGTGCCTTCATTATGAACAGATTAGAGGTCCGCGCTCGAACAGGGCTTCAACACAGCGCCTTAATGCAATCAACGTTTCGGAGAACTCCGACGGATTACACCTGAAAAACGGCGCACTTGGAGACTATCAGACTGGTGGCGGGCGCAGCGAGTAATCGCGAGAATAGTTTCCGGACCGGCGACAAACCGGGAGTTGTGGATCTCTAGTCAACACTACGGCATTTATGGGGAGTAATCCGCCCGCGGCCGCTGGGGGCGTGCGAAAAAGCTGTCGGCACGTTTCCGGCAAAAGGCTATGTCGGTCTGCCACAGGCACTCAGCCCACATTTCCTTTTTGAACCTCGCCTGAGGACCTACGGACGCTCGTCGTCATCTATATTCATGCGGGTTTGAACGCGATGAAGACGCTCCGGAGGTCCACACCCAATGGGTGAAACACAAAACCAGCCATTTTCAGCTATCGTTCAACGCTTCTCTAAAGGTTGATTTCCAGGGATCGCGGGTCACCTCGGACGGCGGTCTGATTCTGGTGCGCGAATTGGACGAACGTTTGGGCTTCGGCGACCGCATGGCACGGCATCTGACAGACTCACGGCGTGGGAAGAACATGCAGCTTCCGCTGGCGGATCTGCTGCGGCAGTCCGTTTACAGCCGTCTGGCGGGGTACGAAGATGTGAACGACGCTGAGCGGCTCTCCCACGATCCCAGCTTCCGCCTAATCGGTTCGGAGAAGATCTGGGAGCGTGGGGCGGCGCTGACCTCCCGATTGCAATCGTTCGAGACGGAACTGCTAACGCAAGAGGAGAACCTGGCTGGTCTGGCAGCGATCAACCGGGATTTGATCTCCAGGGCGGAAGCGATGGATTCGCCGGAGCACGTGGTGCTAGACATGGACAGCACCGAGATCCCGGTCTACGGCCAACAGGAGCACAGTGCCTATAACGGCCATTTCGAGTCTACCTGCTACCACCCCCTGCTGCTGTTCAATCGCGAGGGCGACTGTCTGGCGGCCAAGCTGCGGCCAGGAAATGTGCACAGCGCCGATGGTTGGGAAGAACTCCTGCTGCCGGAGATCGAGAGACAGCAGAAGCTGGACAAAGAGGTGGTGTTTCGTGCTGATGCCGCCTTCGCCAATCCAGAGGTCTACGAGGCGTTGGAGGAGCGGGGCGTGAAGTACGCCATCCGCATCCCGGCTAACGACAGCCTGGAGCGGGATATTGCCGAACTGCTGCCGCGCCCGGTGGGAAGACCCAGCCAGAAGCCGTTGGTCGAGTACAAGGGGTTTCTCTACCAGGCGGCGAGTTGGAAGACGGCGCGGCGGGTGGTGGCGAAGGTGGAGCATCATCCGGGGGAGTTGTTCCCGCGAGTCGGGTTCATTGTGACCAACCTGACCATGCCGAGCCGGGCGGTGGTGCGGTTTTATAACAAGCGCGGGACAGCGGAGCAGTGGATCAAGGAAGGCAAGCAGGCGGTGAAGATGACGCGGCTCAGTTGCCATCGGTTCCGGTCCAACGAGGTGCGGCTGTGGCTGAGTGTGATCGCCTACAACCTGGGGAACCTGTGGCGGCGGTTGGTGCTGCCCAGGAGGATCGGCAGTTGGTCCTTGACCAGCTTGCAGCAGAGGCTGGTGAAGACGGGCGGTCGGTTGGTGAAGCACGCCCGCTATTACTGGCTGCTGCTGGCGGAGAGCCATCTGACGCGGCGCCTGTTTGGAGCCATGCTGTGCAGGATGGCGGCGCTACCCTCGCCAGCGGGGTAGGCGAGCCGCAGACCCAGCGGATTTCAAGGTGACGAGGGAGGTAGGGGAAGGAAAAGTGTCGGAGATATCGGTCGGCAGAGCGACAGCTTCGGGCTTTGGGATTCTCAGGAGAGGTAAAACTGGCCCTTGCATGGCCCGTGGAAGCACCTACCATTGCAAACCCGACTGCACAATTGCATTCAGTGGCGGTCAGGTGTATGTTATCGGTCGGCTGGGAATCGAAAAAAGAAATCCCGTCTCATGGGACTTCTATGGAGGTGAAGGATGGAGCATCTTTCGTCACGACGTTCTGCAATCGACAACAGACGAGTGGTAGGTACGATCATATTGCTCCTTCTCGGGGCTGTCCTCCTCTGCAATCAGCCCCTGATCGCGCAATATACAACTGGCAGTCTCGGCGGAACCGTGCTGGACCCCACCGGTGCGTCGGTACCAGACGCCAAAGTGGTGGTTCGCAACAATGACACGGCCCTCACGCGGACTGTGCAAACCGCCAGCGATGGCGGATTTCTTTTCTCCAGTCTGCCGGTGGGCACTTACGGTCTGACCGTGGAGAAAGCGGGATTCTCCACTCATGTGCAAGACGGCATTGTGCTGACGCTGAACCAAGCCGCGACTGTGGTGGTTTCCCTGAAAGTGGGGAAGACCGCAGACCAGGTCACCGTGACGGCGAACGCCGAACTGGTCGTCACTCGTGACCCCATGGTGGGGCAGCTTGTGGATCAGAAACGCATCGTCGATTTGCCACTGAATGGCCGCGAGGCGCAATCGCTGGTCTTCCTGGCCGCAGGGACGGTTGACGTAACCGGCAACTACTGTGGCTTGGGTTGTCACGGAGGTGTCTACCCGGGCGCGCAGCAAGCCTCAGTGAATGGAGCGGGGCCCGGTCAGGTTAATTACCAGCTCGACGGAGCGCCCCACAACGACACCTACCTGAACATGAACCTGCCATTTCCAAACCCGGACGCTGTCCAGGAGTTCACCTTGCAGCGGGAGAACATGTCGGCTGAATTTGGCGGCGCATCCGGAGGTGTCGTCAACATCGTAACCAAATCGGGGACCAACGAGTTCCGCGGGGACGTCTTCGAGTTCATCCGGAATGGAAAGCTGAATGCGCGCAACTTTTTTGCACCGGTCCAGGACACACTTAAGCGCAACCAGTTCGGCGGGAGTATCGGCGGGCCGATCAAAAAGGATAAGCTGTTCTTCTTCGGCACCTATCAAGGGACAAGGGTCCGGAGCGCGGCTCAGGGCATGGTCGCCCAGGTCCCCACGGCAGCGGAACGCAACGGGGACTTCTCCGACCTCGACACTCAGATTTTCAACCCGGATACGGGTGTACCCTACCTGAACAACTTCATTGACCCATCGCTGTTCAGTCCGGCCGCAGTCTATTTCCTCAAGTTCATACCGCCGCCGAACGGCCCGGGCCACCAGTTGACCTTTGCGGGCCCCAGCGTGCGTCAAAGCGAAGACCAATGGATGACCAAGCTGGACTACAGCCGGGGCAAACATCAAATTAGTGGCCGATATTTCTGGACGAATTTCAAACAGCCGCCCTTCGTGCCCAAGGAGAACATCCTGGCGGCTGACTCCAATGGCAACCAGATCCGGGTTCAGAATATCGGCATCAACTATACGTTTACCGCCACACCCAACCTCCTGCTGAACACATGGTTTGGTCTGGCCCGGCAGAGGGGTGGCTCGCGGTCCGGTGCGCCCTTCGGCTTCCCGGATGCAGGGATCAAGATTGCCGCTCCGACTCCGCCGGAGATGTCCGTTTGGGTGGGCAGCTATTTCTCCTTCAACACCAATCACCTAGGGGACTTTGATCGGGGTGAGTGGACCATTCGTGAGAACGTCACTCTGGTGAAAGGAACCCACGAGTTGAAGTTCGGAGGGGAGTTCCTGCACATCAAGAAGCACCTGGTCAATACCTTTACCATGTCAGGGGAGTTTGATTTCTACAACAGCCTGTCGGGCAGCGACCTGACCGATTTCTTCCTGGGAAGGGTGTCAGAGTTCCTGCAAGGGGGCGGAGAATTCTCCACGCTTCGTGGACGGGAAACGAGCGCCTATGTGCAGGATAACTGGCGCGTTAACCGGCGCCTGACCGCGCAGCTCGGCGTGAGGTGGGACCCGTACATCCCCTTCTTCGAAGAGCAGGGACGAACCGTGTGCTTCAGCCCGGGCGAACAGTCCAAGCGATATCCGAATGCTCCGTTGGGGCTCCTCTATGGAGGGAGCAGTCCCGATCCAGGTTGCCCGCCAGGAGGGTCGTACAACAATCTGGGCAATTTCGGACCACGCGTGGGTTTCGCCTATAAGCTCACCGAGGACGGCAGGACCAGCCTGCGAGGCGGATTCGGGTACTACTATACGGGCATGGACAGCCACTGGTACAACGTCATGGTGGACGTGGCACCCTTTGCTCCTCGCTTCGACTTCCTCCCTTCAGACTTCGTGGATCCTTACGGGTACGCGGGATTGCAGAATCCCTTTCCCGATCAATATGGCCCCAAGCTTCCCGGACCTGAGGCGACGTTCGTCACGCCGGTCTCTGTCTACGGGCTTTTCCAGAAAAACTTCGTCCTTCCCCAATTCGGAACCTGGAACCTGACCCTGGAGCGGCAAGTGGCGAAGGATTGGGTGGTAAGAGCCTCGTATGTTGGAAATAAGGCTACGCACCTGAATGGGGACTACAAAGCCAGCCGAGAGTTCAATCCGGCAATCTACATACCGGGGCAATCGACTCCCGGCAACACTCAGCAACGCCGGATCTATCCGAACTTCGGAACGATTGGCGAAGTCACTTCGGTCAACAATTCTCACCATCAAGCGCTGCAGTTGAACGTCGAGAAACGCTTTTCTCATGGTCTCGCCTTCCTCGCCAACTACACCTGGTCGAAAACCATCGACGATATCAACTGGACCAACCCCTTTTTGCGGAAGTTCGACTACGGAAAGTCCAACGATGACATCTCGCACAACTTCAAGCTCTCCAACATCTGGCAAATACCTTCCGGCAAGCTGACAGGGGCGGCTGGCAAGATTCTGGGGGGCTGGGAGTTGAACACTATTTGGACCTGGAGAGACGGCTTCCCCTTCTCCATCGGAAGCGGCGAGGACAACTCGCTCAGTGGCGTGGGTGCCGACCGCGCAGATTTCCTCGGAACCAGTATCCCGTCAGTCCAACTCAGCTCGGGTCGATCCCACGGAGAAATGATTCTGAAGTGGTTCGACACTTCACAGTTTGGGCCCAACGCCATCGGGACGTTCGGCAACTCGGGCAAGAACATCCTGCGCGGTCCGAAGTTCTTTAACACCGACGTCGGCCTAGTGAAGAACACTAAGGTCACGGAAAGGACCTCCATCCAATTCCGCGCCGAGTTCTTCAACATGTTCAACAACGTCAACTTCGGGCAGCCGGATGGCACGGTCACCAGCGGTACTTTCGGCCAGATCTTCTCGGCCAGTAGTCCGCGCATCCTTCAATTCGCCTTGAAGTTCATGTTCTGAGCTTTAAGGCAGAGGAGAGGTGTTTGGGCGGTTTGTCGAACGTTCCGCAGGGCTGTCGCAAGCACCCCAAATGCCGGGGGAGTCGCCAAGACTTACCCCGGCATTTGCTTGGTTGCGACCCCCACTGAGGGTAGAATTTGCGTGATGTGGCTGCCATCCTTGCTGTATAGCAAGCGAATCTCCTCTCCGGCATTTCTGCTTCTCTTTTTGGCACAGGCCGTTTATCTCCCCATCCGCAACGCAGGTCTCCTGGGACGATGCTTGGCAATTGATGATGCCTCGTCTCGCGCGTCTGTCCGTGCCAAATCGGATCGGCTCAATTCGGAAGGGCTAAGGCTGATGAAGAGAGGGCAGATCGAGAAAGCGATTGAGGAGTTCCGCAAGGCGGTCGCGGCCGGTCCGGGGAACATCGAAGCTCTCAACAACCTGGGGATAGCCGTCGGGAAGAAGGGAGATGTCCAAGAAGCGTTGTCGGTGTTCCATCGCGCTCTGCGCATGGATCCCAACAACCCCCAACTCCACAGCAATCTGGCATTAGCCCTCCGCCGATCAGGTCGTCCGCATGAGGCCATCATGGAAATACGGAAGGCTTCCTCACTGGACCCCGGAAATAATGATATCCGGCGCAATCTGGCGACGCTGCTGATGGAAGTTGGTGAGGACGAGCAGGCCGAGAAAGATCTGCGGGCCGCGATTTCCGCGGAAGCTTGCCCCGCCGAAGCCCACGCCGCGCTCGGGCGTTTGCTGGTGCGCCAGAAACGAGCGCCAGAGGGACTCGAGGAGTATCTTGCGGCGGTCCGCTGCAACCCTCACCAGGCGTCGCTGCACCGCGAGTTGGGAATCCTGTACAGGGCGTTAGGGAAGTTCGATATTGCGGCACGTGAGTTCCGGGAAGCCATTCGTCTCGAACCCGGGAGCGCAGAATTTCATCAGTCGCTAGGATCATTGGCCCTCAAGGAGGAGGATCTGACCACAGCTGAGGCCGAACTGCGCAGGGCCGTGCAGCTCGACCCTCGCTCGGGAGAGTCGCATCGGGATCTGGCAGTTGCCCTGCGTCGACAGGGAAAGCTCGACGAGGCCATCGTGGAACTCCAGAAGGCGGTCCAACTCCTCCCCGACGATGGATCCTCTCGCTTCATGTTGGGTCAAGCCCTGCGGAAGGCTAGGCGGCCCGGGGAGGCGGCCGCCGTTTTGGATTCTGCCCAGGCCAAGGCCCAGCGTCGGAAGGACGCCGAGTTGGCTAAGGCATACAACAATGAGGCCACGACCTTGCTCGAGAACGGCCGGTTCGCAGAGGCTGCCGACCGGCTCAGTCAGGCTATTCGTCTTGATCCGTCAGACCCACTCACCCAATTCAATTTTGGCGTTGCCCTACTCCTCCAGGACAGGCTGGACGAGGCCATCGCCCGGTTCCGTGTCGTGTTACAGATGAAACCCGACGACCCCGACACACACTATTATCTGGGGCGGGCGCTCCTGGCTAAGAACCAGGCCAAGGAAGCCGCGGGGCACCTGCGGACGGCCGCTCGATTAATGCCCACCGACGCCTATTTTCGCAACACTCTCGCGGTTGCACTGGCCAGGATGAACCAGTTCTCTCAGGCGGCAGCGGAACTGCGAACTGCCCGCCAGCTGAAGAATGGCGAGACGCTATTCGCGGAGAATCTCGCCTGCATCGAAAGGCGTTTGCAGGGGTGTGCCCCGCGGCTTTCACTTCTGCGGGTCAGCCCGTCGGATAGTGAATAGAAATGACTGACACAGGCCGCGCTTTGGATCAGCCCCCTCGACTTCCCGGCGAATGACGGCTGGGTTCGATCCGGAAATCCGTCGACTCGCTCCTGGGTGGGGAGCGATCGAATATACGAGGGGGGAACCGGCGATGCGGTGGATGAATCATGTCACAGTGGCTCTTGCTCCTGACTTGCATGTGGCTGGGCCAAGCAACCAATACTCAACTTGCGTCCAGCCTGAATTCCGACGGCCTGAAGCTCCTGGATCAGGGACGGATCATACAAGCAACCCGGAAATTTCGAAAGGCCGTCGAGGTGGATCCTCAAAACGTCGCCGCCCTCAACAACCTGGGTGCTGCCCTGCGGAAGCAAAAAGACTACGAAGGAGCAGTTCCGGTTCTTCAGCAGGCATCCAGACTTCGTTCAGATGATGCGCGCATTTACGTCAACTTGGGACTGGCTTTGCACGGCCTTGGTCGCCCCGGCGAAGCTGTCGCAGCTTTGCAGAAAGCCGCCCTGTTGGAACCTGGCAATGCCGCCGTACATCGGGACCTAGGCATTCTCCTGACCGAAACCAACAATGCACACGGAGCGTTGGAGGAACTCCGCGCGGCGGTTCAGCTTGACCCCCGTGACGCCATAGCCCATGAAGCCCTGGGATCAACGTATCTGAAACTCTTCAATATGCCTGCCGCGGAGTCGGAACTGCGCCGTGCCATCGATCTCGATCCGCAGTCCGGAGAGGGCCACCGTGACCTGGGAATCGCCCTTCGCAACCAAGGAAAGCTCGCTGCGGCGATTCAAGAATTCCGACGTGCCAGCGCCCTGATGCCCGAAAATCCTGCTGTCCACTTGTTGCTCGGCCAAGCCCTGGCAAAGTCCGGGAAGCGTGACGAAGCAAACGCCGAGCTGCGCATCGCGCAGGACGTGAGCCGGAGGGAAAGGGACCTTAAAGAAGCAAGGCGGTTGACAAGAACGGGGACAGAATTGCTCCAGGCGGGCCAAGTGCTTGAGGCCGCAGCCAAGCTGGAAGAATCCGCCCGCCTCAACCCTGACGATTCCATTACCCAGTACAATTACGGCGTCACCCTCCTGCTCCAGAATCGGTTGGACGAAGCTATCGACAGGTTCCGGATATCACTGCGGCTGAATCCGGAAGATGCCAACGGACATTACTCCCTGGGACGCGCCCTTCTTGCCAAGGGACAACCCGGAGATGCTGTTGCTCCCTTACGCGAGGCTTTGCGCATCTCCCCTGACGACGCCCGCACCCACAACGTGCTGGCAGTTGCCCTAGCCGAACTGAGGGATTTCCCGGCCGCGACCGCCGAACTCGACACAGCTCTGAAGCTCGAACCCAACGATTCCCTGTTTCGCTCCAACCTCTCCTGTGTCCAGCAGCACCGGGAGGCGTGCCGGCTGATTCCTTAGCCGCAAGAGACGGAGGCAGGATCGCACTGAAGTGCGTCTTCCGGCAAACGGCGGATATCTGCTCAGATCCCCGTACTGCGGAGTGTGCGGGAACCTAATCTTTTTGAAACACTCGCCAATACTCGAGAAAAAGGCCGAAAACCGGAGATAAATGCAGATTGAACGCCTATTAACTGGCGCCGCCAGACTGTTTTCTTCAGGATGATAAGGCGAAACCTTGTACCGTTTTGTTGTGTCGTCGAACTCCGGGCGGAATCGTTGCTGCTAGGCGCGATCAGACCCTGTTGCGCCTAAGTTCCACTTCGTGAGAAGGTGGTTTACAGAGGCTAGCGTGGCGGCCGAGATTCGAGAGGTAATGGACATTGATGAGGTGTCAGAATACCTCGGGGTTTCCCGAGCAGGCCTCTACAAATATATCCATGAGGGAAGGATTCGGGCCTTTAAACTCGGGAACCGCTGGAAGTTTAAGAGGTCAGTCCTGGACCAGTGGATGGAGAAGCAGAGCACGCATCGCCAAGAGCGCGGGTGATCAAAGTGCGCGGTGGCTTTCGCTAGGAGCCATTCGACATGTTTGGAATACAAGAACCAGGCGAGCGCATTTGTTGCGAAGTTTGAATGCCTGTTCCGAAACTCATGGTTCGATACTGGCGTCCAAAATGCCGCGATAGGGTGTCCGGCAGCTCCCGCCCTAGGACTCCGGTGGTAGGCAGACCCACTGAGGAGACCCATTTCCGCTGAGCTCTCAGGTGTTGGTTGTTAAAGCGGAACCGAGTAACCGAAGCGCATTGGGGACAGCGAACCCCGGAGTTGGAAGACGAAGGGGATGACGAGGATGAGGAGGAAAAAGAAGCGGAATATGACGAAGAAGGCTACGCATGTCTACCGGGTCTCCTTCTTGCTTGTCGATGTCTTGAGCGCTTCTTGATCTCGGCTTTCAACCGCACGTCCCCAGCAGCTCTTGCTTCCTGCTCGGTGTCAAAGAGTCTTCCGGCAAAGACTAGCTTGGATTGGCCGCTCGGTTGGTCCTCCAGCCTGAGTTTGTAGGTCCATTGAGCGCCAATCGGTAGCGTTAAGGTCTCACCCGTCCACCGTCCCATTGTTGTGCCTTCCGACCGGACGCAAACTTAGCGATGAAGTCCGCAACACGCCGGCATATATGAATAAGGGCCCGAGGTTCGTCGGCTTGTGGTTCTAGCACCAAAACTCGGGAGAACTCACACGCTTTAGCCCCAGACGCTGCCCGTGGGAGCAACCCGTGCCTCTACTCGTCGCTCGTAAGAGGGCTGGGAGCCGAAACCGCTCGCGGCTGCCCCGGAGGCCCTTCGCGCCGGAGGTCGACGCTTCCCTCGAAGTACGCACCCTCATCGATGGCAACAGCCGCCGCAAGCAAGTCCCCGACGACTTGGCCAGTTTTGCGAATCTCGATTTTTTCACGGGCGGAAATCTTGCCGCTGACCGACCCGAAGATGACTACCTGGCGGGCATGGATTTCGGCCTTCACCTGGCCTTTCAAACCAATCGTGAGGGACTGGTCCTCCAAGCGGATGCTTCCTTCGAGCCGCCCCTCAACCGGGACATCTTCGTTTCCCCGCAACTCTCCTTGAGCCACTGTGAACTGGCCGAAGACCGTCGGAGTCTGACTGAATGCGGTCGGAGTTAGGGTTGCCGGGGCTATACCCGCCGGGGATTTCTCCCCTCCCGCGGGCTCCGATGTTTGCGCTATTGTGTCAAACTTACTCGCCACCACGGGGTGCCTCGCGGCGATCAGAGCGCGGCGCGAACGAAATTGAACATACTCCGACATGAACGAACTGATCTTGACAGCTGCAGGTGCAATCCAGCCCCGAAGCTCGCGAAGCTGGTTAATGCAGTACGCAATCACTGATGGGACGGACGAACCTCGGGTCATTCTCCGTCACCGAGTGGTGAGTAAGCTTGGGCAGGAGAGCCCCCTCTGCCTTCGGCGGATCCCTCTACTGCTTGACACTTCGCAAAGCGCGGTTGAAAGTCCTCCGCTAGCGCGTACGAATTTCTAGGCGCGGGGCTCCTTGCAATTTAAGCAGAGTCTTGTCCAAGGGACTGCCTGTAAACGCAGACGCCCAATTGGCCGACCACAGTCCGCACACACTCCAAAGGTTCCGCGTTTTATTCTTTCGAGCGCTTCCTCCGTGGCTCGCAGCAAATGGGAGTTTGTCTGGCGCAATCGCTCGGTAAGTTCCGTCTCTTGGGCCGTCTTGGCCTGATCACTTACATCCGTCGGTTCAGAGACCGTATGACTCACACCTGATCCGATGCTCCCGTGCTTCAGCAGCTCGTCGCGCCGAGCGATCAAAAGGCGCTTATACTTTCTGACTTCATCGTCTCGCATGGGAAAGCCCTGATCCGACAGTAAAGGTTGCAATCGCAAGAATACTTTCTAACTGCAGCATCGCCAGGAATTAGCAAGGTGATGTGTGTCCCATTAACTTCTCTTCTCCCTCCTCCTCTTCCTCTTCTTCCTTTTCCTGCTTTTCTTCCTCCTCGTGGCCCTCGTCTTCTTCTGGCAGACCTGGGCCGTTATCCAAATAGAATCTACCTGCGTAAGAAGCGAAAAGTTTCAGTTCTCCCGGTTGGCCATAAGTCCCCCTTATCGCTCATGCTCAGTTCTCCCCTCATGGTCGAACTTTGCCTGCCGCCCGTGCCTCCCGCAACGCGGCCCTAAGAGGCCAGCACAAGGTGGGTCACTGTTGTCTCCACATCGCCCCCTGTGTTACGCCGATCTCTTAGCGTTCAAGCACAACGTGAGTGTCGGTTTCAGTTACGCCTTCGATTGCTTGGATCTGCCCGAGAACGAGATTTTCCAAGGCCGCTTCGTTCTCGACCTCGGCCTGGGCAATGACGTCGGGCAGACCCCAGCAAGGATGCGCGGCTTTTACTCCGGCAATTTCGGCAATTTTGCCGGCCACTTCGCGGGCTTTGCGCGGTTGTACCTTAATGAAGATATACGCTCTCATGATCCCTCCTCCGAAAACTTTGTCCACACGGTCTCCAGGCTCTAGAGCTAAATAGTGAGCGAAAGCTGGGACACTCCAGAGCTGCATCAGGTGAAAGACGCATCGCGAGCCCCATGGCAGCCATCACTGGAACAGGACGGAGCAACCACCAAGCGACGAAACCAACCAATGCAGCCCAGCTCAAGAACTCCAGCCAAGGCATGGCTCTCGTAATCCAGTCCGGCGTCCCGCGCTTCCAGGCCCATCGAACCTCTCCGGCAGTCCTGTATCTAATCTGGTATTTTGACGCCACATAAGCCCTCGCAAGCCAAGGAAGTAGACACAGGACAATGCCAACTGCTTCTCCAATCATCGACCACCTTCAGGTCCCCCAAGTGGTCCGATTGGGGCGTACTCCACCCTTCATCAAGTCTCCACGGTGTTCGCAGGCCCTCTGGATCTCAGCTCAGCTTGGACGAGATGGCCTTCGCCGTAGCTTTCCCGAATGCGGTAACAACAAAGGCGCCCGCAAACGCCCCCAGTAATGCCGGAATCAGATAGACATCGGCGAGCTTGACCCGCTCGAACCAATGCCCCAGCACCGGCGAACCCAGCCACGCGCCAACCCAGCCCGCGATCCACTTCCCCACAAGACCATCGAGGCCCTCAAGGAGCCGATAGCGAAGAACGTAGTGGATCACGACGGCGGCAATCACACCCGCCACTAACAGCACTAAGAACGCCCAAAAATTCATTCCGATCATATTTGCCTCCAGGTTCTACAGCTTTTAGCACTGCCAATAGCGCGACCATGCCTAACGTGGGACAACCCCCCCTCCTCGGCGGCAGCAGCGTCGAAGGATGAGGTCTACCTCCTGCGCCTTCGCGCACTCTCCGCCCGGGAAGCCAGAGCGGAAACCATGGGGCGGCTCTCGGTGTTCACGCTGCGGGCTTGCGTGGTCGCAGATAGGTTTCGGCCCGCCGTACCGGGAACGACGCAGGGACAGGTTTTTGCAGATATTCTACGGCTCCCAACTCCATCGCCTCTAGGTAACAGCCTATATCGAGGCACCGGGCCAGTATCAGCACGAGTGTGTGCCGATCGACCTCCATCGCTCGCTTCCTGGGTGGGCTGGCCGAAAGTCGCTTTGAAGGTGCCCGTTGCGTTCAAGCCGAGGCGTACGCTACAAGCAGAAAAGATTCGTGCACACCACCCAGTGAACAGCCCGCAACTTTGGGAGACCCGCCCCGGAGCGTCTTAATGGCCCAGAAGTCGCCATTATTCCTGCCAGCCGCCCGGAGACTCTTTGAGGTAGTAGACGCTGGGTCCGCATCCTTACCACCAGGTCAAAGCCAAAGTAGCATTTTGCTAGGAGGCAACGGGCTGGTCGCACTCCCTGGTCCCAGGTCTCCGATCGTGCAGAAGGAACCCCTTACTTTGTCTTTTCAACCGCCTTCTTTTTAACCACCTCGATAGCGCTTATCCCTTTGTGCTCACCTTTCTCGGTGTCGAGGCAGGTCAGGTTGACCTTCTCACCGCCCTTCAGCGTTTTCAGGCTTCCGAGCGCCTCATCGAGCACGGTCGCGGTTTTGGTTTCGCCTTTCTCGTCCTTAAACGTAATCGTCTTGGCGTTGATGTCCACGGAGACGACCTCAGCGCTCATCACATGCGTCTTCTCCTTCGCCTGTGGGGAGGCCTTGGAGGCCTGCGCGAGGACCAAGAAGCAGGCTACGCTGGCAAGAAACACCCAAATCCGGAATTTCTTCATGACCCCTCCTCTAAATTCCGCAGATTTTGCGAACAATTATCCAGCCTCAATGCTGTTGGTCAGCGCAACGTGTGTCTTATCCGGGGTGGCCGAAACACCTTCGGCAAAGCTGACCAAATTCGAGTCGCCGCGCATCACAGACACGACACTTGCGGCACAAGCTCAGCAAGGAGAAACTGTGGTTGGAAAAGGTCCGCAGATGCAACTCTCCCCCCAGACCCGAAAGGAGTCAAGTCGAAATAAGCGAAAGAGGACGAAATGCCTGGCCACAATGGGTTGGGGTTCAGGATCTTTCAACACATGCTAAGATCTTTGTCAAAAGCCGCCTTGCCCCTTCCCCGAAACTTGGACGGGACTGACGAACCCTGTGCGGGCAGGGAGAGTGCGTAATGGATGCCGTGTCTTGGTGGCCGTGCCAAAACGATGTGGTTTTCGTACGCAATCTTCGCCCGATTGTGCAAACCTAAACACAATCACTTATCGGGTCAGAGTTGGGCGGGTTTTCGGCACAGGGACTCTAACCTCACGGGGAGATAAATCCCCATAGCACCAATAATGATTCAACTAGCTCATCCGCAAATGGTTGCTGTCGGTTCCCCACATCACTCCTCATAAGTCGCCTAGTGTTTATCGACGAACCCGCAGGGGCAATCCGAAGTTCTGGGCGAGCGACGGCGCACTCGAAAGAAACCTTGCCACCTTCTAGGGGGCGTAGGCCGCTGGGTCGGATAACACACTTGTAGGAGAGTAGATCTTTGAAACACTCAGGCGTGTGGTGACCTTGTGGGTGTGTGGTCAGACGGCTCCCCGCAACAAGTGTCGAGAAGGGCCTGTCTTCATGAAGCTTTTGCACAACGCTGAACCATGCCCACTGACGTGCCGAATCGCGCGGCCAGTTGCCGCAGGCTGCCTTCTTCATTGCTGTACGCTTGACCGATGGCCCTTCTAACGTCTGGGCTCAGGTAAGTTCGTGGCGGACGCCCGATACGTTTGCCTTTGGCGCGGGCGTTGCGCATCCCGCCCTTCACCCGTTCCACGATCAGGGACCTCTCAAACTCAGCCATCGCCCCGATGATCTGGAACATAAGCCGGCCCGATGGGGTGCTGAGGTCGAGGTTGTCGCGCAGGCTGACAAAGGCGACGCCGAGCGCCTCGAACTCTGCCAGGGCGTTGACCAAGTGACGGAGCGATCGGCCGAAGCGGTCCAGCTTCCACACCAGGACTGCGTCAAAACGCCTTTGGTGCGCATCCCCCATCAGGCGGTTGAGTTCCGGGCGGCTTTCTTTCGTGCCAGAGACTCCGGCATCGACGTACTCACCGAAGATTTGCCAGCCGCGATGTTCGCAGTATTGCCTGAGTTCACGGGTTTGCAGGGTTGGGTCTTGACCGTTGTTCAGAGTTGATACGCGGGCATAAAGCGCTGCCCGCAGGGTGTTTTCTTGTGAATTGCGGAGGGGGAATTCTTGGGATACTTTTGTTGCAGCCATTGTGACCTCCTTGTAGGTCGCCTTGGTTAGCGCCGTGTCCGGTGTTCACGCACCGGCGCGGCGCGTTTCCATCACGCCTTCGGTTTCTTGGGGGGACGCCCTACCTTTCCGTAGATGTGCTGTTTGACCTGTCGCAGTTGGTTGATGTCTTTTTCTGTCCAAAGCCTTACGGCACGCCCCTGACGAACGGTCAGCCTTGGCGCTTTCAGTTTGCGATCGGTGATCCACCGCTGCAGTGTGACCAAGGCGATTCCAACGTCCTTGGCGGCTTGTCGCGTTGTGAAGAGGTTCCCCATATCAGATATACGTATATCATATTTCTCTTGACTTGTCAAGGGGGTCGTGCAAGGATTTTCGGCACGAAAGAGAGAACCTCGGGTGCGGGCCGGGGCTGACAGGACAAATCGTGTTTGGAAATCAAAGCAAGCCTACACCCCAAGCACCGCGCAGAGCAAGGGGACAAGCGTCAGAGTCGGCGCGGTTCCTCAAGCCCGATGCCCAAGGACAAGCTGCTTGGGATCAGACCAACCAAGGTGAAATCGCCGCAAGGATACAGGTTCTTACATCACGCCTGCGGCATAGCAGGGACGGTTCTGTCCGACAGAAGGTCCAGGAGGCTAGGAACCGTCTGGGGAAAAAGGGATTCGAGCTAAACCTAAGGGACATCCATCGGCGAGCGAGCGTAGCCGCCAGCGTGGAGTTTCTCAGGAGCTTCATGTCCGGCGTCGCGAGAATATACATGAACTATTTCAAGCGTTTGAGAATTGCGCTCGACCCTCAAGACTTGAGAGAGCTTTGGGTTAGGGGCATCGAGCCAGCTTGGGAGAAAGCTGTTCGAGCGTTAGTCCCACACCTGAGCGCACTATGTGCGGGAATGGGCGCGGAATTTGTCGAGGCAGAAATCACCGATCTGAGGACCGAGGCCGCCCGCATCCATGACCGCGAATTGGAACTGTGGCGAGTGAAGATGGAGGAAGCTGTCAGCCACCAGAGATTCGTTCAGGGAAAAGTCGCGCTGGATGCGTCAAAAACCACTGAGACCGCGGCTGGCGGCAAGCAAGGCGCGGCCATCGCCGACAAACTTGCCAACCCGTCACAGTATCCCACGATGAACATCGATGAAGCCCGACAGGCATTGGGTGCCGTTTCCAGGTCCACAATCTATCGCTGGGCCGATGAGGGGAAGCTACAGCGAGCACACCTAGGTAAGAAACCAGGAAAACGAAGCCGAGTGCTCATTAAAACACAGAGCATAACAGAAATGCTGCAAGAGTCCCCTGAATAGGCCAAGGAGTGTCCTGCCATGTCCCGCCATGTCCCAATTGAATCCCACTTGTTCTAGACCCTCCAGTGGCAATCCATTAAATTGCGACCGTTGGTAAGCCGGTCCGTGTTTTTGGCGCGGGGCGGCGAGATTTTCGGGGGGAGGAACGATGCTCCAACAGCCAAGTCAAGTTCTCTGTTGCGTCGAGCATCGCTTCGTTTCCTCAGATCGGTGCGTCGGCCTTGTAGCGCCGCCGTGGGCAATCACGGGCAAAAGCCTGGACCGGAGCGCAAGCTGCCGTGCGGTTGTCGTATCCAAGAGGGCAATGACCGAGGCGCGAGGCTTAAGTGCCTTCGGCTGGAAACCGCCTCAAGGGCGACGGCTAGCGCGGCGACTCACAATCTCTCTCGGTTCGTCCCGGAGCTTCGGGGATCGGGAACCGCCAATAGGGGCGGCGACCCAGGGAGCGACATCCTGGACGGAGGCCAACCCGCGTCGTAAGGCGCGATGCTGTGGGTACACGCACCGTTTTACTGGCTGAGGTGAAACGGCGGTTCGGGCGACGAAGGGACCGAAGCGAGAGAGAGAAAGCGCTGAGGGAAGAAGCAAGCGCTCCCCGGCTCTTAAGTCGGCAAAATGCGGAAGAATGCGGCAAAACGAGGTAAAACGGAAAATCGCCGTGCTGGCGGCAATTCAGCCTTTGGCCCCAAATGGATGGACCTGCGGGACCTCACTCAGTACGCGGCGGTCTCAGAGCGCACCCTGAGAGCGTGGATTCATTTCGCCAATGACCCCCTTCCGGCATCTCGCGTCAGCGGCAAGATTCTCGTAAATCGGCTCGCGTTTGACGCGTGGATGGTGGCGCATACCTTGAAGCCTGATAATTCACCTGATCGCACGGGGCCACCAAGCAAAGAGGGGGCGTCCGCGTGTCTGGTGCACCCGAATAGGTCATGAGGAGAATTCGAGCGACGGTTAGCGCAACCGCTGCACAAGGTTAAGTGATTGAGAATATGAGTCCAGAACCGTCAGATGTCCCAATGATGTCCCAGAACAGTGGGAATGCCCACCCTGCGGTGATTGACTCGGCGGAACTGGCGGCACGCTTGCGGGTGCCGGAATCGTGGATTCGCAATCACACTCGCGCCCGCACCCCGAAGGAGGACCGCATCCCTTGCTTACGTCTTGGCCGCTACGTCCGGTTCGAATGGGGATCGCCCCGGCTGGCGGAGTGGCTGGCGAAAAAGCGGCACTAACCTGCAAGTTTTCTCTTGACTTGCTTAACGATAAGCAAGACAATCATGGGTATGGGTCACAAGAAAAACCCGCACGCACAGGCGCTTGGCCGTCTTGGCGGAAAGGCGCGGGCCGAAAACCTCTCCGATGCGGAAATCGCCAAAATCGCCAGGAAGGGCGGGAAGGCAAGGGCTGCGAAGCTAACCGCTGCTGAGCGCGGGCGGATTGCGAAGCTAGCCGTTGCCGCCCGCGAACGCAAGAGAAGGGGGGAAAGCTAATGCGGAACCGAAAACAGCGCGGGCAGATCATTCGTATCGG
>Ga0315291_10001290_pt1 | contig 33510 bp, 29 predicted proteins | sample YL17G12_20_MG_FD_203070 | JGI IMG/M metagenome (GOLD analysis project Ga0315291, IMG submission 203070) | Sediment microbial communities from Yellowstone Lake, YNP, Wyoming, USA - YL17G12_20 | ecosystem: Environmental > Aquatic > Freshwater > Lake > Sediment | place: USA: Wyoming | collected...
TCATCACCGCCCACGACATCATCTTCTTCTGGGTGGCGCGAATGATCATGGCCGGGCTGGAGTTCACGGGCCTCAAGCCCTTCAGCGATGTTTACTTCCACGGCCTTATCGTTGACGAGGCCGGCGCGAAGATGGACAAGAGCCGCGGCAACATCATCGACCCCATCGAGATGATAGAGAAGTACGGCGCGGACGCCGTGCGCTTCACCATGGCGCTGCTCGCAACCGAGGGACAAAACATAAAACTTTCGCCCACGCGATTCGAGATGGGCCGCAACTTCAACAACAAGTTGTGGAACGCGAGCCGTTTCGCCCTCATGAACATCCCGGAGGGCGAGTACGACTTCGACCCCGCGAAACTCACCGACATAAAAGACCGCTGGATAATCAGTGCCCTCAATTCCACAATTCAAGGATGCACCGACTTGCTCGAACGCTACCGCTACGCCGAGGCCGCGAACCTGCTGTACGACTTCGTGTGGCACTCGTTCTGCGACTGGTACGTCGAACTCGCCAAGCCCGACCTCAACAGCGGCGACGAGGAACGCGCGCACGTCACGCGGAGCATCCTCGCCCACGTGCTCGACCGCTGCCTCAAGATGCTGCATCCGCTCGTGCCGTATATCACCGAAGAGTTGTGGCAAATGCTCGGCAAGGCCGTGAAGAACCGCTTCGAGGGCGACACCATAACGCTCGCGCCGTGGCCGGAGTGCGACGAAACGCTCGTCGCGCCGGAGGTCGAGGAAGCCTTCGCCATGCTCATCGACATTACGCGCAGCATCCGCAACACACGCACGAACCTCGGCATCGGCGAACGCAAGACGGTCAGCGTCGTCATCTCCACCGCCGACGAGAAGCACGCTAAGATTATCGCCGACAACGCCGACTACTTCCGCAAGATGGCGACCGTCGGCGAAATGAAAGTCGGCGTGAACGCGGAGAGGCCGCACCCCTGCACTGCTGACATCGTCGCGGGAATGCAGGTATTCACCCTGCTGGACGCCTCCGACGCAAAGGCCGAGCGCGAAAAACTCATCAAGCGCAAGGCCGAGACGGAGAAATTCCTCGCCAGCATCGAGGCGAAACTCGCCAACAAGAATTACGTCGAGCGCGCCCCGGAAGAGGTCGTCGCCGAGACGCGCCGCAAGCGCGAGGAACTCCTCGAACAAAAACGCATCATCGAGCAGAACCTCTCCGCCCTGGAATGAAGCGGTTCGCCGTATAAAATGACAATGGGTCGGACTTGCTCCGACCCATTTTTTGTTTCCACGGTTCATATGGCCAACAAGATCGCAATTGCTAAGGGTTAACAAACTCCTCTATTCTGTAATTGCCCCATGCGTCAATTTTCTTTGCGTACTCATCCCATGCAGTTTGCAGCAATGATAAATTCTTAGACTCAATCATGGGGCGATCTAGGTATGCGAAATGAGCAGCCAGCGGCATGCCCAAAAAACTGCGCGTCGCACACTTGTCCAGGAGGTCTTCAAGGAAACTCATGACTTCGCATATAGTACGGCAGGCATTTTGTAAGCATTCGAATGTCATGTTGGTAGCTTCTTGGTCCAAGCCTGCTCTACTTTCAGGAGTGGCGGCGTGAGCCACAAATTTGTTAACGTACCTCCCAACTTTCTCACATGCCTTGTTAAGATGTGACTCCATGTTTTGGATGATAGCAGGTCGTATGATGTCGTCTGGGTTTCTGCTTGTCTCTGTCACACCACGCAACCTATCAAGGAATGCATGGCGATCCGCAGAAGCAGACCAGTCTAATTCGCGAGGAATCCGCCCAGATTTTTTGCCCTCTCGTACGGAATTACATATGAATTCATCGTGTTTCTCCCTTATTGGCTCATAATCGTAAGGCAAATCACCTGCCCGTAAGATATTCTCCCGCGTCAAAAGATGCACATTGTCCTTTATATCCTTAAGCAGAGCGGTTAATGAAAACACGCCTTTCCCCCCTTCTAAAGAATACCCAGTTATCAGCCGGCGAATTGCGGCCATCTGGCTTTCAAAAAACCACCTGTCAATCAGGTTATGGATCGCCGGATTTATTGCCACTCCACCCTCCGGCAACTGTTCAGCGTATCGCCGTGGTTCATTTATAAGTATCCACCAAACCGCCGCTCCCCAAGTCAGATCATACACTTGATTGCTGATGGAATGGATGTCCTTCCCAGAGAGGCATTCACACCACTGTTTATGCTTCTCCGAAAACTTCTCAAAACTATTCGAATTAGTGGAAGTCATAGCCATATCTCCGACACAGACTGATCTGTCACGCCCGCTAATTTTCCTCATTCTATTATACTATTATATTCTTCAAGTCTAACACTCCTTCTTTTCGATAAAAAGGAGGGCCGGCTTGCGCCGATCCCCGATTAGTGTCAAATCGGCTATCAAAGGGGTCTGACCCCTTTAGTAGCCGATTTCAGAAGATAGTTGCGAATTCGCCGCATTCGGGTATCATGTTCATTTCAAATCAACATGATTACGGAGGGGCAAGTCGTGAAACCGGGAAGCGCGTTCAGATTATTGGTCCTTCTGGGCCTGATTCTCCTCATCCCGTCGGCAGGCCGCACACAACAGGCAACCGCCGCCGAGCAAAAGCGCGTAACGCTTCAGGAACTGCGTGACGGCATCGAAAAGGCGCTCGCGGCCAAATCGCTCGCGAACGCATCCGTCAGCATCCTCGTCAAATCCCTGAAAGACGGCTCGGTGATTTTCGAAAAGAACTCCGAGCGGCCGCTCATGCCCGCGTCCAACATGAAACTCGTCACCACCGCCGCGGCGCTTGAGAAACTCGGCAAGGATTACAAATACTCCACGCGCTTCTACCTTACCGCAAATCCTGACGCAAACGGCGTCGTCAACGGCTCGCTCATCGTCAAAGGCTCAGGCGATCCCAACATTTCCGGGCGCGGCCAGACGAGCGTTACCGCGCTCCTTGAGAACGTCCTCCAGCAACTCAAGGCGAAAGGCGTCCAGAAAATCACCGGCGACATTATCATCGACGACACCATCTTCGACCGCGAGTATGTGCATCCCGACTGGCCGCACGACCAGTTGAACCGCTGGTACTCGGCGGAAATCGGCGGGGTGTCGTTCAACGACAACTGCATCGACCTAACGCTCACGCCGGGCGGCGCGGCGGGCGACCTCGCACACGTCGAAACCGCTCCCTCGACGGCCTACGTGACGCTCGATAACACTTGCAAGACCACCGACAACGCGAAAAAGCACAAATTCGCAATCAAACGCGATAGCGGTTCGAACACCTTCTCCATCACCGGCACAATCTGGACAAAGGCCAAGCCGTATAGGACCAGCATCCCGATTCACAACCCCGGCCTGTTCTTCGGCACGGTCTTCAGCGAGGTCCTTCAGAAAGGCGGCATCGCCGTCGGCGGAAACGTCACCCTTGCGACAAAATCCTACGACCCCGGTAACGACGGCCTTGTGCCCGGCGCGGAAATAACGTCCGACATCGCGCGCACGATAACCGTCGCGAACCAGCGCAGCCAGAACTTCTACGCCGAGTCGATGCTCAAACTCCTCGGGCACAGTTTCGGCGCGGCCGGCTCATGGGCAGAAGGCGCGAAAGTCGTCGAGGGCTATCTCGGCGGCCTCGGCGTGCCCAAGAACAACTTCGTCATCCGCGACGGTTCCGGCTTCTCAAAGTCAAATCGCCTAACCGCCCGCGCAATCGTCTCGGTGCTCGAACACATGCACTCCGGCGAACTCGCGCAGACCTATATGGATTCTTTTGCGGTGAGCGGTCTGGCGGAAACGTCGCTCGAAAAGCGCCTGACGGAAGAGCCTTACGCCGGGCGGATCCACGGCAAGACGGGAAGCCTGAACAACGTGAGCGCGCTCAGCGGCTACGCGGAAAACCTCGACGGCGAAATCTTCGCCTTCTCCATCATTGTCAACGACTCATCGAACAGTTCCGCCGAGCAACTGGAGGACACGACCTGTCGCCTGCTCGTTGAACTGCAAACTTCAAACTAGGAAAGGACTGCCATGATAAAAGCGGCACTATTCGATTACGGCGGCACGCTCGTCACCTCCGTCGGCAACGACATCATGCCCCTCGTGGTGGAAGGCGCGAAGTACGCGCATGCCTATCTGCAGAAAATTAACCCCGAAGCGCCGAATTTCAACACCTTCTACCAGACGGCCTCGAACGCGCTCCAGTCCGCGTTCATGGCGATCATGGGCACGCCGAGCGAACTCCAGGCAAGCGAGGTCATGGACGAACTGCTGAGCGACCTCGACATATTCCTGTCGAAAGAACAGTTCGCGGAATTCACGAGAGAATGGTTCAAGCCGTTCCGGCAGAAGACCTCCCTGCTCGACGGCGTAAAGGAAACCCTCCAAGCGCTCAAGGACAGAGGCCTGAAACTCGCCATCATCTCGAACACCATCTGGCCGCAGTATATCGTGGACGAGGAGATAAAGCGCCTCGGCATCAACAACTATTTTGACTGCATCGTGACGTCGTGCGCCTTCGGCACGAAGAAGCCCTACCCGGAGATTTTCGAGCACACTCTCTCAAAACTCGGCGTTGAGGCGACCGAGGCGGTATTCGTAGGCGATTCGCTCAAGGAAGACGTCGCCGGCGCGTCGATGGTGGGAATGAAGACGATCCTGCTCGACTGGAAGCGCGAGGAGGTTCCCGGAATCACGCCGGATGCGAAAATCAACGCGCTTTCGGAACTGGCAGGGGCAATCGCGAAACTATAAACTCGCTGGACTCGAGACGTGACAGAAGAATTGATGACGCACATAGCATTGCGTAAAGCGATGGTTGTCGCGGTGTTCGTCGTCATCGCCGCGGGCGTAACGGCGGCCTCGATAATCGGCAAGTGGCCGTGGCACTGGGTTTTGGCCGGCTCGCTGCTGGGACTCATCATCTTCTTCAAACTCGCGACCGTCATCTACCCCATCAGGAAAGTCCTGAAGCGGATAATCGCCGAAGAGGAAGCGAAGCAGAAAAACGCCTCACGGAAAAAGGACTAGGCATGCCTCAGCAAATGCGCGGCAGTTGCTCGCCGTAAGGCATGTCGATTATCCGTTTCCCGCCGACCTTCGTGTGGAGAAGCACAACGCCCTCCCCCTCCTCCGTCACGCGCCCGATGATCGCCGCGTTGCGGCCGTAAACGTCGTCGCGCATCGCGTTGAGCACCTTGTCCGCGTCTTCCTCATGGCAAATCACGAGCACCTTGCCCTCGTTCGGCACATACAGCGGGTCGAAGCCCAGCATGTCGCACGCCGCCTGCGTTCGCGGGTTGATGGGGAGATCCTTCTCGAAAAGTTCCACCTTCACCTTCGCCTGATCCACAACTTCGTTAAGCGTCGCCGCAACTCCGCCGCGCGTCGGGTCGCGGAAGAAATGAATGTCCTCGCAAACGTCCAGCATCCGTGACACCAGGTGATTGAGCGGCGCGCAGTCGCTTGCGATCTCGGTCTCAAACGAAAGTCCCTCACGTTTGCTGATTACGGCGATGCCGTGGTCGCCCATGTTGCCGTTTATCATCACAACGTCGCCCGCCTTCACGCGAGAGGCCGCAATAACCACGCCCGGCCTAATCACGCCGATGCCGGACGTGTTGACGAAAAGTCCGTCGGCTTTACCCTTCTCCACGACCTTCGTGTCTCCGGTAACGACCATCACGCGCGCTTCAGCCGCGGCCACGCGGATTGACTCGACGACGCGCTCGAAAATCTCTCCTTCAAGCCCCTCCTCGATGATAAAGCCGAGGCTCAGGAACAGCGGTCTCGCGCCGGCCATCGAAAGATCGTTCACCGTTCCGCACACGGCGAGTTTCCCGATGTCGCCGCCGTTGAAGAAGAGCGGCCTGACCACGAACGAGTCCGTCGTGAACGCGATGCGCTGGTTGCTTATCTGCACCACCGCGCTGTCGCCGAGCGCGTTCAATATGGGGTTGCCAAGTTTGCCGAGGATCGTCTCGCCGATGAGATTGTGCATCATCGTCCCGCCGCCGCCGTGGGCAAGAAGTATTCTGTTTTCTTTCATCGTTCAATCCTTGTCAACGCCGAACCTGAACTAACCACGGAGAGCACGGAGACCACAGAGAGAGAATAGATGTTCTCAATCCTGTACGAATCGTTGAATCCCGTTCTTGAGTACCCTCACGTTGAAATTTATCAGCAAGCCGTATTGCAGTTTCGCAAGTCTCATGTATGTTAATAACTGCGCCTTGTGTATCGGGAGTGCCGACTCAATAGCCTTCAATTCCAAGACCAATAAGTCCTCCACCACAATGTCCATTCGGTACGCACAGTCAATAAGGACCTCCTTATAGGCCACCGGAACTTCAACCTGCTTCTTGAAAACAATACCACGTTTTGACATCTCGTACGCTAGACACTGCTCATATGCGGATTCAAGCAATCCGGGTCCGAGATGCTTATGCACCTCAATTGCCGCGCCAATAACCTTTTCAGTCAACTGACTGATGTTTTCATTATTGTACTTTCCCATCTATTTTTTCTCCGTGTTCTCCGTGATCTCTGTGGTGAGATATTAAACTTTTTTCCTATCGTATCGATAGTAAGCGCCGCACGTGCCTTCGCTGGAGACCATGCACGGCCCTATCGGATGCTCAGGCGTACAGCCCTTGCCGAAGAGCGGGCATGCAAACGGCGCAATCTTGCCCTGGAGCACCTCGCCGCACCGGCACCCCTTCCTTGCGCGCGAGGGGTGCGGCTCAATCCCGAAATGCGCAAACGCGTCGAAGTCCGCGTATTCATCCTTCAGAAGATAACCGCTCTCGGGAATCACGCCAAGCCCGCGCCATTCCGAATCGCCCGCGCGACAGACCCTCTCTAGTATATGCCGCGCCTTAATGTTGCCTTCGTCATTAACGACCTTTTTGTATTGGACCGCCACGCCCGGCCTCCCCTCGACGAGCATTTTGAGCAGCATCGCGATGCCTTCGATTACATCCTCCGGCTCAAAGCCCGCCACCACGCAGGGCTTGCCGTACCCGCTGACGATCGGGCGATACGCGTTCGCGCCGATTATCACGCTCACGTGCCCGGGGCAGATGAATCCGTCCAGCCGCGACTCCTTGTCCTCGAGCAGCGCCTTCATTGCGGGAGGAATAAGTTTGCCGGCGGGGATCACGAAGAAATTTCTCAGCCCCTCCGCCTTCGCGCGCTCGACGGTCAGCGCATTGCCGGGCTGCGTCGTCTCAAAGCCCACCGCGATGAAGACAACTTTCTTCTCCGGATGCCGCCGCGCAATATCGAGCGCATCGGGGGCGGAATAGACCATCCGCACGTCGGCGCCCTCCGCACGGGCCTTTTCAAGGCTTTTGTCGGTGCCGGGAACCTTCATCATGTCGCCGAACGTGGCGATAATGACAGAGGGGTTTCCCGCGAGGGCGATTGCGGCGTCGATAACGCTGTCCGGCGTAACACAGACGGGACAGCCGGGACCGGAGAGGAGAGAGACATTTTCCGGCAGGACGTCCCGGATGCCGCTGCGCGCGACGGCGACCGTGTGCGTACCGCAGACCTCCATGAGGCGCACCATCGCGGGCGCGAGTTTCGCGGCATGCAGGCGGATTTCCGCGAGGAATTTTTCTACCCCGGCGCTCATGGCTTCTCTTTCACCTCGTCCCAGATTTTGAGGATCTCGCGCGCATCTTCCGGGTCGTATTTCTTTATCGCGAAGCCGGCGTGGATGAGGACAAAGTCGCCGAGTTTCACGTCGTCGAGCATCGTGAAATCCGCCTTGATGTTGTTGCCCCGCACCGAGACAACGCCGCGGCTTCCGCTGATTTCAATTACTTTGGCTGGCACTGCAAGGCACATGATCAATCCTCAAACAAGTCATTTCGCCTCTTTTTTATGTCCCGCGACCATGTATGCCTGGCCGAGCGATATCGAGGCATCGCCGGTCGGCGATTGCCGGTGAAAATGCACTTCGAAGCCCACGCCCCGCAATCGCGCATCCGTCTTTGATTTTAGCAGGCCGTTCAGAAAAACACCACCCGCGAGAACCACCCTCATCAGCGCATTCTCGTCGCGCAGAATGCGGAGCATCCGCACAATCATCTCCGCGACCGTCGCATGAAATTTCCCCGCGATGATTTTCTTGTCAATCCCCTTCCGCAAATCCTTCACAATCCCGTAAATCATGGGGCGAGGGTCGATGATGCGGCAGTCGCCTTCGGCGTAAATCCCAAACTCGTAAGCGTCTTCCACGGTCGGCTCCGCAATGTTCTGCAGCGCGATTGCGGCCTGCGCCTCGGTCCTGTTGAAGTCGGCCAGCCGCAAAATCGCCGCGACGGCGTCGAAAAGCCTGCCGATGCTGGAAGAGAGCGGGCAATTCAATTTCTTGTCCATCATGTCCACAAGCGGCCGGATTTTTTCGCCGCCCAGTTCGCGCAAAACCGGCAGGTCGAGCGCAAGCATCTCCTTGCCGTAGGTCTCGTACAAATACGCCACGGCCATTCTGTACGGCTCAAGCGCCGCGCGGTCCGCGCCGGGCAAGGGAATGTAGCGCAGGTGCGCCGCCCGGCGAAACTCCGCCGGCCCGCCCACGACGAACTCCCCGCCCCAGAAATCGCCGTCGATGCCGTAGCCGCTGCCGTCAAAGCTTACGCCCAGCACCGGCTCGTCAATCGCGTTGTCCGCCATGCACGCGGCGGCGTGGGCGAAGTGGTGCGCAACCTGTACGAGCGCATCGCCCGCCAGCGCCCGCCCGTGCCGCGTCGAGAGATAGTCAGGATGCAAATCCGCGACGACGACGTCCGGCCGGAATTTCTCATCGCGCATGAATTCGCTTATCGCGCGGCGGTATGCGTCGAAGTGGTCGTACTGTTTGAGGTCGTCGAAGGTTTCGCTGATGTATGCGGTCTCGCCGATGACGGCGCAAAAGGTGCTCTTGAGTTCCGCGCCGAGGGCGAGGATTTTCCTGTCGTTGTAAGGAAATTTGAACAGCGTATATTTCATGTTGCCTTTCCACCAGTCTCGTGCGCTATTTGACCGACGTAACTTTCCAGTCCTTGCCAGAAATGATTTCAACTTTCAGCGATTCGCATTTCGGGCATTGCGGCACATCGGGGTCCGGCTGGAACTCCGCGCCGCACGCGGAACACCGCGCGACGCCGGGCAGAACCGCCACGTTGAACGCAGTCTCCTCAAAGCGCGCATCCTTGAGCATCTGCTCAAGCAACTCCGCGCACATCGCGGCGTCGAAGCGCAAGAGTGCGCCGAGCTGCACGTCAACGGCCTTTACCCGCGCAAGCCCCTTTGCGCGCCGCCTGACTTCCTCCGCGATATTTTTCGCAATATGAAATTCGTGCATTCCCGGGTTATCCCCGCGAAAAAAGGACAGCCCCTCAAAGCGAAAAGGCTGTCCCGAATTTTCAAATCAATGGCACGAGCAGGAGATACACGGGTCGTAGGCCCGCACGATGACCTCCCGGCTCTGCGCGAGCGCCGCCTCGTCGGCCTTCTTCGCCGTGAGATAATTGATTGCCGCCTGGAAGTCCTTCTCGATGTTCGCGTGGTTTTGCGCCGTCGGAGTGATGATGTCGGAGTCCACGATGCGGCCTTCCGCACTGAACTTGTACCAGTGGTAGAGCGTGCCGCGAGGCACTTCGACCGCGCCCACTCCCTCGGCTGCGCCGGCCTTGATTTCCGGAACAGGCTCCCCCTTAAGGTCCATCGCGAGAAGTTTGTCGATTACCTGTATCGAGCGCTCGACCGCCCAGAACAACTCCACAATCTGCGCGTGGTTGTTGTGCAGAATGTTGTTGGACGGGATGGGGATGTTGAATTCCTTCGCGGCCTTCTTGGCTTCGCCGCTGAGTTTGTCGTAGTTGATGACGAGCCTCGCCAGCGCGCCGGTCATAAAGGGCTTTTCCTGGAACTTGCTCTGCTTGGCGGTGGAATGCGCGACCGTGCGCTCGTTGCAGACCTTGCGGTAGTCGTGGATGTCAAAGGAATCGCCGGTCGAAAGGCGGATGCGATTCCCGAACCAGCCGTAGATGCCGCCCTCAGGCTCAAGCGCGGCGTAGGTCACGGGCGATTCCGCGTAGGCCAGGGTCTTTATGGTGTTGAAAAGGCGCGCGAGCGCCCACGCGCCTTCAACGGCGTTCGCGAGTTGCCCGCGAAGGCTTTTCAACTGGTCCTTCGACGGGACCTTGCCGAACCCGCCGACGGCGAGGTTTATCGGGTGGATAGCCTTTCCGCCGACAACTTCCTGAATGCTGTTGCCGAGTTTCTTGAGCGAGAGGACAAGTTTGACCTCGTTGGGATATTTCTGCGCCCTGTCGAGCGCGCCGTCGAAGCCGAGAAAATCAGGCAGGGCGAGGCAGCCGACGTGGAGCGAATGGCTTTCGATGAACTGGCCGTGGTTGCCGAGTTCGCGCAGGAGGCGGGTCTGCTCGCTAACTTTCACGCGGAAGGCGTCCTCAATAGCACGCAGCGACGCGGAGGTATGCCCCATGGAGCATATCGCGCAGATGCACGAGGCCACGCGCGTAACGTCGTCCCACTTCTTGCCGACGAGCAGCGCCTCGAAGAACCGCGCGCCCTCGATAACGTCCATGTGCATCTTCTTTATCTTGCCGTCTTCTATCTCAACGCTGATGCCGCCGTGGCCTTCGACGCGGCAGAGGTGGTCAATGTTTATTTTTTGCTGCATTATTGCGCTCCTTTGAGAAGAGTTCCTCGATTGCCTCACTGGGCGCGGCGAAGTTGCGCATCTGGTTCTTGATGTCTTCGTAAGTGAAGCCTTTTTCCAGCAGGATGTTCAACTCGCTGGTGACGTTGGGCGTTTCAATCGGCCCGCGGCAGCCGTGGCACGGGCGGTTATGGCTCGGGCAGCGCGCGTAGCAGCCGGCCTGCGTAACGGGGCCGAGGCACAACTCGCCTTTCTGGACGAGCATGCAGACATTTTCCTGTATCTTGCACTCGGTACAGACGGGGTAGTTGACGAGCGACGGCAGGTCGCCGTGCAAGAGCGACGCGACGGCCTGCAGGAACTGCCACTTCTCAATCGGGCAGCCCGGTATCGCATAGTCAACCTGCACGTATGCGGACAGCGGCAAGGCGGGAAGGCTCGTTTTCCAGCGGCCTTCCTGCGGGCCGTACACCTTTTTTATCATTTCCCCGCGCTCGACTTCGTTGCGCATGGCCTGAACGCCGCCGTACGTGGCGCAGGTGCCGATGGCGACGAGGAGTTTGCAGTTCTTGCGGATTTCCTTGAGTTCCTCGACCTGTTCCTCGTTGCTGATGCTTCCTTCGATGAAGGCGATGTCAAGGTTCGTGTCGTCGTTCTTCGACGATGCCATGCGGAAGGAGACTATATCGACGAGCGAGGCGAGTTCAAGCAGTTCGTCCTCGCAGTTGAGTATTGCCAACTGGTCGCCGGCGCAACTCGTGAATCCGTATATGCCTATCCGTGGTTTGGTCATTTCCGTTGCTCCTAGATTATTTCAGGCAGATTTATGGCGTCCCAGCATGTGAAGATCGGCCCGTCGATGCACGTGTACTTGTACCCGACGGAGCAGTGTCCGCACTTGCCGATGCTGCACTTCATCTTGCGCTCGAGCGACATCAGGATGCGGTTCTTGGGGAAATCGCGTTCGAGCAGTTTGGCCAGCACGAATTTATACACGACCGGCGGGCCGCACACGGCCGCGTAGGTAGTCCGTGCGTCAAGTTTCACCTTCGAGAACAGTTCCGGCAGAAGGCCCACGTTGCCGTGCCACTTGGGCACGTCGGGCAAGTCATAGGCGTAATCCACCGTCAGCATGCACTCGATGTCCTGCCGCTTCTCCAGCGCCTCAAGTTCGTCGCGGAAAAGTATGTCCTGCGGGCTGCGCGTGCCGTACATCAGGATGATGCGCTTGTAGTCGTTCCTGTTGTCCAGCGCGTAGTTGAGGAGGGAGCGCAACGGCGCCATGCCGAGGCCTCCCGCGATGATAAGCAGGTCGTGGCCCTTCATCTCTTCCACAGGGAAACCGTTGCCGTACGGGCCTCTCAGGCCGACAAGGTCGTTTTCCTTCATCGTGTAAAGGTGGTTCGTGACCCTGCCGACCTTTCGGACGTACATCTCCAGGACGCCCGGGCGCGTGGGCGTGCTGGATATCGAGACCGGCGCCTCGCCGGTGCCGATGACGCTCAGCATCATGAACTGCCCCGGCCGATAGGTGAAGTGCTTCGCCCGTTCGGGGTCCTCGAAGCGGAACTGGAAAAGATAATCGCTCTTCACCATCGGGATAATCCGCACGATCCTCGCCGGTTGCGGCGTGTAAGGATTATCCTTATATACTGCTTCGGGTAACTTATTGATAAATGAGTAGATAATGTAAAGCGGTTGACTCCGCCGTTGTCTTGTGGAGCACAGCCGCCCCCGGCTGTGATTCATTTAACTCTGGATTCCCCGCGCCCGAGGGCGGGCGCGCTCCATGCGTTTACATTATCCAGTCATTCCTCAATAGTAACGTCGGATGAATCATTTCACGGCACCTCGAATGGTGTTAATCACTTCGGCCACGTCAATTTTCGCCGGGCACATGTTGATGCAGCGGCCGCAGCCTACGCAGGAGGGCCTGCCGTACCGGTCAACGAAGCCTTTCTGCTTATGCAGGTAGCGCAGTTTCACGCGCATGGCGCGGTCGGCGCGGAAGTTGTGCCCGCCCGCCACGAGCGCGTAATCCTCGAACAGGCATGAATCCCACGTCCTCTTGCGCACGCCGCCCGTCGTGCCGAGCGCAATCTCGTCGGCGATGTTGAAGCAATAGCACGTCGGGCAGATCATCGAGCACGCGCCGCAGCCCAGGCACCTCTCGCCCAACTCCTTCCACTGCGGGCTGTCGTATTCAATCTCAAGGATTTCAGGCAGGTCCGTAGTGGAAATGGAGCGCGTGAATTTCTTGCTGATTTCGTTGGAGCGCTGCTTGTATTCGTCAAGTTCCGCATCAGTCGGCTTGCGGAAAAGATTTTTTGCGCCGTTCACCATGTCATCGCCGCGGCTCGTGCCCACGCGGACGAGATAGCCTTCCTTCAACTCCGCCAGGAACAGGTCAAACCCATCCTCCGCGAAGTCCGTCCCCATCGAGCGGCAGAAGCACAAATCGTCCGGCACGCAGGACAGGCCCACGATGGCCGTGTTTTTGCGCCTGTTGAAGTAATAGTTGTCTATGTAGTCCGTCCCGAAGACGAGGTCGAGGATGCGGATGGAGTTGATTTCGCAGGGGTGAATGCCGAAGAGAACTACCTTCTTGTCCATATCCTCTTCAACGGGCTGGTAGCCCTTCGTCGTGTCAAACGTCATCAGCGGCTCCACCGGGCGAAAGAAATACTTCTTCGCCGGCAGGATGGTACGGCGATAATCCAGCGCGATGTCGCGGACGTTCTCGCACTTGCCGTAGTAGAAGATGTTCTCGTCCTTCCTGAGCGGCACATGCAGTTCGCCGAACTTCCGGACGCTCTCCATGAAATCGTACAGATTGCTTTTGGGCAGAAAAACCAGTTTCACGTTGACACCTCGCTAACATTTATGCCCGCCTCACGAAACAACGCGGGCACGATAAAATTCATCCGTATCTCGAACATCCCCTCATTTCTCACCCGGGGGCAATACACAAAGGTGGGCCAGTAACAGCGGCCAAAGGATGCGGATTCTTATTAAGAATATAATAGCAAATTCCCCCCCCGTTCCGCAAGACATTTTGGGCCTTTCAAACTTCCGCCACAAGAGGCTGTCGGCGCTATCAATCAGGACTCCGAAGAAAAACCGAAAATAGCCGGCAGGCCAATTCCCCTTGCGAGCGCAAGGCGGGTACGGTATCCTGTCGGAGAACATTACCCGGAGGAAACATCATGCCGAAAACACTGACAGGGCAACCAAGCGAAAAGGACATTCTGCTCTTCAACCTCGAGATGGCGCGCGAGCGCACGCTGGAGATAATGGAGGACGTGCGCAAGGAATTCGGACTCGGCCCGGAAATCCTCGGCTGGCGGCCCAACGCGGGCGCGCACACCATCGGCTGGCTTATCGGGCACATCGGCGGCAGCGAGTGGAACATGGCCAACCGCTTCAACAAACTCGTCAAAAAGCCGCCAATCGGCCGCGACGAGATGTGGCGGGAGTTCATTTACGGCACGCACCCGCCCGAAACGTATCCGGACATCAAGGAAATCCTTGACGGCATGGCGGAGGTTCGCGTGCACGTAAAGGACGTTCTGCGGAGTTCGCCGTACGCGCTTCTGGACACGCCGGCGATGCCGGACCCGAAGTTCGCTAACTGGACGGTACGCTACGTGCTGCAGATGATGCCGCTGCACGAGAGTTTCCACGCCGGGGCAATCCGGTACATTCACAAGTACCTCCTGCCGAAGAAATAGAGGAAGGGCGGCGGGAAAAATTAGAAAGAATTCTTGCGTTTAGCGCGGTTTTGTATTGACAGGAAATCCACCAGATACTAACATTTGCTTATCCTTTTTTAATCCTTGCACTAACGCATAACTGTGAGAGGGGGTGCTGCGCATGGCAAAGAAAAAAGCAAAAAAGGCCGCGAAGAAGAAACCCGCAAAGAAGGGAAAAAAGATCGCAAAGAAAAAACCGGCTAAAAAGAAAGCCGCCAAAAAACCGGCCAAAAGGCCGATTCCTTTCATGTTCTAGGCGTGAGCCGAGGGAAATTCCAAGTTTTTATTGCGGTACGGTCGCATGAATAAATCAAGGGTAATCAGCGAAGTAGCACGGGCTATTCGTAAATCCATCACTGAAACTGAAACGTTGATCAACGCGTTTCTTGAAAAAATTCAGGACGGATTAAAAAAGGATGGGTGCGTTCAACTTTCAGGATTCGGCACCTTCACCGTAAGACGGCGCACGGCCCGCAAAGGGCGCAATCCGCAGACAGGCGAGGTCATCGACATCAACCCCGCCGCCTTCGCGGGATTCCGGGCGGGCAAACGGCTGAAGTGGCACCTGAATCATTAGAATAAACCACCAGCAGTGGGGCGTTTTCTCTTAAGAAGACGCTCCACTGTTATTTTTGCCGCAAGCATCAACATCCGACAGGTCCGACAAGTCAGACCGCGCGCCCGTGAACCCGGAGTGCGGCGGTTTCCCTGGAAAAGTCCGCGGCGAACGGATAGAATGAGAAAACCAAAGAGGACCAAAGTCAACAGGGGATTTAACAGTGAGAAGCGCGTCCATACTGCTGAAACTGGCCCCCACTATACTGGCGTTCCTGCGCGACAGGCGCCGCTGGATATTTTTCGGCTCTTCGAGAGAAGTCTCGCCGGAGACCCACCGCAGGCGCGCCGAGAAACTCCGCGTGAAAATCGAGCAACTCGGCCCCACGTTCATCAAACTGTCGCAGATCCTCTCAACCCGCGCGGACCTTCTGCCGCCGGCGTACATCACGGAACTGGCGAAACTGCAGGACCGCGTTCCGCCCACCCCCGCCGCGGACATAAAGCGCGTAATCGAAGAAGACCTCGGCCGGCCCGTCGGCGAAGTGTTCGAGCGGTTCGACGAGGAATCGCTCGCCGCGGCATCGCTGGGCCAGGTCCACCGCGCGCGCTACAAGGGCCAAGAGGTGGTCGTGAAAGTCCTGCGGCCCGGCGTGCCCAATCTCGTGCGCCTTGACCTGCGCATAATGCGCCGCATACTCGACGCGCTCAACAATTATATCCGCCACCATTTCCTCACCGCCTTCACCAACGTCTTCAACGAATACAGCAGGATAATCGCGGAGGAAATGGACTTCGTCGAGGAGGCAAACAACGCAAACCGCTTCCGCGAGAACCTGAGAGAAATCCCGCGCATTATCATTCCGGAGGTCTATCGCGAAATCTCATCCTCGCGCGTGCTCGCGCTGAAATACTACGAGGGGATAAAAATCAGCGACGTTGAGGCGCTCAAACGCGCGAAGATCGACATATTCAACGTGATAGAAGAACTCATCGAGATATACGCGCGGATGATGCTGATAGACCGCTTCTTCCACGCCGACCCGCATCCCGGCAACCTCCTGATAATCCCGTCCGCCGCGCCCGGCGAGGAGAAGATAGTGATGCTGGACTTCGGCATGGTGATAAGGATTGACGAATCCACGAAAGACAAACTGCTTCACGCCGCCGCCGCCTGGGCCAGGCGCGACATCGACGAACTGGTGTCATGCTTGTACGACCTCGACGTCATCGACCCTGAGGTGAACCCCGCAACCGTCACGGACGCCGCGCGGGAACTAGTGGACATAATCGACAGATACAAGTTTTCCCAGCGGCGCATCCAGCAGTATTTCACGGCGGTGCTCGACACGTTCTACAAGTTCCCCATCCGCATGCCGTCAAATCTCGTTTACATCGCCAAGACCGGAATCGTGCTTGAGGGCATCGGCGTGAGCCACGACCCCGCTTTCGACGGGGCGCGCGCCGCCACGCCCGTGGTCAAGCGGATGCTCAAGACCGTGCTGATTGACCCGAAACTCTCCCCGCTGGAATACCTGCTGAAAAAGGTGAGGGAAATTCACACGATGCTCGGCAACATGGAGCGCTTCTTCCACCACGCCTCGCGCGACGAAATCCGCGTCCGCGCCCACCCGACGGACATAGCCGAGATCGAGCGGTTCCTCTCCACGACGAACCACCGCATAATGGCCTCCGTCTTCATCCTTGCGATGATGGTGGTCACGGCGATACTTTTCCTTCACACGTCAAGCGGCTGGCTGCTCGGCGGCGGGCTGGGGGGTTCGTTCCTCATCTTCCTTATAATATATCTCCTGCCTTCCAGACCAAAGGGCAGGTAGCAACGTATGAAACGACGGCACTGCCTTTGCAGTTGCGGTTCGGATAACAGGAAAACACTTTCAGGAGGAAACCACATGTCAGACAGAAACAGCGGATGCTGCGGCCCCAGCGGAGACAAGGAATCCAAGGGGTTCAAACTTCAAATGGACGTTGAGAAGATAAAGCAGGCCATCGGAAAGGTGCGCCACGGCGTCTTCGAGGCGATTGCCGCCGTCGTGCCGAAGGAAGTATGCCAGCACGCCGGAACCATGAAGAAGGAATTCCTGCTCGCCCTCCGCGCGTTCATCGATGACGAGATAAAGCGCACCGACGAACACATGTCCGAGGTGGATAAGGCCCGCGAAAAGCGCGAAAAGAAACAGGACTGACGAGAACGGAACAACGGTATTCGGGCGCGGGCGAAACACGGCGGCGGGCTTTGCCGCGCAATCCTCGTCCGCCGGTTTCTTTCTTTAACGTTGGCTTAAACCGATACTGGAGCCAAACGTTGCACTCGGGCGTGTTTCTGCTATACTGAAAGCATTCGGTTTAGGCCGGAAAAGCAGGCGAGGTAGCCTGCTGTTTTATTCCTTCGCGTTCACACGAAAGTTTTCGCCGGATGAAATTCACGAAAATGCACGGCATAGGCAACGACTATGCCTATGTCAACTGCTTCGAGGAAAAGGTCGGGAAGCCGTCAGAACTGGCGCGCAAAATCAGCGACCGGCACTTCGGCGTCGGCGGTGACGGCCTTATCCTCATCATGCCCAGCAAGGTCGCGGACTGCCGCATGCGGATGTTCAACGCCGACGGCTCCGAGGCCGAGATGTGCGGCAACGGCATCCGTTGCGTCGCGAAATACGCCTACGAGCACGGCATCGCGCGCAAGGAAGAGATGAGCATCGAAACCGGCGCGGGAGTTCTCCGGCTCAAACTTTTCCGCAAGGGCGACGTAATAGAGAAAGTCCGCGTGAACATGGGCGCGGCGCGGCTCGCGCCCGCGGAAATCCCGGTGAATCTGCCGGGAGAAAAAATCATAAATGCCCCTCTGAGAATTCTGGATCGCGAGTTCAGGATAACTTGCGTTTCGATGGGCAATCCCCACTGCGTCATCTTCATCGACGATGTGAGGAAATTCCCGGTGGAGAAATACGGCCCGCCGATTGAGACGCACGCGATTTTCCCGAAAAGAACGAATGTCGAGTTCGTCCAAATCGTAAATAAGAGAGAGGTGATTCAGCGGACGTGGGAGCGCGGCGCGGGAGAGACGCTGGCCTGCGGCACCGGCGCGAGCGCGGTCTGCGTGGCGGGCGCGCTGAACGGCCTGACCGAACGCGCCATCCTGAATCACCTGCCCGGCGGCGACCTGGAACTGGAATGGGCGCAGGACGGCACGGTATTCATGACCGGGCCGTGTGTGGAAGTGTTTGAGGGAGAATGGAAGTTGTAGGCAAAACAGCGTATTTTGCGGCCGGTGTAGCGGCCTTTCTTACCGCAACATATAAGGAGTTGGACATGCGATACGTAAAATTCGTGTTTCTCGCGTTCTTGCTTTTCGCGCGTCCCGCGACAACTTTCGTCAGCGCGCTTGCCGACGAGGCGCCCGCCGCGCCGCCGGCAGGGGGCGAGAAGCCGCCCGCGACGGACATCCAGCCGACCGGCTTCGCCTTTGACCAGTTGAAAAAACTGCAGGATGCCGGTTACGACAAACTGCACTATGTTTACATCACGGGCATGGAGCCGACGGGGTGGGAAAAGGTCGAATTCGCCGTGGGCGTGTGGGAGAACCAGCCGGTCATCGAAATGACCATCGCCCTTAAAACGCTCGACTACCTGAACATGGAATACACCCTCGAAAGCAAGATATATTACAACGCGAATCTTGAAGTCCAGGGCCTCGCCGAAACTTACACGCGCCTTGCCGCCATCACCAAGATAACGGGAACGCGCAGCGGAAAAGTCCTGCAAGTTACAAGCCAGAGCGCCGCAGGCGAGCCGGTAAAGAGCGAAGTCATAGTTGAGGGATTGCCGGACCCGCCGCTTGAACTCTACGCCCTGCCGCTCCGATATTTCGGCGTGGGGATGAAGGACGACGCGACCATTTCCCTTCTGAATGATCTCAATCCGCCCGCCTTCGCAACCGCCACCGCTCAAGCCGGCGGCAAAACGACCACCATCATGAGCGACATCAGGCTGGGGCAGTGTCTGGCCTATCCCCTCGGTCAGGCGGAGAGGATCTTGATAGAGGCTAAGTCGGGCATCGTGGGCCGCAGAGACTCGGGATACAGAACCCAGTACCTCGTTGACAAGGCGACGTTCGACAACTTTGTCGTAAACGGGAAATGGACCGAAGCAAGAAAGGCCATCGCCCAAAACGCCGCGACGCTCCTACCGGAGCCTTCAAAACCCATTGACGACTGGAACGCGAAAAGAGGGGAACTGGCGAAATATTGGAAAGACCTCGCTGACAAAATCCCCGCCGATACGCTTGCGGGGATCAAGACCTTTATGCAGCAGGGCCTAGGAGCCATCAACATTAACCCGAAACAAGTACCCCAGGAGACAAAAGACAAACTCTCACAACTCGGAGACAACCTCCTCTACTACGTGATGTCCCAAACACTGAACAACACTAACGACCAGGAAGGAATAACGGCGCGCTTCAGCCTGACCAGCCTCCTGCCTATTCTCTTCCCGGACAAACTTCCTGACCCGGTCCGCGACACAATCATCGCCATGATATACGACGACACCATGGCGGTTGACCAGCGCCTGCTGACGTTACTGGTCAACCGCGCGTGGGACGCCGGCCTCCAGGATATCCTTGTCGACATAATGAAAAACACCAAGACCGAACCACTGGCGCAGACGGCGGCGGACATACTTTTCAGCAAGAATCCCTCCTGGGCCGACAGACTGGGCCTGTACGTGATGACGGCGGCGAATACGAGCAGGTACCCCATGGTGGTGCAGAGCATGCGCGCGACGGCGGAAACCCCCATGTTCATCGGACCGCTGCTCGACCGATGCAGGCTTGCCACCCTGCAAATGCCGGAGTTCAACGCCGGGGAGGTTCTCAAAAAGATATTCGGCGAGAATATAGTGGGCGTCGATCTCAATGAATTCTACTGCAAGTGGGACGCCGCGATGTTCAGTTACGGGACAGTGCCGGACGATGTGAAAGCAAAGGCCGATGATCTTTTCGTGAAACTGGACGCGGAGGACCTGGCCACCCGCGAGAGCGCCAAAAAGGACCTCGTCGCAATGGGCAAGGTGATTCTCCCCCTGCTTGAGGCCCAAAGGAACAACAACAGCCCCGAAGTCCGCGCCGCCGTGAGCGAAATCTCCGACCTGGTCGTCGCCCCCGGCTATTCGACCACCGTGGATTTCATCCGGAAGAACCAGTACGACAGGAACCTGAGCATATTCATAGGGTACCTCGCCTGCCAGACCCCGTCAATGAGGGCCGTTGCCGCCGTGCGCCTCAAGGCGCTCACCGGCCAGGACTTCGGCGAAGACCTCGCCAAGTGGTACCAGTGGTACCAGGCGAACAAAGACAAACTCAAATGGGATAAAGAAAGGAATATGTGGAGCGCACAATAAAGGAGAACGGCCTTCTTGCCGATTCTCTCTATAGGAAGCATTGAAAATATGCTATCATGCCGCCGGCGATACTTGTCGCCGGCGCGCTTTTTGGAAAAATGGCACCGCCATTTGCGCAACGTATCGGAGGGCATTGCAATGAGGCAACTCAGAGTTGTCCTGATTCTCCTTGTGGTGGCGCTCACGGCCGGAGCGCTCGTGGGATGCCAGATCGACCCGATTACGGGCCAGCAGCAGTTCAACATGTTCACCGTCCAGGACGACATCCGCTTCGGCCAGGACGCCATGAAGCAGTTCCTCGATCTCAGCCAGCAACAGAGCTGGTACCCCGGCGACCCGGAAATGCAGGCGAAATGCGAGGAGATACTTCACCGCATAACGCGCGTCAGCCACATGCCCGACCTGCCGTGGACGATTTATTACACCGAATGCCCCGACGTCAACGCTTTCGCGCTTCCCGGCGGGCGAATAATGGTGTTCGCCGGAATATGGAAGATGGTGGAAGATGACGAAGAACTTGCCGCCGTCATCGCCCACGAAGTCACCCACGCCACGGCGCGCCACGGCACGGAAAGGATGACCACCGTCCTCGCGATGGAGGCGGTAAGCCTCGCCGCGCAAATCGGCGCCGCCGCCAGCGGCAGCCAGGGCGCGGCACAAGCCTCCGACGCAATAAACCAGATGATACAGGTGCTCGTGCCGGCCTACTCCCGCGAGCAGGAGGGCGAAGCAGACCACTGGGGCATGATCTACATGGCCGAGGCCGGCTACAACCCGAGCGCCGCAATACGCGTATGGGAGCGCGCCGCGCAAACCGATACGACGCCCATTGACATCTACGCCGACCACCCTAGCCACGCGGAACGTTACGCCGCGCTCAGCGCGCTCCTGCCCGAGGCGGACGGATACTATAAGCGGGCGCTCGCCGGAGAGGACTTCGCCGCCGCCGCCGGGCCCGCCTGGAGCAAGCAGAGCGGCGCGAACAAGCCGTATGAAGTAACCGAACTGCCGACGGGGGTCCCCGAAGGGGCGTTGAACAACCTGCAATTCCGCGCAGGCGTCGTTGACGCCTCGAACTACTTCATCGACAAGGAGAAAGGAGCCGTCACCGTCGTCGTGGCAAACAGGACAGGAAGGAATATCAGGAATTTCGTGCTGAACATCACATTCTACGACGAATCCGGCAACATCATCGTCACCGACCGCCATAAGCACAAAACGCGGCTCAATAACGGCGAGGATGTCCGGCTGACCTTCGCAATCCCGCAAGACATCGCGGAAGCGGCCTTTGAGGCGGTTAACATCAAATGGGACTGACCACCGGCTCGATGTGCTCGTATGTGCAACAAAACGGGCCTGAAGAAAAGTTCTTTCAGGCCCGTTGTCGTGTCTCGTCACTATTTGTAGTTGCTACGGTTGTACCACGTTTATCGTTATTGAATGCGTTTCGCTGATGCCGCCTCCCGTGATGGTGCTCGTCAGAATTATTCTTCCCGCCTGACCGCCCATTATGTTATTCAGACTCATGTGGTCAAATTCCCAGTAGCACGTATCCAGCTGACCATCACCGTTGCAGTCCATATACACCGGCGTGAAATTCAGCAATTGCGTTGTCTCCGTCACTGTCCCGTTTATGTCAACATATACATGTCCTTCCCAAGCGGATTCGTAGTTATTGAGCAGGACGAATACATCTATGTAGTCATTGAGGGTGTAGTCTGGACCATTTGGCGCGCAATTGCCTCCCGCCCATCCGTTGCCGTAAAACGCGGCGGAGCCAAACTCCGGGACGTATTCAGCGCCGCTGATGCAAATATAGTTGCGGCTTGAGGGATCGCCGGTTTCGTCAAAGTCAGAAACCACGTCGCCGACAGTCCCGGCCACTCCATAGGAGTCATAAGGGTTGACATGGAGTATGAAACTCTTGGATTGCACAAGGCCGATGTCGCCGCCACCGCTGAGCACGAAATCTATGTCCCCCAGCGCGCCGGTGGTAATGACGGTGCCGATGTCGCCGCCGTGGGAGTTGACACAGCCGATGTCGCCGACAGCGGTAACAGACCCGATGCCGCCGCCGGACGATTCAACAATGGCGATGTCACCGCCCGCGCTCACAGTACTCACAGACGTGCCGTGGACCCATCGGATGTTGCCCCCAGCCACAACAGAGTGGATGAGGCCGGTTGCGGATACTTCGCCAATGCTGCCCCCCGCCATGATGTCTGTTATGACACCTAGAGACTTGACGACTTCGATATCGCCTAATGCACATACATCACTGATATTGCCTGTTGCATTCACGGTACCAATATCGCCACCGGCTTGCAGTTCAGTAATAGTTCCTGCGCCGGTCATGGATCCAAGGCTCCCACCCACGTCAAGCAGGGGTACATTGTAATGGGCGTTGGTGTTCATGGCGGCAACCGTACCCACGCTTCCGCCGACGTGCGCGTTTAACACCGCCCCGTTGCTCAGCGTCAACGAGCCGATGTTGCCGCTGGCTGTGAATGAGGGGATGCTGCCGTGTACTTCCAGACCCGTGATGTTCCTTGCGCCTGACAAGGAGCCGAGGTTCCCGCCAACGTCGAGAATACCCACGTCATAATGAGAATTCGCGTCCACTGCGGCAAGTGTGCCCACATTCCCGGCAACGTTCGCATTGAGCACCGCTCCATTGCCCATCGTTATGTTGCCAATATTGCCGGTTACTTCCAGGTCGCTGACAACGCCACCAGCAGCGAATGAGTCGAGGCTCCCTAACACCGAGAGGTCTGTTATCGCGCCGCCGCAATCAATCGCCTTGGCGTCTCCGTTCGTGAACATGGACACGCTGGCATTGCCGATATTACCGTCCACCTTCAGGTTCGTGATATACGCGCCGGTTAGCGCACCGAGATTGCCGCCAACATCGAGGGATTCGAGAAAGTAAGAATGGTACGGGTCGCAGCCGTGGATCGCGCCGACGCTTCCTTCGATATTCGCATCAGTGATCCAAGAACCCCCGCCCAGTGTCATCGTGCCGACATTCCCCCCCACCTGCAGGTCGATAATCTGCGGCACGCCGGCAAGGGAGGTAATATCCCCGCCGACCCCGAGATGCGAAACAAAGTACCAGTTAATTGGATTCAACGCAGTAATCGTTGTGACAGTGCCGCCGACATCGGCGTCCAGTTGTGCGTTCATACCCATTGTTATCGAAGTGACATCTCCGCCGATGGCGGCCTGCAACGCTGAGTACTCGTGCACCGTTATGGATCCGACATTGCCATCGACCTCGATCGCGGCATTACCTATATGCAGTGAGTACATGCCGACAACAATCGTTCCGAGATTCCCGCCGACTTCCAGGTCGGTAATGGTTGCCACCCCGCTGAGGGAGCCGAGATTACCGCCGACGTCGAGGAGAGTGATGTTGTATGAATCCACCCAAGGATGGGCCGCCTCAACCGTCCCGACATCGCCGCCGACATGCAAATTGACGTCTGTCTCGTCACCCATTATGAGCGTGCCAACGTTCCCCTGCGTCAGCCATGTGCCTTCAATTGTGTCATCCGCCTCGATATCCAGCGAGGCGATATTAAGATTCGTCGCGTCTTCCTGGGTATTGCCCAATACAATTTGGCACCGCTCGCCTTTTTCGATTATCGTGGGTTGATCTGGGGGATTTTTAGATTTGATGGAAGTGTTCAGGCCCAATGTGCAGTCGTCGCCCACATGGATTTTTATTATTTTGCCGGTCGCCTCGATGTAATGCACCGTCGTATTGTTTACAGTGGAAACCAGATCGATATCCCCGCCGACGATGATCTTGCCATACTCATGACCCACTTCACCACCGTCTGTAGTTTTCTCCACCTGCCACAATTCTCCGCCCACGGAGATAGTGTATATATCGCCAGTGGCCTTTATGCCGTGCACGACGGACCCTATGTCGCCGGTAACTCCAACGAACGATACGTCCGATGTGGGACCCAGCGTGGTTATCTCGCCAATGCGCTGAATGTCACTGTATACCGATGGGAAGTAATTCCCTATTTCGAAGATATACGAATTCGCCCCTTCCGTTTCAAGACTTTGTATCGAGGTTGGGCCATAAATGCCCCAAATGAAGGAATTGTCGCGATGCGTATGGGCCAACACCATCTCCCCGCCATTCGTGAAAAAAATGTTATGTATTTGGGAGTATTCCCCAAGCGTTGAAAACGCGTTGGACCCCGTGGCGTTCGCATCTCCTGTAAGATAAATATCTATGATGGGGGAATTTGCTCCGTGTGTCAGGACACTATGCAAGGCGGGTGCGGTGATGGAGAAAACGTTACTGTTATCTCCCGTTGTTTCCAAATCAGTGCCATTAACACTGCCTTCATTTAAGAGGGTGATATACTCGATTGGCGAATTAGGGTGTAACGTCGAAATCGAGTCAATACTCTTCACAGTTATATGATGAATAGAGGCACCGTCCCCGATTGTCGATATTGAGCCGATGCTTCCTGCCATGGTAATGTGGTGAACCTCGGCGCCCTCGCCGACGGCCAAAATCACATCAATTTTGCTATCGGCGTCGCCAGTAATATTGCGGATTTGCGCGCCGAAGATCCCATTACCGATATTCACAACGTGAGTGCCATGCAAGTCGAGGCTGACGACTTCGGATACATCAGAAGTAATTTTGGTAATATCGACAACATCGTTAGCTCCCCCGTCACCAGTCTTCCTAATGACGAGTTGCATTATGGTGCCTGGCGTGTCGCCCTCAAAGGTGAGGCTGCAGGCAGCGTTGATTTCTTTGGGGACTTCATTATGATGGAGCGTGATTTGCCCACTGCCCTGCGCTCCATCTACGTGTAGCGAGAACACGGTACCGTCCGCATCGTGTATGTCCGTCACCGTATCCGTTTGGGAGTCACCGGGCACTAATGTTATACCGGATGGGACAATTTTTTGCTCCAGCTCCTCGATGACCAGTCTTGGGAATTTCATGGCATCCTCCTATCAGAAAATGGTTATTTAGTCGATGGCGAGTTTTCGTCACCTCCGTCGTTTTCCATCGCCTTTTTTGCCAATTCCTTTGCATGTGCGATGTATGCCTGCTCCTTTTCCGCAAACTCTTCGAATCCCACATCGCATATGCTCGCGTCTCCGGCCGCGAGAAGATAAACTGCGATCAGGGCGTTATAGCGCAAAATCTCATTATCGGAATCGAGATAAGGAGCCACCTTGCCCAAATGCCTTTTACCACCTACCTTAATCATTACCCCAATGGCTGAACAATGGACGTTCCAATTGTCATCCTTGTCGTCCAAGACACCCACTGCTAACTTCTCTCCCTCCTCTGCGTTGATCTCGTATATATGGGACAATGCATTGCCACGCAATCCTATGTCTCCCATCTTATCATTGACGATGCCTTCCAATGTACTTAGCAGTTCAGGACGCCGGTTCTTCTCTATAGGACTAAATAGATCACCACGAACAGAAGCAGCAAGACTGGAATCCTTAAACGCCTCAACCAATTGGTCCTGCAGGGATTTATCTTTCAGTATATCCGGGCAGCATGGCAGCATCCCGCTGATTTCCTTCTCGTTCCCGCTCTTGAGCGCGGCGCGGCATTTTTCAACGCCTATGTTGTCTCCCAAAACGAACAGCGTATTCACGGTACACCAGCCGAGGCCCATTTCTTTTTCATCGAGATATTTGTGGAGTTGTTCATTGAGGCTGGCATCCTTGGCCTGCGCGAGTTTACGGATTGCCCATATTCGTTTCCCCGTGCTGTTAACGTCGCATATTGCGGCATGCCTTATCAGTTCCTGTTCGGGCTTGTTTTTATTCTCTTCCCACCATTTTTTCATTTCTCCAATCGCCACCCTCTGTGCCTCGACGGTGGACTTGGGGTCATAGCCGAAGTCGCAGTACATGATGCCTGACACGGAATATACGGCCCAGTCACGCACGTCCTGTATGTTGCTGTCTAACGCAAGAAGATATATGGGCATGAGTTTTTTCTGGTCCTCTTGCATAGACCCAAGGAGGTCCATATATCGTTGACGATTCGCATATTCGAGTTTGGATAAATAATCTAATATGGCCTTGTCCAACTCCAAATCATTCTGAACGTCCATATGTCCGCGTATGAAAAGGTAGACCTTCATGGGGTTCTTCCACTGCCTGACGAGTTCAAACGCCTTGAGGCCATGGCGAGCAACATACGGGAACAAATCGCGGTCGACAGCAAACAATTCGCGCGAATACGTTGCTTCGAGAAGGCGTGACGCAAAGGCGAGCGCATCATCACCTTCCATTTCTGCGACGCGCCTCTCCATAAGGTTGCGCTCGTTGTTATATTCGTGCGGATGGTCGAATAGCGGTCTGATGTTGCCGAGTTTCTGCGACAGGTCATACGATATATGCCATTTCAGCATGAAACTGGCGTTGTCACACCGGTGGCGGATTTCAGGGTCGGAACTCTCGGCTTTGGCTTTTTCCACCTGCAGCAGGGCTTTGTCGCCGAAGTCGATTAGCGCCTTCTCAGCCGCCTCGCGCTTCGCAAAGTCCTCATCACCGAGTTGCTTTATCAATTCCTCTATCCGCGCCCGCTCCTCCGCGGTGGGCGGCGGCGGCGTCTGCGCGATGGCCTCGGCGGGCTTCGGCTCATCGGGTCTGGCAAGCCTCTTCGCCCTTGTTGCCTCAGGATTGGACGGCGTTCCCTCTCCGAAAATGAACTGCGGAAATGCCAGGAAAATAAATGATGCGATGAATATGATGATGCATGTGTGACGTGTCATACCACACCCCTTCGCAAAACCGGCCATTAACAACGTCGGTTATTATCCTCCCCCCAGACAAAGTCAACAGCAAATTATACGCAATCCGAGATGAAAAGACCCGCGGAAATTCAGGCGGCTTACTTCAGTTTCTTTATCTCGTCCTGGAGGTAGCCGACGGTGCTTTCAAGGTATGGGACGCTCGCGTGGTCGGGGTGTCTGCGGATAAAGGTTTGATAGGCGTCGATGGCTCGCCGGTAATACTTCTTTTTTGTTGATGCGCCCGGGGCGTTAATCCCCTTGCGGACGTACTCCGAGCCAACTATATCAAGCAGGTCGTCCAACTTCGGGTCAAGTTGCATCGCCCTCTCGGCGAACCGGATCGCCTTGTCGCTCTCCCCCATCTTGGCCTCGCACAGAGCGATGAACTTGTTGCTCATCGGCCAGTTCTGCTCAAGGTTGTACGCCGCATAGGATTTGTCCAGCGCCGCCTGCAGATGGAGTTTGGCGGCCTTCGTAAACATCTGCGCCGTCTCGGGATCCGCGGCATAAGACGAGGCGCGCCGCTCAGACTCGACCGAATACCTCATTTCCGTATCCGCCTCCCGCAGAAGCGCATCGACCTGCGACGCGGTGGCGGCGTCCATTTTCGTCGGCCCGCCCAGAATTCCACAGCCCGCCGTGGCGGCCGCAATGAGGAATATCGCACAAATACTAACGTGTCGCATCAGCATTTACTCCGCCGGTTTTCGCATTCATTCGCCATGGCCGGACCCAAGATCCGCCTTTCCCTCGCGAGCGGCTTCGACCCTTGATTTCATCTCATCCACAAAGGGATTGTCCGGGTGCTGCTGCAGGTAGTTCCCCAGAACATCTATGATCCTGTCATACTGCTTTATTTTGTCCGGCCCTTCCACGAGTATTGCAAGCCGCTCGTGGCATATCTTGCCGAGGTACGCAACCATCTGCGCCTGGCTGATCTCGTCCGTATCCTTGGGGTAGTATTCCATGATGATCCGGACCGCGTCTTCGTAATTCCTTATGCTTTCCTCCCCCTGCGAGTTGAAGCCCTTGCGTTCATAGGCCACCGCCACGTCGCGGTAAATCATCATCTGGCCCGGCGCGCCCTTGAGCACCAGCAGGCCGTGCTCTATCGCCTCATCATATTTGCCAAGCCTCGCCAGCGTCTGGCAGAGCGCCTGGTGCGCCACCATCGACTTCTGGTCCATCCGCAGCGCCTCGCGGAAATGACCCTCCGCCTGCTGGAACAACTTCATCTGCTTGTCCACCAAATCCCGCATCTCAGGGGAATCGTAGGAAGCGCGCTGTATAAGGAGCGTCTTTTTGACTTCGATGGCTTTGCACAACTCCAGGCAGTTGAAGCCCGTGTTCAACTCCTCGTTGAACTTCCTGCTTTGCTCCCGCCACTCCTGATAGCCCGGCTTATCAATGTCCACCGGCTTGGCCGGCTTCGGCTTGAAGCAGCCGATTGGCGAAACGCAAAGGAAAACAAGAAACGAAACAGCCAGAATTGATTTCATCGGAAACAATCTCCGGGTGTGAACTCTCCGCATAAAATTGAACCACGCCCGCCCGCAAAAGTCAAGCCGGTCGCCCGGATTTTCGAGACCGCGGAACCATCTCCTTCCGGCGCATATTCCGCGCGGAAACCCGCGGCGGCCAACCTTTTTGCGTAAACCACCTCTAAGCCTCCTTTTCCAGCAGGCGTTTGAGCCGCTCCGGGTCCGGCGCCACGATGATCGTCTTGTTGTTCGAATACGTTACAGTCCCCGGCTCCGCCTTGTGCGGCTTGCGAATGTACTTCTTGTAGGTGTAATCCACCGGGATTTTGCGCGCGTTGCGGATCTTGCTGAAGTAGCCCGCAAGGTTCGCCGCGTCAAGGAGCGCGTCAAGCGACATCGTCTTACCAGGCGGCAACGGAATGACCACGTGCGAGCCGGTCTGGTGCTGGACGTGCATCCAGATGTCGTTGCCGCGCGCCACCTGCATCGTCAGCGTGTCATTCTCAGTGTTATTCCTGCCGACAAGAATGGCAAAGCCGTCCTTGGAGCGGAACTCCAGTCCGGGGACATGGCGCTTCTTCTCTTTCTCCTTCTGCTGCGGCCCCTGGGGGCGCGGCCTGAGGGAGGGCGGCAGGTCTTCATCGCGCAGGCCTCCCTTCTCCGCCTTCTCCAGCGCCGCGGCGATTGCGGCCATCTCTCTTTTCGTGCTCTCCAGCCGCTTCTCCACCACCGGCAGCCCGGCCTTCATCTTCCTGGCGCGCTTGAACTGCCGCTCCATGTTCTCCACCGGCGTCATGTTTTCGTCAAGAGGAATCGTCACCTTCCCCTCGCCGTAAAAATCGTCAACGGTAATTTCCTTTGCGCGGGGCGGGATGCCGCCCAGGTTGGCTTTTATCATTTCGCCGAACTGCAACTCCCTCTCATGCCCCATGCACTCCTTCAGATCCCGCTCCATCGCCTCCATCCTCGCCTGACATTTCTTCTGCGCGCTGCGAAGGCGGTCTATCGTCATCCGCCGGTGCTCCTCGACCGCGCGTTCGCGTCCGAGCGCCTCGTACGCGGCGTCCAGCGTTGCGCTGACCGGAAACTCGCATTCCCCCGCCTGCCGGTCGGGGAACCTCTCCTTCACCGTTTCGCGCCGCGAGGACTGCGGCGGAGGCGGCGAGAGGTACGGGTCCCCAGGCTTGAAGTCCCTGCGCCCGGCGAACTTCCTGCGGTGCGTGTGATGTATCCGGCCCAAGGTATCCAACAGGTAGGCGTTGCTCACCGGGCCCATCAATTCAAAGACCAGCCGCGCCGTCACAACGTCCGGTGAGGCGGCGGACGCGAAGTGCATTTCCACAATGCGGTCGCCGCTGACCTGGCTGATTTCCCGAAGCACCGCCCCCTCCAGGCTTTTCCGGAGCATGGCGAAGAAGGGTTGAAGGGTTTTGAGGTGATCAAGGTGGCGAGATACTAAATGGATTCGCGAGCCCCACCACTCCAGCGACAGCAGCAGTTTCCGCCTGACATCGCCGTTGGCCAGAATCAGCACCGCCGTATCGCGGGCGGGCTGGAAGAGCGACTCCACAAGGCAACTCTCCAGCGCGGGCCGAATTTCCTGCAACACCTCTCCTATTTGCACGGCGTTCAAAGTCATCTGCGTTCCCGACAATCGCAAAAGTCAAAGGAACCGGTAGTATATCACATTCCGCGCGAGATATACAGAAAAGAGCCGCATCACCTGCCTCCCCCGCCCGCATCGGGCGAGCCCGCCGCGTACCCGGTCGAAAACGCGCACTGGAGATTGAACCCTCCGCATCGCGCCGCCAGGTCAAGGAACTCCCCGGCGAAATATATTCCCTTCGCCACGCGGCTTTGCATGGTCCCGGCGTCAACGTCTTTCGTCGCCACGCCGCCGACCGTAACCATGCACTCGGTGACGCCACCCGTCCCCGCCGCTTCCAGCCGCAGGCGCTTGACGGCCCCAATGACCGCGTCGATTTCGCGCTTGGATGCCTCGGTGAGCCTTCGGGCGGGATCCGCTCCCGCATGCGCCAGAAGCGCCTCATAAAGCCGCCCAGGAAGCGGCGCAAGAGGCGCATTGACAATCCGCCGCGACGGCGATTCCTCGCGGAGACGGCGCGCACGCGCGGCCAACTCCGCCGTATCCGCATCGGGCGCAAAATCAATCTCGACGGCAAGCGGCCCTCCGTCCCGCACGAGCCGCGCGATCTCGACGCTCGCATCCAGCATCGCCGGGCCGGATATGCCACCCGCAGTCACCACGAGCGCGCCCTCAAAGGTTCCCCGCCGCTTTTCACTCTGCAAGACGGTCGCGCGGACGCAATCGACCGAAATCCCCTGAAGCCCCGCGAAAGGATTCGGCTTCACAATCACCGGCCCAGCCGCCGGGACCGGCGCGACAATCTTGTGCCCCATCGCCCGCGCCCACTCGTAGCCGTCGCCGGAAGAGCCCGTCGAGGGATACGTCATCCCGCCCGGCGCAAGGATAAGGCGCTGCCTTGCAACGAAGCCGCCGTCCGGCGTAATCGCCCGCCAGCCGTTCGCCTCTTTTTTCAGCGAAAGGACGCGATGCAGGGGCCGCAACTCCACGCCCTCCTCTTTCATCAGGTTTTCCAGCATCTCGAAAACCCGCCCCGCGCCGTCGCGCGCGAACACCATCTCCCCCTCCTCCACCAGCGCCACGCCGTGCCTGCGCAAAAACGCGCACAGTTTGTCCGGGCCGAAAACACTCAGCGAATGGCGCAGAAAATTCCCTCCCCTGCCGAAGGCATCGAGGAATGCGCGGATGTCCGAAAGATTGGTAACGTTGCACCTGCCGCCGCCGGTGAGGAGGAGTTTCCTGCCGGGCCGCGCGTTCTTTTCCAGGAGCGCCGTCCGCATTCCCGCGCGGGCGGCAATAACCGAGGCCATCATGCCGGCAGGCCCGCCGCCCACGACGATACAGTCGAAGGTATTGGATAACTGGATATCTGGATTTCTGGACATCTGGATAGTCTTGAAATCTGGAAATCTGGACATCTGGTATTTTGGGTGCCAGTGGTGAGAGAATACCGGCGCTCGGCCAACCTGTCAATGCGGCGCTGCCGGCGAAAGCGCTGAAATAGAAAAACGGGGCGCACGAGACGCGAGGCGCGAAGGAAAAACGAAAACCTCTTAATGAACCACAAAGGCACGAAGCCACCAAGAATATATTTTAGGTTTTACCTGTAAATCTTTGTGTCTTTGTGTCTTAGTGGTAGAACAAAAAAAACAGGGCGCACATTTCCGTGCGCCCCGTCCGTCTTGTAATTACCCTATTTGTTCTCTGTGTGCTCCGTGTCCTCTGTGGTGAGATTTAGCCCTTCCGCATTTTCCTGAAAGCGATTCCCGCAAAACCGAGCAGCGCCGGCGCAATCAGCGCCATCGTCCCCGGCTCGGGAATCACATCAATCCCCAGCATCCTGCTCTTGGTATCATCACCCACTTTGAACAATCCCAAATATACTTTGTCGCCATCAGCGTCCAATCTGTTGACTCCCCATCCCACGTTGTCTGACCCTGATAAGACACTGTTAAAGAGGAGATTGCCATTTGAATCGAACTCTGTCACGCCTGGAACGCGGCTTCCGTCCTGGGCAAGGCTATACGCCAGATAGAAGTGATCGTTATCGCGCATCGCTATGGCAGCTGTCGACCAAAAGGCCAAAGAATCCAAGGTCATCCCGATTTCCGGGAACGTGTAACTCCAGAGCACTTGGCCCGCTTCGTTCATTTTCTGAATGACAGTTCTCTCCTGCTGAGTAGTACCAGCTCCGCCTGGCAACCACATATTGTACGAGTATGCAATGTACAGATTGTCTTCGCCATCGACCGCCACCCCGCAAATCTGACTGTTGGATTCCGGCACTGCGTAACTAAGGAATTCAGAGCCGTCTGTGCCGCGAAGCCCTATAAGCCGACCACGCGCATTAGGATTGGTTACCCCGTAGTCCTGTCCTACCATGAACACATTGCTGTGCGAATCCAGAGCAATCTGCCAATCATATTGATCCATTCCAGTATACGTTGACGTAGTTGACCATATCGCTTGGCCCTGCGGCGTCAGCTTCACCAATTTACTGCTCCGCCCAACGGAAGCGAAGTGCGCCGCTGCATACACATAACCGTCGTTGCCAACCAAAATATATCCAGGATATGCAAATGCAGCATCCGGATCGGTGTAGGACCACAGAAGCGTTGAAAGGTCAGGATTATATTTATAAAATGTGTGGCTGGGCGTTGACCCTCCAATGTATATGTTGCCTTGTCCATCAACTGCTCCTGGGCTGACACCGGTAAGTGTAACGGACTTATTCCATTGCACTTGACCACTGTTTGCGTCAAGATTACACACATAACCAGTATTATTATTCCATTGACCACTGCGAAATGCGTACACGCTTGCGCCATCGGCTGAAACATCTATGCTACTGATGCCACTTCGCCGCCCATCGGGGCTATTAAAGTCCGTTTGCCATTTCACGATCGGGGTTTCAGTGGCGATAGCAGGAGAGGCAAACATAAGATCGATTGCCCCAAGGAAAACTGCAACAAATAGAACAAATACTAAGGTCTTCATTGTGATACTCCATAAATCTCTGTTAATGGGAAAAGAAAAAGAGTAAAGAAAACATCTTACACATCTCCGCAGCAATTCAGCGGCGGAGCGAAAATGCGAGAGGTGCTACAAAGGCTCACGGGGCAAGCGGAAGAGGAATTGGAAGCGCGTTAGGTATAATTTAACAGGGGGGGGGGGGGGGGGGGAAAATAAAATTAAAAGACGGACAAAAGAAAAACCGGGGTGC
>Ga0315291_10001292_pt1 | contig 33486 bp, 39 predicted proteins | sample YL17G12_20_MG_FD_203070 | JGI IMG/M metagenome (GOLD analysis project Ga0315291, IMG submission 203070) | Sediment microbial communities from Yellowstone Lake, YNP, Wyoming, USA - YL17G12_20 | ecosystem: Environmental > Aquatic > Freshwater > Lake > Sediment | place: USA: Wyoming | collected...
TTTCCAATCCAGTCACGTCTGGTCGCTCATTGTAGAAGATGTGTGTCTTAGGTTCATCCTCTTCTCGCTCAGCAGATTGCTCCGTCGAAGCCATGAAGACTGACTGATCGATTTGTTCCAGTTCAACCACTGGTCCGAAGATGTACCACCGCCACGGGAGACGAATATCGATTTTCCTTTTCTTCAATCTCTGATTGAGAACATAGATGGCCTTGTAGAATCGGGCCTTCGACAAGAATCCTTTCTTCTCAGGATCGAACTCATGGAGTAGATTATAAGCAGCATACTCAGTAATCGTGAAATCTAGCGCCATCCTCAGCGCACCAATTGGCGATTCGGTACTTCAACATTTACTCAGAACATCCTCTCTTCAACTTGTGTCTTCACCTACGTCATATATTAAAGAATTGTGGTTCTGCACCGAAAACCAGCATCTTGCACCTAAAGTGCTGGATAATATCGACTTTAAATGCAAAGCCCGTCAAACCCCACAAGGGATATATACTAACACGGGCTTTTTTGTTGGGAATGGGAATGGCTCAGAAGGCGAGGGAGGGGTTCGCCGACCTAACGGTAGTTCTGCCCACGTACAACGAAGTGGAGAACATCCAGCTAATAGTACCTGAGGTCTTCCGCCTTTGTCCCGGGACCCATATCGTGGTGGTGGACGATTCGTCACGGGATGGGACCGGTGCGGCCGTTTCAGAGATGATGGCGTCTTATCCGAAGCTCCGCCTGATAGAGCGGGACATCTCCAAGAAGGGATTGACCGCCTCGGTCATGGAGGGCATCGATAGCGTGGAGACAGAGTTCTTCGTTGTCATGGATGCCGACTTCCAGCACCCTCCGGCTTCCGTGGAGAACCTCTACTGGGAAATGAGACAGGGCGCCGATTTGGTGGTCGGCGTGAGACATAGCATGGGCCCGCTGCGCTTCTCCCGCAAGATGGCGTCCTGGGGGGCGCACAAGCTCGCATCTACTTACCTGTGGTTCAGGAGACGGCCTCGGTCGGCAGACCTCATGAGCGGGTTCTTCGGCGGTCGTACCGAAATGGTTCGCGAGGTCATCCAACGCAAGGGCATGAGATTCGAGAAGAAGGGCTTCAAGGTGCTCTTCGACATCCTCAAGTTCTGCCCTCGGGGTACGAACGTGCGCGAGGTAGGCTTCACCTTCGGGGACAGGGTCAGCGGCCACTCCAAGCTCAGCTCTGACATCGTGCTCTCGGTGATGAGGCAGTGCGGTGCCTTCGGAAAGCTGGCGGGCTTCTCCTTCGAGTTCTTCCTGATCAACCGAGCGGGGCGCGTGCTCGGTCTGCTTATCTTGGCGGCGATATTCGCAATCGCATTGATGATGGGCAATCCACCAGCAAAACCGTAGTCTCTATTCGAAATCCGCAATCATTCCGGTCTCATTGCTCACTAGTCGCAACATATTTCTACCAAGCGCCGCCAATGTGATTGGGGGAATACATGAGGCAGTTCGAGGTCTGCGTGACGAACAAGCCCGGCGAAGTCGCCCGGCTTGCTGAGGTATTGGCCAAGAACGCCGTGAACATCCGCGGGATATCGACGGACCTGGGCGGCAACCCAGGCATCATCCGCGTGATCACGGACGACGAGGCCAGCGCCCGAAGGGTGCTGACCAGTAGCGGCATGGACTTCGTCGAGCGCGACATCATCGTGATATCCATGTCCGACAAGCCGGGAGAGCTTGCGAAGTTGACGAAGAGACTTGCCCGGGCGGGGATCAACATCGAGAGCATGTTCATACTAGGTCCTAAGACCTCACAGGTGCAGGTGGCTATGGGAGTCGACCAACGGGACAGAGCCCAGGAGCTCCTCCTGAAGTGACCTCAGTCTCCTTTGTTCTCTTTTTCGTTGCCGTTTGGCCTGGCGCTCACGAAGAGGATTGAGAGCACGATGAACACGCCTCCGATGGCGGTCGGCCAGCCTGGCATTTCGCTCAGAACGAGGTAGGCGAACACCATTGCGAAGACGATCTCCAGCAGTAGGATGATGGAGGACTCGGTCGCACCTTTCCCTCTCAGCCCCATGATGTAGAGGAGCCAGGCGCCCCCCGTACATACGGTACCTAGGTACACCATGACGGCGGAGCCCGCCAGATCAAGCGCGTAGTTGGTGGTGAACAACAAAGCAATGGGTATGGAGAAGACGGCCGTGGAGGTCACGACCGCGGCAGAGATCATCAGCGGTTCGGTCCTGGGCCCCACCAACTTCTTCTGGAAGACGATGTAAAAGGCCCATACCACTCCTGCGCTGAAGACCAGGATATTGCCGATGAAACTGCCTTGGGTCAACTGGCTCAGATCGCCTCCCGTGGAGACGAACCCCACGCCCACTAGGCCAAACAATAGGCCGTAGACGGTGTACCGGGTAATCTTCTCCGCCAGAACGAAGTAGGAGATGATGACCACGAAGACCACGTTGATGTCCACCAGAAGCACGGTGTTGGTGGCTGTGGTCTGGGTCATGCCCACGTTCTGCAACGTGAGGCCCACGGCATTGATCAGCCCGATCCCCCAGATCAGCTTGTTGCGGAAGATCTCCGGTCTGAACTTCTTGGTGAGGAAGGCTATGAGCAAAAGCAGCTCCGCCCCGATGACCCACCGCATCATGCCGAAGTAGAACGGGTCGACGTGGCCCACGCCGATCTTGGAGGCCACGAAGGACGTGCCCCACAAGATGCTGGACAGTATGAGCAGCTGCTCATACACGTCGACCTTGAACCTCATGCCCGCCGATTACCGAGGGAGTATTTCTAGGGAGCGGTGGACCGCTCACTCCAGCGTGATGCCTTTCAGGCCCTCTCCGGGCCTCACCCTGACCTCGTCCCCCAGGATGCAGTCGCTCAGCACCGCTCCTTCACCGACCACACAGGCATCGCCAACCACGCAGCCCTCGAGCTTCGCTCCGGGACCGACGAACGCCTTCGAGAGGACCAAGGACCGTTCTATGTGCGCCCGTTCTCCCACCTGCGTGCTCTCGCCGATGGCGCATTCGATGAGCCACGAACCGTTGCCGAGCACCGCTCCTTTCCCAAAGAAGGCGGGACCTCGTATCGTCGCGCCTTTCGCTCGCAGCTCCGAGGCGACGACCTTTCCTCGTACGTCCGCGCCTTCGATGGTCATATCAACGCCTCGCCTCTCCGCCATCCTTATGTTCGCTTCCAGAAGGTCCTGAGGTCGTCCGATGTCCTTCCACATACCCTTCAACCTGGAACCGTACAGAGGATGGCCCGCCTCCAGCAGTCTGGGGAAGAGGTTCTTGGAGAAATCGAACTTCGTGCCGTCTGGAACGTGGGAGAACGCCTCCCTCTCGATGACGTAGACGCCGGCGTTAATGAGATTGGAGAACACCTCGTTGGGCTGTGGCTTCTCTTTGAAACGGACTATGCGATCGTTCTCGTCCAGACCGACGATGCCGAACTCCGTCGGCCGGTCCACTTCCGTCAAGGCAATGGTCACCATCGCTCCGTTCTCATGGTGCGAGCGGATGACCGCCTCCAGGTCGATGTCCATCAAGGTGTCGCCCATGACCACGACGAAGGTGCGGTCGAGCTTCTTCTCCAGCAGCTTGACCGCTCCTGCCGTGCCCATGGGCTGCTCTTCGAAGGCGTAGGTCATGTCCAAGCCCATTTCGCTGCCATCACCGAGGGCGTTCAAAACCGCATCAGAATGGTAGCCGCAAGCAAGGAAAACGCGGCTGATACCAGCGGAGGAAAGCGAGCGCAACGAATACTCGACGCACGGTCGCCCGAGGACCGACAGCAAGGGCTTGGGGCGCCGGTTGGTCAAGGGACGGAGCCTCGTCCCCTCTCCGCCCACCAGCACCACCGCTTGTCCCACGCCGTGGATCATAGCGAGAAACCCTAGCGACGAATCCTGGCGTTCGTATTTAAAGTGTGAGGTGCGGAGCTCAGAGCGCAAGGCGAGCCACGTTGTCGTTGCGCTTGGCGCCTATTGCCCGGGCGACCGGTGAGCACTTGGCCCTCATGAGGTAGAGGATCGGGGCCAGTTGCTCATCGGAGAGCGCCTCGAAGTTGGCCATGCCCTTGGCGATGATCAGGTCAGCGGAACGAAGCTCTTCCGCCAGTCTGTCCCCTATCCGATCGATGTCCAGTCCGACGGCGAACTGCCCGGTGGACAGGATCTCGTCGAACTCCCGGTCCAGGTGCGCTCTCTTCGCGTCCTCCATCGTGACGTCGGTAAGGATCGGTTCACCCTTTACCACCCCTATGACGCGCACGCCGAAGCGCTTGATCTCCCGCACCAGCAGGCGATCGAAAACCGATTCTCCGCAGTTGTCAAGGAGGTAGAGCACCTTCTTGGAGCGTCGCAGCAACTCCCTTACCTGGGCAAGATCGTTCACCGCCAGGCCTTCGGCCACAAGCGTCTGGAAGCTTCGCTCCAGCTGTTCCGGGGTCTCGATGCCCACTTCAATGCCGAAGTCCAGCACGTTGCCGGCGATGGCACAGACGGTCGCAGCCTCCAGCCGATCCTCCGCCTCTTCCACCATCCTCACGGCTCTTGGATAGACCTTCTCCGCGGTCTCGTCGCTACGCCGCTTGAGCTCTTCGTATGGATCCTTTGAACCTGCGATGTCGTAGGCGGCACGGTGCACCTGCGTCGCCAAGGCAGCGGAGTTCATTCCCCTCTTGTAGTGCATGTCAAGTATGGCCAGGGAAGCGATCATGGCCTCCTCCCCTCTGTCAGGGGCGACCAGTTGCACCTCGTACAACACGCGATTCAACAAGCAGGGCACGCACTCCGGCGCAAAGCGCATGCCTTGCCGTACGGCCCCGGGTCGCAATAACTCTTCCCTTCTTCCTGGCCTCTAAGAAGCTTTATCTCCCCTCCAGTCGTTTTTCCCGACGGGAAAGGAATGACGGAGACAATCACCCTTAGGGTCGCCCGGGCCCAGCACCAGTCCGAGGTCGGATTTGGCAGAGCGCGCATCGACGCCAAGACGCGCAAGGAGCTGAGCGTGGAGGTCGGCGACGTCATCGAGATCGTCGGCAAGCGCTCCACGGCGGCCAAGGTCTTCCGCGCGGCGCAGGAGGACGAGAGCAAGAGCATCATCCGCATCGACGGCATGATCCGCTCCAACGCGGGCGTGAGTATCGGTGAGAAGGTCTCGGTGACGAAGGCAGACCCCCAGCCAGCAATGAAGATCGTGGTCGCGCCGAAGATACCGCAAGGCAAGCACCTGCGCTTCGGAGCAGGAGTGGAGGAGCTGTTCAAGAAAGGTCTGACCAATCGCCCGTTGGTCAAGGGGGACGAGTTCTTCATCCCCAACATCGCGCTCATGGGCGGCTTCCTGCCCTTCGTGGTCATCAGCACCCAGCCGAACGGCGTGGTGCTGGTCGGTGAGCAGACGGAGCTCAATGTCAAGACCGAGGCCATGGAGGCCAAGGAGACCGTCGCACCTTCGGTCACCTATGATGATGTAGGTGGTCTGGAAGAGGAGCTGCAGCGGGTGCGAGAGATGATCGAGCTGCCTCTCAAGCATCCGGAACTGTTCGATCGACTTGGCATCGACCCACCCAAGGGAGTGCTGCTATACGGACCCCCAGGAACGGGTAAGACGCTCATCGCGAAGGCGGTGGCCAACGAGGCTGGAGCGCAGTTCTTCTCCATCCAGGGACCGGAGATCATATCCAAGTACTATGGCCAGAGCGAGGAGAAGCTGAGAGAGAAGTTCGAGGAGGCGGAGAAGAATGCGCCTTCCATCATTTTCATCGATGAAATCGATTCCATCGCACCCAAGAGGGAGGACGTGCACGGGGAGGTGGAGCGCCGAGTGGTGGCCCAACTGCTCACCCTCATGGACGGAATGGTGGGGAGAGGGCAGGTCATCGTCATCGGGGCGACGAACCGAGATGAGGCCATCGACCCAGCTTTGCGAAGGCCAGGGCGCTTCGACAGGGAGATCTACATAGGTGTGCCGACCAGGGAAGGGAGGAAGGAGATCCTGGAGATACACACCCGCGGCATGCCCCTGGCCGAGGATGTGTCCCTGGACGAGCTGGCTTCTGTTACTCATGGATTCGTGGGCGCGGACCTCATGGCCCTGGCGCGGGAATCGGCCATGAAGTGCCTTTCTCGATATGTCTCAGAGCTGGATCTGGGCAAGCCCATACCAGGGGAGATACTTGAACGGGTTAGGGTGACGGCGAGCGACTTCTCCGATGCCCTGAGAGAGCTGGAGCCGAGCGCCATGCGCGAGGTGCTGGTGGAGATACCAAAGGTCGCCTGGGACGATGTTGGCGGTCTGGAGGACGTCAAGCGCCAACTGCGGGAGATGATCGAGATGCCCTTGGAGAACTCGGCCGCTTTCAAGCGCATGGGCATCCGGCCGGCCAGGGGAATACTTCTCTATGGTCCTCCAGGCACGGGTAAGACTCTGCTCGCCAAGGCCGTAGCCACTGAATCCAAGGCCAACTTCATTTCCATCAAGGGTCCGGAGATAATGAGCAAGTGGGTGGGTGAATCTGAGAAGGCGGTAAGGCAGGCGTTCAAGAAAGCCAAACAGGTCGCTCCGGCCATCGTCTTCCTGGACGAGATCGACGCCATCGCCCCCCGCAGGGGAGGAGGCTCGGACTCCAGCGTGACCGAGCGGGTGGTGAACCAGTTGCTCACATCCATGGATGGTCTAGAATCGCTGGAGAAAGTGACGGTCATCGCCGCCACGAACCGACCGGACATCGTCGACCCGGCGCTTCTTCGGCCCGGTCGCTTCGACCGCCTGGTGCTCATCCCCGTGCCGGACGAGGGGGCGAGGCTCAGCATCTTGAGCGTGCATACCAAGGCCATGCCCATCCGCAATGTGGAGCTGATGGAGCTAGCCGCCAAGACCGATGGCTTCGTGGGCGCAGACCTAGAGAACCTGTGTCGGGAGGCGGCCATGATCGCGTTGCGTGAGAATCGGGACGCGGACATAGTGGAGATGAGGCACTTCGAGGCCGCGCTCAAGATCATCATGCCCTCGGTGGACAAGAACATCATGAAGCAGTACGAGAGCATCGGCAAGGCGCTGGAGAAGGCCCGAGTCGGCAAGGACGAGATGGGCATGTACCGCTAGGCAGATCGCTCATCCGATATGCTGATAGAGATCCTTCGGTCGTTTTCCCCGATTTCGCAAAAGCCAAAGCTTCTAAATACGGACAAAACATTCATAACTCCAACCAACCGACATACTGGGAGGGTCACTCTGATGAGGAAATTTATCACGGAATTGAAGGGCAAGACGGTGATGACGAACGACGGTCAAATCCTGGGAATGATCGAGAACTTCGTCGTGGACACGAGCTCGGGCGATATCCAGCACGTTCTGGTCGTCCCGGCAGAGGAGATTGAGACTAGGCTGTTCCGCACCGATGCCCAGGGCCGCCTCATCCTGCCCTTCAGCGAGATGAACGCGGTGCGCGACGTTGTGGTCATGAGCATCGCCCACTGATTCTCTTCGCCGGCCGAGAAGGCCGGCCCTCATTCTCCTTTCAGGATCATCTTGACCCGGGCACGATTGTATTGCGCGTCTCGGAATTCCGGTCTTCTCTTGAGCGCCGCCTCGTACAGCTCGAGAGCGCGGGCGTTCTCCTTTCTCCTCTCGGCCACGATGCCCATGCCGTTGAGCGCTTCCGCTCCGGGTTCGAGCTGCATCGCCGCCTCGAAGGACGTCTCCGCTCCCGGAAGATCGTCTCGCCCCAACTGGCACATGCCCAGGTTGAGCATGAACTGTGGCCGTCGGTCGATGAGGACCGCTTCCTTCAAGCACCGGTCAGCTTCATCGTACGCTCCCTGGAGATAGTGCACGCAGCCCAAGTTGTTCCAGGCGTCAGAGTGCTGCGGTTCTGTCTCCACCGCCCGGTGCAGCACCCTCTCTGCCTCTTCCAGCTGCCCGGCGAATCTCAAGCCCACGCCCAGCGCGTTCATCAGGTGCGGGGAAGCGGGGAATCTGTCATTGAGAGATCGCAGCACCTCCACCGCGTCCACGTGACGACGATAGCCTGCCAGGGCCAATGCCCGCGCCAAGGCGATGGCGTAAACCTCCTCTCCTCTCTCTGGCAGATGCCGCAACGCCGCCTCCGCCCGACCTAGATCAAGCTCGTTCAAGCAGCGGCGCACCATTACCTCGTTCGAGGAAGGTGCGTTGGCGAGCATGCGCAACGCCTCTTCCTTCCGACCAAGCTTGTAAGTCAGGGACTCGAGGTCCAGCAACACCTCTTCCGTCCGCGCCCCTTCCAGGACCGCCGTGGTCAATGCTGCGATCGCCTCTTCGATACGTCCCATGTCCATGAGCACGCTCGCTTTCCGAACGAACGCCTCCGCGGCTCGGGGCTCGAAGGACATGCAACGGTCCGCTTCCCGCAGCGCTTCATCGTGTTCGCCTAACGCCTGTAGGAGAAGGGCCGAATCCAGGTACTTGCGCACCAGGGCGTCCTCCTTGCTCATCGATGGTTCTTGCGGACGGAGCAGACCGGTGGCCTCTAAGGCATCGTCCCGCTGCCGCACCGCTCCCTCCAAGGAAGGGTCCAGGGTGGCGGAGACGCTGAAGCTCTTGGCCGCATCGTCTATCATGCCTGTGGCCCTTTGTGCCTCGCCCAGCTTGAGCCAGAGGTCCGCTCGCCGCCGCTCCGCCTGCACCGCCTCCTTCCAGGCATCCACCGCCTGGTTCAGGTGGCCCATCTCCTCCAACGCTGTTGCGCGATAGACCAAGGCCTGCACGTTACCGGGATCTCGGACGGACACGCTCTCGAAGGACTCGAGCGCCTCCTTGCTCTTACCCATGGAACGGAGCACGATGCCACGGTTGAGCTGCGCCTGCGGATCGTTGGGATAGAAACGCACCATGTCGTCCAGCACTTGGAGCGCCTCCGCCTTCCGGTTCATCGCGAAGAGGGTGGCCGCCTTGTTTAGCATGGCGGCGGGCATCCTCGGGAAGTGCTTGAGCGCTTTCTCATAGGCCCCGAGCTCCTCCACGTTCCGACCCAGCTGGTCCAGTATGACGCCCTGCAAATACCAGGACCAGGCATCGTTGTCGCGGATGTTGATGGCCTGCCGGATGGCCTCCAAAGCAAGCTCGGTCTTCCCCAGCGCCAGATAGGATTGGGCCCTCATCCTCCAGGCCAGGTCGTGCTCTGGCTTCAGCTCCAGCGCCCGGTCCAGCTCGGAGAGCGCGTCCTGGTAGCGTTCCTGTTTCATGGCGTCCTCGACGGCCTGCATGAGGCTGTCGAAGCGCCCAATGGATGGCAGAAAGCGATTCCCTTCTTTCTCCAGGATCTTGCGGTCGATCTCCTTCAGCAGGGGGGCGGTGAGCTCGTAATTCTTGAGCAGGAGCAGGAGCTTCGAACGATCGGCCGCGGACACCTCCAACCTCTCAGCTTCCTGCTGTGCTTCCTCGTCCATGCGAGACGTGACCATGAGAACCGGCAACCTTCCTTCCAACATGGCTCGCTCCCGCACCAGCTTCAACCCCGTGATGGAAGCGTGCTCCGGTCGACGGGAGGCCATAATCATGTATTTCGAATCCTCGCGCTCCGCCTCCAATACGGCGACCTCGTCAACCGTGACCACCCCGGTGACCTTCAGCCCCATCTCCGAGACCAGGTGGACCATGAAGGAGCGAAAGGCGTCCGCATCCAGATCGCGCAGCGCCTTGATGATGCGGGCATCGAACCTGCTCTCCATGCCCTCGTCCGGCGTCATCGGGCATCCTCCAATCTCAGCTTGAGCGCCAGCGCCCGGCGGTCCATGCGTTCGGTGGGCACCTTTGCCAGTTCCGCCAAAGCCTCATCTTCTCTACCTAGAATCTCGAGGACCAAGGCTCTCTTGATGATGAAAGGCATGTTCGTGGGATCGATGGCATCGGACATAGGCTCGAGCAGTCCCAGCGCCTCCTCTCCTTTGCCAGAGAAGAGGCGCAGCATGGCCAGATCGGAATCGGCGATGGGCGACAGCTCCGTCACCTGCCTTCCCCTGGCGTAGGCCTTCTCCGCCTCTCCTGTATGATAGATCAAGAATTTCGACAACCACTGGCCGTCCACCGGCAATGGGGCAGCGTTCTTCACGATCAGCGAATGGACGTTGCCGATCCTAAGGCTGGCCCGGCCCCAGGCCTGGCCGCTTCCCTCTCCACCCTTGATGGAAGAGACCACGTTCCAGACCAGGGAGCGCTTCGGCAGTCGCTCGTCGCCCCAAAGATGCAGTCCCACCCCCGCCCCAGCCAGATACTTATCCACGAACGCTCCCAGAGCGATCTCGTCCTTCTTCTCGAGAAGCGAGCGCAGTCTTAAAGCCGGCTCCACCCCTCGCCCCAGCTCCACATCCTCGCCCGCCACCGGGCCGATGCGGATGATGAGCGAGCCCCGGTGGAAGAGCCTGGAATCGGCGGTCGGATCCTGCATTCTCGGGACGAGGGAGAGAGGATCCTCCAGCGAACCAAGGCATCTCGAGCACATGAGCACGCCCGGTCTCGTCTCCGCACCGCAGGCCACGCAAGCCAATCTTGAACCCCGGGAATAATATGCGGGCGCGATTAAGTAATTATCTGGCATCGAGGGGTTTGCTCATGTACGGGATGTCTCGCGAATAGCCCATCGCTTCGTAGTAGAGTCTCGCGCCCACGCCGCTGGTGACCTTTATTACCGAGCAGCCAGCGTCCTTGGCTCGGGATTCGGCCTCCGCCACCAGGTCCTTGCCGAAACCGCGATGTTGCCACCCTCCCGCTGGCTTTCCGAACTGCGCCATCTGCCCGAACACTTTGAGCTCTCGCAAGTGGGCTTCCTGGCCACCGGCGTTGATACGAAGCCTGGCGTAGCCGACCAGGTAGTCTTGCTCCGACAGCTCGAATGCGATGAAATGCTCCTTTCCCCCGGATGCCTGGTATTCCTCCACCCTCAGCTCCGCCTCGCCCATCCTTCCCGGTGGCACCCGGTTCAGGCCCACCTCGCGGCAGCGAATGCAGTGGCACCGGCGCCCTTCGGAGCGCAGCTTGGCCTTGGCGATCTCCCGCAGATGCGATTTGTCCACGCCCGCCTCGATCAGCTGCACCGGTATGTCGCGCTGGATGCGCTGAATGCGCACCCACTTCGGCACCATGGCCTTCATCTCCGCCACTACCTCCGCCGCCTGGGCGGTGGAATATGGCGCGTATTCGCCCTTGGTCCATCTCTCATAGAGAGGGGTGCCTTTGACCACCAGGGTGGGATAAATCTTGAGCATGTCCGGACGGAACCGCTCGTCCTGGAAGAGCAGCTGGAAGGACTCGATGTCTTTCTTCGCGTCTGAGCCGGGAAGCCCTGGCATCAGGTGGTAGCAGACCTTCAGCCCGTGCTCCTTGGCCACGCGGGTCGCCTCCACCACCTCTTTCACTCCGTGCCCCCGGTCCACTCCCCTCAGTATCTCATCATCCAGTATCTGCACTCCGAACTCCACCCGCGTGGTGCCAAGGGACATGCAATGCTCTGCCATGTCCTCGACGAAGGAGTCGGGCCTAGTCTCCACCGTCATCCCGATGCAGCGATGGGGCGCGTTCTCGTTCAGAGAGTGCGCCGCCGGCAGATCGAGCGAGTCCCTCTCGTTCAAAGCGTCGAAACAGCCCTTGACGAACCATTCCTGATAGTCCAGGGGGCGGGAGGTGAAGGTGCCTCCCATGATGATGAGGTCGATCTTGTCCGTGGCGTGACCGATGGCCTCCAGCTGCTCGATGCGCTTGCTCACTTGGCGGTTTGGCTCGAAGTGGTTGGCGATGGCCCTGCGCGCGGCTGGCTCCTTGCCAGTGTAGGATTGAGGGGAGCTGTTCTCCACTCCGCCCGGGCAATATGAGCAGCGGCCGTGAGGACAGGCGGCAGGGGATGTCATCACCGCCACCACCGCCACCCCACTGAGCGTTCGCACCGGCTTGCGGCGCAATATCTCCTTGATCAGAGGCAGAAGCTCCGGCGATGCGCGCGCCAGCGTCTCGGAGTTGGGAGGGAGCGTCACAAGATGGAGCTCGCGGCAGAGCTCGATCTTCCTGCGCTGCAGCGACGTCTTGTCCTTGATCTCGCCCTTGGCTATCGCTTCCAAGAGCCGGTCGTGGAAGTCCACGTTCTCGCCATGCTCCCCTTGCTTATCATTCTGACGATGGAAGTGTCATGATGGACGTTCTTTGAACAAACCATAGGCCACACCGAAGATGCTGAAGAGGAAGACGATGCCCCCCGCTGCTGCGACCGTCCCGTTTCCGAGGAGCACGCCTATGACCCCGACGAGCAACGAGGCGATGGAGAGAAGTGCGTACCACTTCCACTCGTCCAGGCCAAGGTACTTTGCCAAGTCTCCACCGATTCATCCGATGTAGCCGTCGGCCTCTTTCTTCTTCTCCTTCTCCTTCTCTTCCGGCTTGAATGTTAGAACGTCGATCGCCAGCACCGCTAGGCATGGCAGGATCCTCACCATAGGCGACGGTCCGTCCTTCTCGGACTCGAGCTCCATGCTCAAGGCGGAGTCGTTGCCGATCTGAGTGTAGCCTCTGAACACGCCTATCGTAACAACTGCTTCCGGACCGCTGCCCCGACTGACGACCTTGTAGCGTGAGCCTTTGGTCAGAGTGACGATCTCCTCTCCGGACCCGGGTTTGGCCGAGGCCATCACTTCCCCTCCTCGATGATCTTCTGCAGATGGTCCACCGTCTTCCGGTAGGAGTCCATGGCCATCTCCACGTTGGCTTCGGTGAAGTTCCAGGCCTTTGACAAATCCCCGTAGCGAATGCGGTAGCCTTTCTTGCGCTCGCCCCCCTTCTGCACGTCCACTTCCTCCAGGACGTCGATGCCCTTGAGCTTGTTCAGGTGCCGGTAGATGGTGGGCTTGGTGGTCCTCAGCTTGGCCGCCAGCTCTTCCACCGTCCATGCTCGTTTCAGGTTGCCCAGGAAGCATTCCACGAACAGCCGGTAGGGGATGCTCTCCTGCACGTTGGCCGCCTCGGTCTTCGGATCGTAGCCCTTTGGCAGGTAGCCGATCATGACCAGGAACTGCAACGCCACATCGTCCGCGTCGTCCAGCGGAGTGAGCGGTGTGCTGCTCACCACTTGGAGCTCGAACATATTATCGGCAGGATTGATGATTTTAAATCATATCTAGTTTTTTCTGTAGCAGGAACGTGCTAGATCTTCGGGCTCCTTAGGAGGCATGTTCGTTGCAGGGTACCCAGTCTGGTGCATGGCGACGCACATACGTGCGCTGGTTTCTCCCGAGCGCCGATGAGGAAAGCTGGAGCCATTGTTCGATCACCGGGAGAACTCTTGGGTTGGATCGCGGCCCACGAGATCTCGACTTGACGGAGACTCGGACCTTTGGACTAAACACCGTTTGGGAACGCTTACCCGAGAAGGGCACTTCGAACGGTTATGTGTACAATTAGGACACATTTCTCCTTGTTTTCCATAAACGATTTATATGATGGGCAACTTCGTGAACGCAAGGTAATGCCCATGGTCAATAAGTCAGTGGTAGTTATTATCGCCGCGGTCGTTTTGATCGCCGGAATAGCTGGATGGGCTTTTATTAGCTTGAACCAGCCAGAGGAGAAATCCGATGTCCGTGTCGGATATCTTGTCGGTGACCTGCATCAATTGGCGAGAGTGGTCGCTGATAATAAGACCGCCTTCAATAATGTCTCGTTATTTGAAAAATATGGGGTCAATGTGAGTTATCCAACCGGTCCCTTGGCCAACGGCGGCGCGGTGATGGATGCGCTGGCTGCTAAGCTGATAGATGTTGGGTATCTAGGTGCACCCCCTGCCATCCTCAAGCGTCTCAACGCCGATAACCGAGTCGTGATCATCGCCCAGGTCAACAACGAGGGTTCGTCGATCATCGTGAAAGCGGGGATCAACACGGTCCACGATCTGGACCAGAAGACCGTGGCCACACCCGGCACCAGCTCGATCCAGCATCTGTTGCTCCTGCAATACGCATCAGCCAACGGGATGAACGTGACCCAGGCCGGGGCCGACTTAACGCCCAATACCATATACTGGACGTTGGTAGCCCCAGTGAACCAGAAGGCCGCTCTGGAGGCGGGTCTGATAGATGGAGCGGTTGGTTGGGAACCCTATGGTTCTGATTCCATTCTGGCCGGTACTGCCCATGTACTGAAATGGTCCGATGAGATCTGGTCGGATCACCCGTGTTGCGTCATAGCCGCCAACCGTACCTTCGCAGAAACGCACCAGAAGACTATCGCCAGGTTGCTGAAGGCACATGTGGAAGCGAACAACTGGATCAATAGCACCCTGCATGACACCGGCTCCGCCGACTACCAGAAGTTGCTGAGCATGGCAGAGGGATTCTCGCTCAGGAACGAGAGCGTGGTCATTAACTCGCTGGCCCACATAGTCTACACCTACCAAATCACGAGCCAGTTTAGAGCGGGACTGAAGATGTTCACTCAGGCGCTCATCGACCAGGGTCTGGTTGCGGCAGGGAAGCTCTCTGAGAGGGGCTACTCATCGCTCGACGACTTCGCCGCGAGGTTCGCCGACACCAAGTATCTGAACATGACGGCGTCAGTGACTCCAGTGAAATGAGTGACCACCCAATCTAGAAAGAAACGTATGTTATGCGCGCTTGGACCGGCCGCACATAGCGACCGGTCGGCGACACTTTATTACCCTTGCCAGGAATTCGGTCGAACATGCCAATCATATCCATGAGGAGGCTGAAGGGACGCATCAGGTTATCCGGAAAGGATACTCTGATCAAGCTCCTGGTAGGGGCTGTGGCCTTGGTGCTGTTCCTCGTGGCTTGGCAGCTCTTCGCTGATAGCGCAAATACTGAGTATCTTCCGACACCGATCGAGGTCCTCAACGCCTTCGTCGATTCGTTCAGCACCAAGGACCCGTCCTCGGGAGTGACCATGGGCAAGTCCATTGAATCAAGCTTATCCCGCTTCATCCTGGGAACGTTTCTGGCTATCGGACTTGCCATTCCCCTTGGGCTAGCGATGGGCTTCTTTCCCCTGGCAAATGCGTTCGGGAAGCCTCTCATTGAGATCTTCCGACCAATTCCACCAATCGCCTGGGTGCCCTTCCTCTTCATTGTGGCGGGAGTGATTTGGGGTCCGGTAATCACTATTTTCCTGGGCGTTTTCTTCCCCGTTCTGTCCAATGTCATGTTCGGTGCCAGCAGCGTTGAACCGCAGTTGATCGACGCAGCCAAGACCATGGGGGCTCGAAAGCCCACACTATTCATGAGAGTGGTCATGCCATACACCATCCCCTACCTGATGACTGGGATTCGCATCGGTCTTGGAATCGGATGGATGTGCATCGTAGCGGCGGAAATGATCGGCACAAGGGGAGGAGGAGTAGGCGCGTTCATCCTGAACAACGCCAACATCGGACGCTATGACTACATGTTCGCCGGCATGGTGATGATTGCCATCCTAGGCATAGTCACGGTAGAGAGCGCTTCCTACATCGAGAGGCGCGTTTCTCGCTGGATGGGGGCGAAGAGATGATTGCCCTATCCATACGCGACCTCGTCAAGAGCTTCCCGAGGGAGGTCGAGGGCGACCTGGTGGCGATAAAGGATTTTTCCCTGGATGTCGAAGAGGGCGAGTTCGTCTGTATCCTCGGTCCCTCTGGATGCGGCAAGACCACGTTGCTTAGGATGATTGCGGGACTTGATACTCCCACCAAAGGAGAAATCCTGGTCATGGGAAACAAGGTGAGAGGGCCGGGCTCAGACCGCGGAATGGTCTTCCAGGAATTCGCCCTTTTCCCCTGGCGCACGGTCCGCAGGAACATCGAGTTCGGTCTTGAGATCAGGCGCGTGAGGCCAGAGGAGAGGCGCAAGATCTCCTCGCACTACATAGAGCTTGTAGGGCTAGCGGGCTTCGAGGACGCCCACCCTTACGAACTGTCGGGAGGAATGAAGCAAAGGGTCGGAATCGCACGCGCTCTGGCCAACGACCCCAAGGTCCTGCTCATGGACGAGCCGTTCGGAGCCCTGGACGCCCAGACACGCAATCTGATGCAGAAGGAATTGCTGCGCATCTGGAAGGAAACAAGGAAGACCGTGATCTTCATCACCCATTCCGTAGATGAGGCCTGCTTCTTGGCAGACCGCCTCGTTATCATGACCACGCGACCTGGAACGATCAAAGAAGTATTCCCTATCACCTGGGAACGGCCGCGGGATCGGGCCTCGGTCGAGTTCGCGACGCTGCGAAAGAGGATACTGGTGGAGCTGGAAAGCGAGGTCGTTTCCGGTCCGCAGAGGACCTAGAGCGCCTTCTTCGCGGCAATCTCGATCGCCCTTAGGACCGAGTCTCGGGGGATGACGACCGATACTGGTATGGTCAGTATCTTCTCGACCGTCGGAGCGATGATTGGCGCACATACCACCGCCAACGCTCCATCGCGTTCCGCCAGCACTGCGGCGATTATCGCTTCCTCCATGGTCTGCGCCGGGTACTCCTTGACACGCAGGGTCTTGTCGCCCACTTGCACGATGCGTTCCTCGATGCGGTTGAGCACGCCCCGGGCGGCGATGACGGCCACGAACGGCCCTTGGGGGGTCTTCTCTATCTGGCGCACCGCGCGCATGACGCTCCTCACCGTGCGCAGGTTGGGCTCCCTCCGCTCCTGCAGGATCTTGTATATGGTGCTGGGCGAGATGCCTGTCTTGGTGCAGAACTCGTTCACGCTCATCTCCATATCCTGGCTGAGCACTTTCCGCAACGCATCCCCGAAACCGTCCGGCCCGCGCATGATGCCGGCGATCAGTTCGTCCACCAGCGACATCCTACTCCACCTCCTTTCGCACCAGCTTGGCGGCGTTGGTGCCGGCGATGCAGCCCTGCCCCACCGCCCTGGCCAGCTGCCATGGTTGCCCGGTGATGTCCCCACAGGCGAATAGCCCCTGGACCTCGGTTTCCATGTTCTCGTTGACCTTGATCGTGCCCGACGGGTCGGGAATGATGCCCAGCTCCAACGCCAGGTCCGCTGCGCCCTTGGCCCCCAGCTCAATGAACACACCATCCACCTCCAGCTTCCGACCGTCCTTGAGCTCCAGGCCCTTGACCACCTCATCACCTATGATCTTGGAGGGCCATGAGGGAGCGAGCAACTGCACTTTGGTTCGGCGTACCTTCTCAAGTAGCTGCTCCGCCACGTTCACCTCCTTGGATATCCAGTGCACCTGGGACGCATATTCCGTGAGCAGGATGGCCGAGGCAGCGGATGTGCTCTCATCCCCTACCACCGCCACCTTCTTTCCACGGAAGAAGCCGGCGTCGCAGGCGGCGCAGTAGCTCACCCCCTTTCCCAAGAACGCCTTCTCCCCTTCCACGTTCAACTTGGCGCGCGAAACGCCGGTGGCCAGGATGAGCACTTTGGCCCTCAACACAAGATCGTGGTCAGTGGAAACGACGTACCAATCCCTTGCCTTCTCGGCTTTGAGCACATCCTGCTCGAACAACTGAGCCCCGAAGCGCTTGGCCTGCTCTACGCCCGTGGCAAGGAGTTGAGCGCCGTCGATCTTCTGCACACCGAAATAGTTCTCGATGTGCCCCTTGTTCAGACCGCTCTTGCTCGGGTGACCTACCACCGCCACCTTCACCTTCTTCCTGGCCGCGTGTATCGCCGCCTGGAGACCGGCCGGACCGCACCCAATGACCATGACCTCGACATCCATCATTCCACCTGCTAGGCAATCTGCCTTCCGAGGTAATATTTGTATTCCTGGGACAAATGAAAGAAGCCGATTGGGTACTCGTGGCGTCGAGATTGCATGATTCTCGGTTCTCATTGCACATTTGGCATTGGCTCAGACGGCTGGAAGCATTGTCAGGAAAGTGTTTTCGAGAGAGGCGGTTTGAACGCGCAGACCCTCACATATGCTTCTTGATCTTAGCAGCCAGCGGCTCTTTGGGATAAGCCCCAACGATCGTCTCCGCCAACTTCCCGCCCTTGAACACCAGGATCGTCGGGATGGCAGAGATGCGGTACTTGCCCGGGATATCAGCATTCTCGTCCGTGTTCAGCTTTCCGAAGACCACCTTGCCCGTCCATTCCTTGGCCAAGGCGTCGACCACCGGCGCGACCATGCGACAGGGACCGCACCAAGGCGCCCAGCAGTCCACCACCACTATGGGATACTTGGCCACGAAGGCATCGAAATCGGCATCGCTCAGCTTGACTGGCTCGGACGGCCAATTGGTCGTTCCAGCATTCTTGAGGTCTTCCATCTTCTTCCTCCTTATCGCTTCCAGATCATCGTCCATCAGTTCACCGTGCTCGGTTGTGCTGCTATAAGGCAAAACCGATTCCTCTCCGCCGATATATACCTTTCTTTTTTCCCCTCGCCGGCCGAGAAAGGGAGGTGAACTTCCTAACCGGAGTACCATGACCGACGGATGGAAGGAGGATGTGGCTTCCCGAAGGCTTTAAAAGAAAACATCTCCATCTCCGACATCGGTGATGGCCTTATGATGGAGGAAGCCTCTGAACTCATAGGATTGCAGGTGTACACGCCGAACGGCGTCTTCTTGGGAAACGTGAACAACCTCGTGATCGACCTGGAGAACAAGAAGGTCGATGGACTGTTCGTCAGCGAGACCAACCCACTGCTGGTGGAGGACTCCAAGGCCGTCAATGTGCCCTTCCGCTGGATCCAGGCGGTGGGCGACATAGTCCTTCTGAAATACTTCCCGAAGCGGGTCACCACGCGCAAGGGTGCGGCCCCGGCAGCGTCCAAGAAGTAGAGCGTGCGGGCAAAACACCTTTCATTATGTCTATCTACGTCGACCCCACGGCCATCATCATAGGGGAAGTGCAGCTTGCGGACGGAGTGAGCATCTGGCCCTACGCCGTGCTGCGAGGGGACGAAGAACGCATCCAAGTGGGGGAAGGCACCAACGTCCAAGATCATGTTACGCTGCACGTCGGTCCGGGTGCCCCGACCATCATAGGAAGGAATTGCACCATCGGGCATGGGGCGGTGATCAATGGGGCGATCATCGGCGACCATTGCATCATCGGCATGAACTCCTCCATACTGGATGGAGCAAAGATAGGGGAGGAGTGCGTCATCGGCGCGAACGCGGTCATCACGAACAAGATGGACATTCCCCCTCGATCCGTGGTGGTCGGGGTACCAGGCAGGATCGTCCGTTCCGATGACAAGACCATCCTCTCCCGGGCGGTGGAGAGCGCCCGCAACTACCAGAAGCTCAGGGACGATTACCTGGCTGGCCGGCATAGGCGGCGCACGGGCCCGTGATCTCCGGCTTCTTTCGCAGATGCTTTACAAGCTCGTCCACGTCGACGCCGCAGGCCTCGCTGAGCTCCGAATGCATCGCCTTCATTCTCTCCGCCGTGGCATCATGTCCGCGGCGCAGCATCTCCTCTTCCGCTTCGGCCAAGGTCAGCATGCCGGTCGGTCCTTTGACGAGGTTGTCCGCGTGGCAGACGATCTTCTCCTCTAGGGTCTCAGGCATATAGTCCCCGTCCGGCAGGCCCAGTGCCTTCGCCTCCTCCCTGGTGAACCCGGCGGCAATGTGCCTTTGGATGACCTTGATCAGTCGTTCGGGTAGCTCGCGCTGGCGGGCGATGCGCACGCCCTCCACCACGTGGAAGATGCCCTGGGTCTTGCCCCGGCCAATGTCATGAAGCAAAGCGCCCGCCTTCACCAAAGCGAGGTCCGCTCCGCTCCTCCTTGCCATATCCACTGCGATCAAGCGCACCGTGCACACGTGCTGGATGAGGTTGGGTCGACAGCCCTCCTCTTGCAGGACGCGGATGCACTCCTTCTCGTCAGGCATCGCGTTCGACAATCCGCTTCCCCCGCTCGCATGGCAGCACCGTGAGCTTGCCTTCGAAGTCCTGATGCAATCCCTCGCCCTCGCTCAGACGGTCCAAGAAGATGGCTAGAGCGGCCACCTCCGAATGCGGCTGGTTGCCCACGGCCACATTGAAGTCCGCTTCCTGGTAGACCTCTGGAGGGACCTTCTCCGCTCCGACCACGATGAGCATCTTCTCCGTCGAGCGCAGCTTGATCCTCGGCATAGCATCGTCCAGTTGCACGCCGTACATGGTCAGGTGCACCTTGGTGCCTTGGAACTCGTGCAGCAACGTACGCCATTTGACGCCCGTGGTAATCTCGAATTCTCCTCCGAAACGCGAGGCGACGTCTCGCACGCTCTTCTCCAGCTCCATGTCCTTCGTAGAGACATAGATCCCTTTGACGCCGAGCGCTCTTGCCGTCAGAGCCACATGCGTGCTTATGCGCTTGTCCCGGGCCGGACGATGGCCGAGCCTGAGCACGTAGACCTCTTGCATGAAGCCGCCTCAATCCTTCAATCGCTCTATCCTGTGCCCTCGGAAATCGAGCTTGATAGAACGCTTGGCCAAGGACCTGAGCATGGTGGAGGTTATTCCCAGCTTCTCGGCCACGTCGCCGGAGAACTTGCCTTCCGTTCCCACGAACTGGATGATCTTCTTCTCCATGGCGTTGAACTCTTTGTCCGGCATCATGGCCACCGATAGCACGTCCGATATTTCGTATACCGGCCAAGAGGCGTTGATATGGAATGAGTTGTAGTAGGTGTGGTATGCTTTCTCAGGATAATTCCCGCCGGTGGATTGCCATTTGGTCTCGACGAGCTTCATCTTCTCAAAGAACAGGATGGCCTCCTTGCCTTCGTCGCCGTACTTGTCCTCGAGTTCCTTGGCGGTGCGCCACTCAAGGGTGACCTCTTTGAGCACTTCACGCTTCACCCTGGTGTCAACGGCCCTTAACATCGGAACAAGCTCAGAGGGCTCGTTGATGACTTTTATCCTGTTCATGTATTGCCACTAATTGGTCTGCGATACTATAAAAGCCTTTGAGGCTTGGAGGGAATCAACACGAAATTCGTAACGATTGTGCATAGCATTGAACCATCGACGCTTCGAGCGGGCTTCAGATAGAAAGGTTATTAACATCTCTCCACTTTTCCTAGCCGAAATGAAAGTCGTTCACCAATGCTGGGTATGCGGAAAACGACATAAAACCTTGGAGGCCGCCGAGAAGTGCCACGACGGGCCGGTGCAATCCATTGAGACCAAGGTCAAGCGCGACGTGTATCGCGCTCCCTGGGGCAATGCCTTCAGGAAAGAGAAGCAGTGATCCAGTAGACCGCTGCCATCCCGAGGAGGGGCGGGACGATCATGAGGAAATCGTCGTCCACTTGGCGCCAACGCATCTTTTCCAGTTCAATGGCAAGGGCAGTGGCCACGATCGCAGCCAGGACCGCTCGATAATCGAACCCTATAAAGTACGCTAAGGCGGCGAACACGATGACGAAGTACAGGAGGATCGGCAACAACGGATACATCTTGCTCTTGTGCCTGCGCAGCTCTCCAATCAGAGGGTCGATGAACCCCATACCCAAGAGGGCCGGAGCGGCCAGCTCCAGAGGGAAGAAGAGGAAAGTGAAAACGAGAGCGATAGCGCTCCAGGCAGCGGCGGACATGCGCCGGTATTCATACTCTCGCATGCCGACGATGTGCCACTTGCGCTTCAGTCTGATAGCCTCGAAGATGAGCACGACCACCAGGAGCAGGACGAGCACCACCCTCTTGTCCAAGCTGGTGCGCCAGAGCGGGTCTGGGATCCAGTAGTACACCAGGAAGAGCGGCGTGCACATGTGCACCAAACGGCGGAGCACGTGCCCATAGTCCATACGTTCGCATAGATATCGAATTACAAATAGCTAGCGAACGGCTGGCCGTATGGACGATTGCCGGGCTAGGCGAACCCACTCCCCAGCCACTTCTTGTCCAGAGAGCGGTAGAAGATCAATGTCGTGCTGAGCAGAGCGAAGCATACCAACCCGATGCCCAACGCTGCGAAGAGCGGGTCCCGATCCAAGCTGAACGACAGTATGGTGATGCTCAGGTCCGGTAGGATGGAGACGGCGGCGAAGCGGGACATGATGCCGGGATTGAAGAGCACGGAGTTCGGGCTCAGCCCTGTCAGATAGGCGGTGGCGATGACCGAATAGGCGCTGGTGATGTACAACACCGGAAGGGCTATCCAAAGCAGCCTCGTCTCCGAATTGGCGAAGGCGATGATGAGCACGAACGCAGTCGAGATTATCGTGGTGAGGATGAAGAAGGAGATGAGCTTGGTGCGGATGAGCTGCGGCACGCTGACCGGCAGCGTCTCGTAATAATCGAGCGCATCCAGGTTGGTGAGCCAGGAATAAAACATGACCCCGAACGAACCGACCATGGCAGCGTAGAAGACGGCGTTGAAACCGATCGGTATGCGCAGGCCGTGGTTCACGTACCAGGTCGTGAAACCGAGAAATACCAATGGTGCGACGTAGGCGAGCAACATCTTGCTCACCGCTCCGCTACGAGCCATATCCAAGAAATCCTTGGCCAGGAGCGATCGATGAGAGCGGGCCCATCCAACTCGTTCGTAGTAGGCGGCGTAACGTTCGCGAACCTTCTGCTCGACGGTCGGGGGGGTGGTGGAGACAAGCGCAATGGCCAGGGCGCTCATCGCCACCACCAGCAAGATGCTCTCCATAGCGTAATTGAAGGCGGCCTGCCAGTCTTGTCCAAGAGGCGGAACGGAGTTCTGGAAAGCCAGAGAAGGAAGCACCGCATCCAGGGGATACAGATGCAGAATGCCATAGCCACCGAGCAAGGCGATGAAACCGCCCATGATGACCAGGAAGGCGATGCGGGAGCGGATGTAGATCACCGACACCAGGAAGGAGAAGGAGATGCCCAGCATGAAAGACAGCAGTACGGCCAAAGATACGAGAGCGATCGAGCTCAAGTGGTAGCTGACCACTAGACTGGCTGCCAGCACCCCCAATACGCCCGGAATGATGATGAGAACGACGTAGAAGATGACGTCCCGTAAATAAAGGGAGGCGAACGCCCTCCGGAAGGTGAAAGGCAGCAGGAAAGGCATCGCCACCAGGAAGTTCGCCCGCCCCGTCCTCCTTTCCAGATAGGTCTGGCCTAAGAAGCCGAACGCCCCGACGCTCATGCCGTACACGAAGACGCCGCCGTTGACGAACAGAAGCATCTCGTTCAGGCGGATGCTTGGCTCCATGATCGGCATGGTGGAGGCCAGGAAGAAAGCGATGAGCAGGACGTAGAGGGGCAAGGTGAAGAACACCCTGGCCGAGGAATAGCTGACGTGCAGCCGGTACTCCTCCCGAAGCATGAGCCTAAGCAGGTCGAGCATCCTCTCCCCCGACCAGACGCATGAAGAGCGCTTCCAGGTCCTCTCCCCGAGCGCGCATCGAGCCTGTGTCCTCCTTCGCCACCAATCGTCCCCGATGCAAGATGATCACATCCTGGCAGAGGCGCTGCGCGATCTCCAGGATGTGCGAGTTGAGGAAGATGGTCCTCCCCTCTTCCCGAAGTCCTTGCAGATACTCCCTCAGCTTCCTCTGGTAGATGGGGTCGAGGTTGATGAACGGCTCGTCCAGGAAGAGGAGCTTGGGCTCGTGGATGAAGGCGCTGGCCAGCATGATCTTCTGCCTCATGCCCTTGGACAGATCTCGACAGAGGGTGCCCCGGGCCTCCTGGAGCTCGAAGAAGTCCAGCCATCGTTCGACCTTCTTGTCCAGATTGTCCACTTCCCGGACCTTGCCAGCGAACCAAAGGAACTCGGAGGCGGTGAGATAGGAGGGAGGGCTCTCCACCTCGGGAACGATGCCCACGTTCCGTTTGATCTCGATCCCTTGCGTGGCACAGTCCAGTCCGAGAACGATCGCCTGTCCGGAGGTTGGCCGGATCTGCCCGGTGAGAATGCGCAGCAAGGTGCTCTTCCCCGCCCCGTTAGGGCCGAAGCAGCCGAAGAACGACCCCTCCCTGACCTGGAAGCTAACGCCGGCCAAGGCCCGCTTCGACCCATAGTCCTTGGTCAGCCCTTCCACCGAGATGACGTCCATCTGACGATTGCATGGAGGAAACGCTACTTAACCCCTGCCACGGACCATCCAGAGGTCTGGACGAGCCCCGTCCGTCCTCGCCCAACGACCCTTTCGGCCAAATGGCCATGCCAATTACAGGCTAGTTCCGCCAACCTATATATCGCACCGGGGAGTTGCGCTTGCGGAAGGATTGTTCATGCGGGCGGCAGTGCTCCTGGACCTGGACGAGGTTAGCTTCCTCGAGCCGAACTATGAGCGTCTGGCGGACGACAGCTTCACCGGCATGCTGGTAGGCATGAAGGCCACCGAGGCCAGGCTGCTCATCAGCGAGGACGAATGGCCTCTGGCCTTGGCGCTCAAGAACGGCAAGGAGTGGAAGTGCGGCAGCTTCATCCTGCGCAAACCGAGCGAGGCGGTGGTGGAGAAGGTGGAGGAGCTTGATGGCGAGCTCTTCCAGGAAGAAAGGGTGGAGTGGGAAGCTGCGGTCAGGGAGTACTACTCGCTGCAGATCGCCAGGCAGGTGCCTCCCTCGGTGGAGGATTTCAATCCCAGGCGGGCGGAGAGCATCGCCAGCTTGCTGAAGGAGCGTTGGGGGGAAGTGGAGGGGGATGTGTGCGTGGACGCCTGCTGCGGTTCAGGAGCTGGTTCTACTGCCCTTAGGAGCATGGGCATGATACCATTGTCCTACGACAACGACCCCGGACTGATCTCTCTTGGTCTTCGCTCAGGCCGTTTGCTGCCGGAGGAAACGGTCTGCATCGATGGCATGAAGGTCAGCCGACTGCTCAAGCCGGCGCATTTTGGCGTTCTGCTCATGGCGGGCGATATCAACCCGCACAACCAGCTCATCTGGAGGATACTGGTGAACGAGGTCCTGGAGCTCACGGAGAACACCGTGCTCACCGTGGGGACGGAGAAGGAAGCGGGGTTCCTGGAGCAGTGGGCGCAGGCCAAGGGACGCCGGACCGAGGTGTTCGAGAACACCCGCGAGGCGTTCTATGACAACTGGGTATGCGACGTCCGCAGGGTCTGAACGGACGACCTTCGTTCAGATCTTCTTGAGCCGGGGCATGTCGCTTGCGGGCACATTGCTTTTCCACCAAGAGCCAGGTGTCAACCTATCCCACGATGGCCAGGTGGCGAGCGGCAGCAACGGTTTTAAAAGCACAATGTTATCACGTAGCTAGGACGACGTTCGTCATCAAGGTGGTCCTATGAAGGGGAGCAGCGCATTGACAAGCAAGCTCGAGAGCGAGATAGAATTGCTCGAGCGTCACGTCACCATGCTCAAGGTCATCAAGGAGCACGAGCCGATCGGCATCATCAGCCTTTCCCAGGTCACGAGCATCGAGCAGCACAAAGTCCGATACTCGTTGCGGATCCTGGAGCATGAAGGCCTGATCGCACCCTCGCCCAAAGGAGCGGTGACAACTGAAAAAGCCAAATTGTTCTTCAACGACCTCAGGGTGATCCTGGACGGGATGGACAAGAAGGTGAAGACCATCCGGGAGAACCTGGACAACCCTGCTGTCCTGAAGGAAAATCATTAATAGACGGCGGCTGTTCTAGTCGCCCGACGCCGTCGTAGCTCAGTCGGTAGAGCGTGTGACTGTTATTCTCCCTGAACTGGGGGGAGCGGTCATCACAAGGTCAGCGGTTCGATCCCGCTCGACGGCGCCTCCTTCTCACCCTCGGTTCATTGCTGCACGCTGATCGGCTTGTCCTCCGAGCGCACCATGGTCAGCAACATCTTGAACTGGCTCAAGGCCCGGAGCGCGTGTGGATGGTTCGCCGGCATGATGATCATCTCGCCCTCTTTGAGAATGAACGGCGAGCCATCGATCCTTATCTCCACCTCGCCGTCGAGGACGTGCACCATGGCATCGAAGGGAGCGGCGTGCTCGCTCAGCCCCTCCCCCTCGTCGAACGCGAAAAGGGTCACCGTGCCCGCCTTCTTGTCGATGAGTGTGCGCGAGACGATGGCCCCTTCCTGATATGCTAGCAGATCCTTCATCGTCAACTGCTTGCCGACGATGTCCCCCTTCTCCTTCTTGGTCACGGGCATTGCTTCACCAGGGAAGATATGTAGGCCGACACACAAGAAGAATTACCTTCGTGCACCGGGGCTAGCCGAATGTGTAGGCATAGCACTTGAGGCCTGCTGAGCTCGTCACCAGTCTCAACTCGTGCATCTCCACTTCCTTTCCCATCACGATGCGGAACATGTCCTGACGATCGATGACCAGGAAAGATCGCTCTCCTTCGAATTTCACATCCGGACCGGCCAGGGACCTAGGCAGGGGCTTGTCGTCCAGCACGACCTCCACCTCCCCCTTGTTCTCCGCGGTCATGACCAGGTTGACCTCCCTGGCCTGGTATTTCAGGAGGATGTGGCCTTTCTGCTCGCCCTCATGCTCCAGATACTCCTCAGCCTGCTTCCACTGCCCGTCCAGATAGATGACGCCCAGTTGGTGCGTCTTGTCCTGGTCGTGGTAGGCGCAGTGTCCGTTGGCATCACAGTCCGATGGATTGCCCATGCCCGTGTTCCTCAGGAAGCCGCAGTATGTCTCCGAGGTGATGGGATCGAGAAGGCGCACCTCCTCCTCGTGCGGACCAGCACCCAGCTCGATCGGATGACCAGCTTGTCTGAGCAGCAGCGCTATCCATTCCTCGATTTCCTGCTCCCCTCCCTCCCCCGCCCGGAAGTGCCTGATGTAGCCATCCTTGTCGATGAAGAACTGTGCTGGCCAGTAGCGATTGCCGAAGGCGTTCCAGATCTCGTAGTCGTTGTCGACCGCAATGGGATACTCGAGGCCATGGCGCTTGATGGCGTCCTCGATGTTCTTGGCCTCCTTCTCGAAGACGAACTCCGGCGTCTGAACGCCGATGAGCACGAACCCTTTGTCCTTGAGCTGGGACCAGAGGTAGCGCATGTGGGGGAAGGTGCGTACGCAGTTCACGCAGCTATAGGTCAGGAAGTCGATCATGACCACCTTGCCCCTGAGTTCCTTCCAGCTCAGAGGGGGAGAATTGAACCACCTGGTCGCGCGAAGCTCCGGCGCCCTCGCTTTCGAGAGAAGAGGCGACATGAGAGCTATGAGGCAGCCCGGGGGTAATGAGATTTGCGCGTGCTTGCTCTGTAGCGGCTGGGGACAGGGATCAGGCGAAGAAACCTGTGACCTTGACCCCTTTCGCTCGCACCAGGAACGTGGCTTCGCGCATGCGTTCCATGTCCTCCTTGACCACGTGCAGGTGCCTTTCTCCCACCACCTCGAGGACGCTCTGTTTTCCTTTGTAGGAAAGGTCGTCACCGGCTGAGGATCTGGGCACGGGTTTCCCGTCCAGAAGCACTCTTATCTGCACCGGTTTCTCTGCGATGATGCCGATGGCGAGGGACTTTCCTTCGTAGCGCAGGCTGATGGCATCCTCCTCTTCGCTGGTGTGCTCAGCGGAATCCTCGCTCACATACCAGTCGCCCTCCAATGCCATCTCGCCCAAGCCGGGACGGAGGTCGGCCTCGATGTCCGCCTGGCCAAGAAGGAAGAGGATGTCCTTCTCGATCTCTTCGGCGGCCTTGTCCCCCGCGTGAGTGGAGCGGACCTTGCCCTCCCCGTCCAAAAAATGCATCTGCCCCCAGAACTGGTTCCTGAACCCGTTCCATATCTTCATCTCGTTGTCCAAGACCACCGGGAACTCGATCTCCAGGCCTTTGAGCGCTCTCTGCACGAACTCCTTCTCTTCGTCGTGCTCGTACTTCGGCACGTGCACGCCGATGATCTGCAGCTTGCCTTGCAGCTTGCGATGCAGGTAGCGCAAGTGAGGCACTTCGGTCAGGGCCGATGGTTCGCCGATGGAGAAGAAGTAGACCAGACATACCTTGCCTTTCAGCTCTTCGGGCTTGATCGGCCTGGAGTTGAACCAGGTGTCGCTCTCGATCTTCGGTGCCTCGAAGACATCTAGGGGGCGCATGAATAGGTGAGGCGAGCAGTCTATAATCAATGTTGTCTTTGGCTCTTGTCACTTGACCATTGATTCCACGATCCTGGACCGACAGAGAAGCGATAATACGATAGAAGCTGCAAATGGTTTCATTACCATGCCTAGGTCTACGGTGAAATGCGCTCAGGTGATCGAGAGGAGATAACGGGAATGCCGATAGTGAGAGCCAACGGGGTCGTGCTGAAGTATGAGATAAAAGGCCGGGGCGAGCCGCTCGTCCTCATATCTGACCTGGGGTCGGACATGACGACCTGGGGGCTTCAGGTGGCCGAGTTCGCCTATGATAATTTCGTGATCAGCTTCGACAATCGCGGGGTGGGAGGGAGCGATGCTCCGGACGGACCTTATTCCGTGGAGATGCTTGCCCAGGACACCCTCGCCCTCATGGATGTGCTGGGAGTGGAGCAGGCCCACGTCCTCGGAACATCCCTAGGAGGGATGGTGGGCCTGGAGATGGCCGTCAGCCGACCGAACCGGGTCCGCAGCCTGACGTTGGCCGCCACCTCGGCCCGCATGACACAGCGGTGGAGGTTCGTCATGGAGACCGCTCTGAGCGCAGCCGCGAAAGGCGTGGACCAGGAAACGATCACCAGGTTCCTCCTCCCCTGGACCTATTCGGATCATATGCTCATGGGGGGCAAGCGGCTGGAAGGACTGGTGAAGGCACGTGCCGTCAGGGCCAGGCAGCAGTCGTTCCAGGCACTGGCCAGCCAGATCGCCGCCTGCTCCTCCTTCAACGGAGCGGAGATGCTCGGGAAGGTTAGAGCGCCGACCTTGGTGATCGCGGGCAAGCACGACCTTCTCACGCCCATTTATTGCTCTGAAGAGCTCGTGCATGGAATAGCCGGAGCTCGCCTCGAGATACTAGAGGGAGGGCACGGCTTGCACACCGAGGCAGCGGAAGCCTTCAACGTGGCAGTGATGCGTTTCCTCAGGGAAGTGGACGGACGGAAATAAGAGAGACCCGATGAAGGTCGACGTTGTGTCATGCCTCACGATTCTAGGCTCGACACCAGCTGGTCCACTCCCTTCAACGCCCTTCTTCCCCGGTGCGTGATGGAGTACGCCCTTGTTCCCCTGTTCAAGGAGATGTATCCCGCCTCCTTGAGGCTGCGGACGTGGAACTGGAGGTGCCCGGTACGCATCTTCAGACGACGCGCGATCTCGGACAACGAAAGTTGCTGCTCGGCGAGCATGCGCAGAATGGTCAGGCGCCAAGCGTTGGACAGTGGTCCGAGCGCGCTCTCCATCTCCTCCGGGGTGCTTTCCTCCTTCTGGCTAAGACGAGAGGAACCTCCTTCTCCCGTCCCGAGCTGCTCCCTCAGACGAGCATAGATGTCCAATATAACCCTCACCCTCTCCACGGTTCCCACGGCGGCGGAATTGCATGCGTCGTCACGGCAAGGCGAACCGTTGCCACAGAGCATACCTCTCGCACCTTCGAGCTTGGCCTGGGCCGATGCTAGGTCATCGTCTTTCAGATCCCCGATGACCCCGTCCACGATCTCCGCCGTCTCGGCGATGCAGGCCGACCGGTTCTCGCAGGAGGACGATCGCTGGACATCGAGCATATCGGAATCGAACGACCTTCTGCCTTCCACCCCCAGGGCGCTGCGCAGCTCGTCGACGAAGACCATCTTGAAGTCCTCGTATCTCAGGCTGACCAGCCGCTGGTTGATCTCTCCCAGGTCGTCCCGCAGAGAACGCAGCTCGCTCAGTATCGGATCGCTCTTCATGTGTTGTATAGAAAAATATGCATTACCAATATTTATGTATTTCTTGTTCTCCTACCGCTTACTAGGTGAAATCATGGTCGCAATGCCTGATGAGGTCATGCAAGCCATCAACACGCAGAAGGCAGGAAAGGTGCTGGCGACCGTCCGCGAGGACGGCAGTCCGCACGTCATCCAGGTGGGGAGCATCATAGCCCCCAGCCCGCAGATGATCGCCTTCGGCGCCATCCTGATGAAGGAGACGAGCAAGAACCTGGAAGCGATGAAGAAGAAAGGCGTAATGCCAGCCGTCCTGGTGACAGTGGAGATGAAGTCCTACCAGGTCCGTGGCAAGGTGAAGGACAAGGTCACCTCCGGCCCGCTCTTCGACAAGATGAACGAGGAGCTGAAGAAGATGGGGCTGAAGGCGAACGTCGTCTGGACCTTGGAAGTGGCTGAAGTCTACAACCAGAGCCCCTCCTACGACGCCGGAAAGAAGATGGCGTGAGAATAGAGGGGCGCGAGCCGCCTCTCTTTCTTTTTCTTAGTCTGATTCATCCTCAGAGAGTTCTTCGATCAGGTCCGGGACGTCCCGCCAGCCGTAGAACTTGAAGCCGCCCTTGACCTTGCCTTTGAGCATCTTATTGACTCGTCCGCAGGCCGTCCTCGGGGAATATCCTTTCTCCAGCACCAGATAGTAGAAGTTGAGGAACCAGAGGGCGGAATCAGCGAACCAGACGTCGTTCTGCGGCGCTATCATGCCCTTGGCGCCGGTGAAGCCGATAACCTCGGCGGCGAAGCCTATGCGCCCGGTCGAGCAGGCGGAGAAAGTGATGGTCTTGTCATCGAAGCAGAAGCCTTTGAGTTCCCAGGCAGCCAATTGACCCTGGGGAAGCTCGATCTCTGCGTACTCGGGCAGACCGTGCGCAGAGAAATGCACGAAGTCGAACTTGTCCAGGTCCTTCTTGTTGCGGATGTATTGGATCAGCTGAGCCTTGTTCTTGACTCGGTACGAGCACACCCGCTCTCGATCATGTTCGAAGATCATGTCCAGGAAGTGCTTCAGCATCACGCCCTCGTTGAACTTCTCGTTCTTGGGGATGCACTCCAGGATGAGAACGCGCTTCTTCCGACGGGGCATGATCCTCACTCGTCCGCGACAGTAATGAATATTCTGGATGAAGGTGTGAAGGAAATGAATACTATCCCAAGATTCACTTCTTCTTCACCGGCCAGACAATCTCCGTCCGCCACTTGGATGCGTCCTTCTCTTTCACTGGATCGCTGTGATAGGTCTCCCTGGGAGCACCAGCGTACTCGTATCCGTTTGCCTTCAACCAGGCATCGATCTCGTCGTAGGTGCCCTTCAGCGTGTCGTAGGGACCGATGTGCATGGTGTACACGCATTGTCCCGCTGGAATGTCCTTCGCAACCACTCCACCCTCGCCCTTTGCTCCAGGAGCCACCGGAACACCGGCTTCAATATCCCAACCGTCCGGTCCCATGGCCAGGTATTCTACGTAAGGGGCGCCCCGGACCCCGATGCCCTTCAATCCGATGTATCCGAAGAGCTCGCCGTAGAGACGGCCGATGTCCGCCGCGATGTGCGCCTGGTCGGTCCTGGCCTTGACCGCCAGGGTGTGGTGGGAGGGATACTCCTTCACTTCTATGTGCCGAGTCATGCACAATCGACGGTCTGGTAATATTATTAAGATTCGCACGACCTCGGTGAAAGTGCACTGCTTCTCAGGGGGAGCAGGATTTCAATGACTTCCAAATTCAATCGACCAGCAACAGGCAGGTCCACAACGGCTCCTTCGGCGGCCAAAGGACCTCGAGCCCCGCCTTGCGCGCGGTGGCGGCGGCGTCTATTCCCATCGCTTCCATGCTCGGCCTGGAAAGGAAAGGATGACGGCATTCTCCTCCGGGACCGGCGCAATCATCGCACAAAGAGCAACATCCTCCAGACAGAGCAGCGGCGAACGGATATCCCATCGACAGCGCGTCCTTCTCCAGCCTCGCCAGGGATTCCATCATCGCCTTCATGGAGGCTCTCATCCTCTTCCGGTAGTCCTTCTCCTCCATCAATTCGCCCACGTTCTTCCCTTTGAATTCTTTCGAGACCTGACCCTGGTTCAACCCGATGGGGAACTGCAGCACGATGCCGAACTTGTATCGGGAGAGGGTCTTCCTCATCTCGTCCAGACCCGACAGGTTCGGAGGACACATCAGATTGCGGGAATAGTGCTCGCATCGAGGCACCAGGCACTTGAGGCGAACGCGTTCGTCGACCATCACATCCGCAGCCTGGATCGGGTTGGCCGAGCTGGCGCCATATTCCTTGGCCTTGGACGCCAAGCTTTCCAGGTCCTTCTCTTTCATCGAAGCGTCAATGGAGCAGGAGAATGAAAAGGGTTGCCTAGTCCACAATCGATGACTGGACCAAAACTTGAGGTGATGAGCGTGCCCTGGACCAAATCAACAGGTTTATATTTTGAGGTCGGATAACTTGAGTCCGGTTTAATTGGGTCCGTAGCTTAGTCTGGTGGAGCGTTCGGCTCATAACCGGATGGTCGTCGGTTCAAATCCGACCGGGCCCACTCGATTCTCATTCCTCTTCCCAGTCACGGATGCTAATCGAAGTGCTCCGTGAAGCTGAATGGCCCACTGTACGAGCGGAGGGCGCAATGAAGGGGATGTACGCATGTCGTTGATTTGTGGATTACTTCACAAGGTCAGGTGCATGAGAAGCACCTATCGCATGCAACGGGAGAAAGACGCCACGAATGGGCGGATACTTCCACCTATGCCAGGATGCTCCATGATCGACTATCTGGCCTTTCTCCGTTTCCTGATCATTATCACCGCTATCGCGGTCATGATCCCCAGAGCAGCGATCAGTCCGATTCACCTCCCCCCTACATCAATAGATACCAGGCCAGCCCCAGGACATAGTTTATGAGAGAGCAATCGTTTGCCTGGTACCGATCGACATGAAGACCGAAATCTACTTCGAATCGAAGTTCGGCAATGGCAAGAGGGTCGTTGAGAAGCTCGCGAAGGATCTGGCCTCCAAGGGGCATGTTGTGGGACTGCACAATATCAATGATGTCAGTCCGAAGGAGATGTCTCCAGCGGACGTATATGTGTTCAGTTCGCCCACCAGGCTCGGCAAACCTGTGGGCAGCATGAGGCGGTTCACGAAGAAGGTCAAGGCACCCCAGGGAGCGAAGTACGCCCTCATCGCCACGCACGGCGCCGCCAAGCCGAACAAGAAGACCGGCCTGATGCCAACTATCGAGGAGATGGAGAAGTGGCAGCGGACCCTCCCGATCATGGAGGAAATCCTGAGCCAAAAGGGCATGGTGAAGGTCGCGGACCTGAAGGTCTACGTGCTCGACCTCAAGGGGCCGCTGGAAGAGGGTTGGGAGAGCAAGGTGGCGGCGTTCGCGGACCAGGTCCATAGCCGGCTCACATAGAAGGATCAGGCCGCCGATCCAGCTAGCCACGAACGGGAGCCCCCTCGGTGCCCATCTTCTAGGCCGACCGATGAGTATGATCCGTTGGCCAGAGAGGGGATCATCGATGGATCGGGGTCACTGCATTTGTTCAGGTCGATATGAGATGGCGAGAAGCGTTTGAGCCAGATCGCTCAAGTATCACAAGACACGGTGGTCGACCGCTTCGACCAATCCATTATTCATTTCGCCCAGCTGCTCTTGAACCGCATTCAATCAGGTGAGGTCCAGCTTTCGAACAGCGCCTTGCAAAACACTTTATCCGCCCATTCCCATGCAAAAGCAGTGCTTGGGGGGAGCAATGATGCA
>Ga0315291_10001293_pt1 | contig 33483 bp, 20 predicted proteins | sample YL17G12_20_MG_FD_203070 | JGI IMG/M metagenome (GOLD analysis project Ga0315291, IMG submission 203070) | Sediment microbial communities from Yellowstone Lake, YNP, Wyoming, USA - YL17G12_20 | ecosystem: Environmental > Aquatic > Freshwater > Lake > Sediment | place: USA: Wyoming | collected...
AGGATGCAGGCTGTGGGGTAGAGTTGTGCAGGTGCCACGGCTGTGTCAGCCGTGCCAGGGCGGCCGGCAGGCCAGACAATACCATTGTCGAGCACGGCTGACACAGCCGTGGCACACGACGCGCTGGATCTGGGAGGTATGCTGATGGCGGAGATTAGTGCGGCGGCCGTGAAGGCACTGCGCGACAAGACCGGGCTGCCGATGATGGACTGCAAACGGGCCCTGCAAGAGGCCGCGGGTGATCCGCAAAAGGCCGTCGAGCTGCTCCGCAAGGCCGGCATGAAGACCATGCAGAAGCGCGTCGGTCGGGAGACCTCCTCCGGCCGGATCGCCGTGTACACCGATTTCCAGGCTGGCGTGGGCGCGATGATCGACCTGCGGTGCGAGAGCGCCCCGGTAGCGGCCAACCGCGAATTCGTCCAACTGGCCAACGATCTGGCCCGGCAACTGGCCGCCGGCCCCGGGGCCGAAACACCCGAGCAGTTGCTCAGCCAAACTTCGCCGAGCCAGCCGGGCCAGACGCTGCGGGAGCAGTTCAACGAGTTGAACAACCGCATCCGCGAGGTGTTCAAGCTGGAGCGGATCCGGCGGATCGAGGGGCGGTGCGGCGGCTACGTCCATCACGACGCGGCCGTGGGCGTGCTGTTGCTGGTCGAAGGCGGCAGCCCGGAACTGGCCAAAGACATCTGTATGCACATCGCAGCCATGCGGCCGGCAGTGGTTGCCAAGGAAGATCTCGACCCGGCGGAAGTCGCCAAGGAGCGCGAGATCCTCAGCGCGGCCGCGCGCAAGGAAGGGAAGCCGGAGAAGGTGCTGGAGAAGATGGTCGAGGGCCGCCTGCGGAGCTTTTACGCCCAGCACTGCCTCGCCGAGCAGCCCTTCGTCAAAGACGACCAAAGGACGGTGGCCAACGTAGCCAAGGAGGCCGGCATGAAGATCGTCCGCTTCGTCCATTGGGAACTCGCCAAGGAGTAGACGCCATGTCCGACACCGGCGAGGCTGCGGCGGACTCGGTGCTGGCGTTTCCCCAAGCCGACGCGCAGCCGCCGGCCGAACCGCGTTACCGGCGGGTGGTGTTGAAGATCTCGGGGGACGGTTTTGTTCACGCGGGCGAGCGGGGCATCGCCATGGACGCGGTGGTCCACCTCGCTCGGCAAACCTACAGGGCGGCACAGTGCGGCGTGCAGTTGGCGGTGGTGATCGGCGGCGGGAACATCCTCCGCGGGGCTCAGTTCACCTCCGGCAACTCCAGCATCCACGAGGCCACCGCCCATTACATGGGCATGTTGGCCACCGTGATGAACGGGCTGGCGCTGCAGGATGCCCTGGAGTTCTTGGGCTGCGAAACGCGGCTGATGACCGCCATCCGCATGGAAGGCGTAGCCGAGCCCTACATCCGCCGCCGCGCCCGGCGACACCTGGAAAAGGGCCGCATCATCATCCTCGCGGCCGGCACCGGCAGCCCCTTCGTCACGACCGACACCGCCGCGGCCCAACGGGCCCTGGAGCTGGGGGCCGACGTGCTGCTGAAGGCCACCCGCGTCGACGGCGTGTTCAGCGACGACCCCGAAAAGAACCCCCATGCCGTCCTCTACAGCGAACTGAGCTACGAGCAGGTCCGCCAGCAGAACCTACGGGTGATGGACCCCGAGGCCATCACCAAGTGCATGGAATATCAACTGCCGATCCTGGTGTTCAACTTCCGCAAGGAGGGCAACATCGAGCAGGCCGTGCTCGGCCGACGCGTCGGCACGCTGGTGCGGGGGAGTGGGCAGTAGGCAGTGGATAGTGGGTAGTGGATAGTGGTGAGTGGGTAGTGAAGTGGATCTGGGGGTGGCAATTCATTGCCACCCTTAACGGCCGCCGACACGCAAGACGTTTATCGGGCGCCGGCACGGCGGCCCGATGTGTCGTTTAGCGGCCGCCTGCACGAGCGATGTTTTGCGGCTGCCGGCACGGCGGCCCGATGTGTTGTTTAGCGGCTGCCGGCACGGCGGCCCCACAGCGGTTTGGAGGGACACAGACCATGACAGCGGATGATATCCTGCTGGACGTCGAGGAGCGGATGGAGAAAGCGATCGACGTGCTGCGGGGGGCGTTGGCCGGGATCCGCACCGGCCGGGCCAACCCGGGACTGGTTGACTCGCTGAAGGTCGAGGTCTACGGCTCGGCCACCCCGATCAAACAGATCGCCTCGGTCGGCGCCCCGGAACCCTCGCAGATCGTGATTCGGCCCTACGACCCGGGTACGCTGAAGGAGATCGAGAAGGCGATCCAGGCCGCCGATCTGGGGCTGAATCCACAGAACGACGGCCGGTTGATCCGGATCAGCGTGCCGCCGTTGTCGGGGGAGGTCCGCCGCCGGATGGTCGCGCGGGTGAAGGAACTTGCCGAAGAGGCCAAGGTAGCCGTCCGCAACGTCCGCCGCGACGGCAACAAGATGGCCGAAACCGCCGAAAAAAAGAAGGACCTCTCTGAAGATGAACGCGACGATCTGAAGGACGAAATCCAGGAGTTGACCAAGAAATACGAATCCCAGGCCGGCGATCTGGCCAAGGCCCGCGAAAAAGAGGTCCTGGAGAACTGAGGGGACGGCGGAAGGGGGGAGGCGGACGGGGGAAGGGGGAAGAGCGAAGGGGGAAGAGGGATCGACAGGCGGGGCGTCGGCTGGGACGAAGTCCCGCCTTTGGTGCTCGTGCGACCCGGGTTATTCATGGGCCGAGCAAGCCGCCGCAGTGTGCCACTGCTTCGTCAGAAGCAGTGCCCCGTGCGTAACGGCCATGCACCGCTCGCCTTGCGGCGAGCAAAGGCACAGCACCACCAAGAATCCGGCTTCCACGCGCTGAGAGCCTATTGCGAAACCCCTCATCCCCGGCCCCTCGCTCCGCCGACCGCTTCGCGGTGCCCGGGCGAGGGGAGGAGGCTGGCGGTTAGCGTTTTCTCTTCCGCCACCAGCAGGCGAACAGACACACTCCCCCGATGCAAAGCAGCCAGAGCGTTGACGGCTCGGGCACCGGGGCGCCGTTCAGAACCACCTCGGCGCCGGTGTTCTTGGGGCCCCTAGGGGGCTTAGGCTTGCCGCCGCCCCCGCCGGCGATGACGCTGTCGATCCAGTCGTTGAACGCCGAGACGCGGGTATGGCCGGAGACGTCGTCGTAGTCAGAGTTGGGGTTGCCGTCGAGTCGGCCCCAGCCGAACGAGTGGATGCCGGCTAGGACGCCGTCGATGAACACGCCCCCGCCGCTGTCTCCCGGGGCGGTCGAGTATTCCAGGGGAAGCGGGCCGGCCCCACCGAAGTTGTTACCATCGTCCACAAACGTACCATCCGGGGGTGGGTTGTCGAAGTCGGAGAGGAACACCCGGGGGGTCTTGCCTGGCGTTCGCAGCCACGCATCAATGTAGTTGTTACCAGCGCGTTTTTGAAGCTCGCTGAAATCGCCTACGTCTTGCCAGCCGGTCACACCCGTGCCCGTCTTACCAAAGCCCACCGACGTACCAATTTGCCCCAGCTCGCCGGTCCCGCGATACCGCACGGCGGGTGATACGTTAGCCGCCGTCACCAACTCGACCAGCCCGATATCGTAGCCCTTGCCCAAGTTTCCGTCCCAATTCGGGTGGGCGACCCAGCGCTTCGCAGCAAATCCGCTAGCCTGACCTCCTAAGCCATCGAAGTCGAAAGAAAGCGAGGTCGCACCGTCGACGACATGCGCAGCCGTGAGCACCCAGCTCGGGGCGACGAGCACCCCGGAGGCAGCGAAGCTCCCGAGAGCATCGGCGCCAATGATCTGCCCCACGCTGGCGTAGACCTGCGAGGCACCCAAATCGAGGTAGGCCTGTGGGTTAGCACCTGTGTGCAGGATTGTGCCGGCCGAGGCCGGCGACGTCAGACGACCGACGGCGATCAGGACCATCAACAGCCACAATGATTTGGACCGTGACATGACAACCTCCAAATGGAGAGGGGGAACCACGCGGCACCCCGCGGGATACCCGACGGCGTTTTCAACAACCATCGCTATTATAAAGGCCCCGCCCGCGCCGTCAAGCAGTTGGGAGCGTTTTCCCCCTTTTAGTGGGCCGTCTTATGTGCGCCTTCTGCCCCCGGCTGCTCTGCGCAGGGGGCGGCAGCCAAGCCCATTTTTGCCAGCTATAGCAGACTTACAAACTCATCCATCGTCATCCCCAGGTCTTGGGTGACGATTCTTCGCAGCAGGCCTCTCGGCAGGTCTCTTCCGGCGTGGACCGGCACGGTGGTCTTGCGGCCGTCGGCGTGGATAAAGCGGTGGTGGCTGCCATGGGTTCGGGTCTCTTCGAAGCCAAGCCTCCCGAGCACCTGGATTAGCTTCTGTGCGGGAATTACTGGTACGGCTGTCAAAGACTGATCTCCAGATCGCGAACTCCCACAAACCGAGAAGTCTCCTTCGGTGCCTGGTCCTGCAGACAGAGCACCACGGCCTCAGTAATGTTCGTCATCGCCTCATCGATGGTATAGCCGTAGCTGTGGCAGCCGCGCAGGGTCGGCGCAGAAACGATGAACACTCCGTCCTCATCTTGCTCAATTACCACCGGCACGTGCTGTCGCATAAAAAGCTCCTTTCCACAGGCATTATACGTCGCCCGGACACGAGAATCTACAGAACAGGCCCCCGTTACCGCTGCTTCACGTCGTAGCACCAAAGGCTGTCGTGATAGCGGAGGTAGAGCCGGCCGTCGTGCAACACGGGATGCGCCCAGGCATCGTGCAGGCGGGCACCGACTGGGTACCGCTCGGGCACCATGCGAAGCATGGTCGGAGTGGTCGCCGAAGCGGAGCTTTGGTCGCGTTGGTCGGGCGAGAGGCGAAAGCGGCCGGCCAGCTCCAGGGCGTCGGTCCCCGGCTTCAACAAGCCCACCGTACCGTCCTCGTCGAGCACGTAGAGCCGGCCGTCCGCGTAGATCGCCGCCCCGGTGGTCAGGTCCTTGAACTGGCACTTCGTTTCGCCCGTCCGCCAATCGACGCCGAACCACCACTTCGACTGCTTGTATCCGGCGGCGAAGAGGGTATCGTCGACCAGCACGGCACAGCCGGTCACCGTGTCGAGCGGACAGGTCCAGACGTGCTCCGCGGCAATGCCTTGCCCGTCCGCGTGGAGGCGATAGAGCCTGCCCTGCTCGGCATAGGGGGTCACATAGAAGATACTGCCGGAACCGTACACCGGCGTCGCCACGTTGACCCCGTGCGGGTTTCGCAGCGGGACCGACCAGAGGAGCTTGCCGCCGTCGGCGTCGACGCCGAAACCGTGCGCCGAGGAGCAACTGGCGATCACCCGGCGTCCGGCATGGCGCAACAGGATCGGCGAACAGTGCGAGGTACGATCCTCACCGAGCGGCTCGGTGGTCCACACTGTTTTCCCCGTTAGCTTGTCCAGGGCAGCCATGAGCGCCTTCTTCCCCCCGGGGGTGACGATCAGCCGCGGGCCGTCGACCAGCAGGCACTCGCTCACGGCCCAGGTAATGTTGCCGGCACCGAAGCGATCCAAAACATCGACCGCCCAGAGTTCGTTGCCTGAGGCCGCATCGAGGCAGGCCACGCGCCCGTGGGCATTCATGTGATACAACCGGCCTGCGGAGAAGGCACAACACGCCCGAGCGCCGGGGTAGGGACCCTTCCAGGCCTGTCCGCTGGTTGCCTGCCACTGGGGAGTCCCGCCAAGGTCGAAGGCGAAGATCACCAGATCGTCGCCAACGTCGCCGGTGACGTACACCCGCCGGTCGACAACGATCGGCGAGGACCATCCGGTGCCCAGGCCGTCGATCTTCCAGAGGAGTTTTGGCCCGCCCTCGGGCCAGCTCGGCAGCAGGCCTTTTTCGTCGGAGATGCCGTCCCGCCGCGGGCCGCGCCACTGGGGCCAACCCGGCTCGGGCGAGGCAATCAGGCCGTCGGAGGCCGCGGCGGCCGTGATCCCCGGAGCGATTGTTGCGCCGGTCATGCCACGGGGCGGTTCGTCCGCGGCAATGCCCGGGGCCGCCCACAGACAGAGCAGCAGCCAACTCCCTGCATTTGGTGGTCGGATGCCACCCATGCGCCCACTCTGGGTACGGGTGAAAGGACTGTTCATGATCGGCATATTCTTCTGGCGGTGCGGGCTCTGAGAACCGGTCGAGCATTTCGGTCTTACCGCGAGACACGCGGCCGGACTGATTGTACAATGGGCACGACCGGTCTGCACGCACAACACCGTCAACTCGTAAGCCAATCGAACCACCAGATGGAGGTCTACCGATGAACACGAAGCAGAGCCTCAGCCGGCGTCGTTTTCTCTCTGGCACGGCGGCTGCGGCCGCCGTGACGATCATTCCGCGCCACGTGCTGGGCGCACCCGGCCAGCCCTCGGCCAACAACAAGCTGAACGTCGCCGGCGTGGGCGTGGGCGGGATGGGCTCGGGCGATATTCAGCGCGTGCCCACCGAGAACATCGTGGCCGTCTGCGACGTCGATGCCAACCAGGCGGCCAGCGCCGCCAAACCCTTCCCCAAGGCCAAGATCTACGATGATTTCCGAAAGATGCTCGAAACGCAGAAGGACATCGACGCCGTGATGGTCGCCACGCCCGACCACAACCACGCGGTGGTCTCGATGACGGCGATGAAAATGGGCAAGCACGTCTTCTGCCAGAAACCGCTGACCCACAGCGTGCACGAGGCGCTCGAGGTCGCCAAGGCGGCCAAGGAAGCGAAGGTGGCCACGCAGATGGGCAACCAGGGCCAGGCGGAGGAAGGGGCGCGGCTGGTTTGCGAGTACATCTGGGCGGGGGCGCTGGGCAAGGTCCGCGAGATCCACTCCTGGTCGAACCGGCGGCCGGACATCTCGCCCCGCGGCATCCCCCGCCCCCAGGACACGCCGCCCGTGCCGTCGAACCTGAACTGGGACCTCTGGCTCGGCCCCGCGCCGAAGCGGCCTTTCCATCCGTGCTACCATCCGTTTGCCTGGCGGGGCTGGTGGGATTTCGGCACCGGTGTGCTGGGCGATATCGGCTGCCACAACCTCTCGGCCGCGTTCAAGGCCCTGAAGCTCGGCTGGCCGCAGAGCGTCGAGGCCTGCTCGACCCACTGGAACGCGCCGGCTGCGATCAAGAACGAGACCGCCCCGCTGGCCTCGATTGTCACCTACCGCTTCGCGGCCGAGGGCAATCGACCGGAGGTTTTGATCCGCTGGTATGACGGCGGTATGATGGCTCCACTGCCGAAGGAAGTCGGCACCCGCAATATCTTCGGAGACGACGGTACGCTGATCGTGGGCGACGAGGGCATCCTGTTGGGCGACCACCTCCTGCCGGAAGCCAAGGCCAAGCTCATCGGCAAGCCGCCGCAGGTGCTGCCGCGCTCGCCCGGGCATTACCAGGAGTGGATCGACGCCTGCAAGGGCGGCAAGCCCGCCGGCAGCAACTTCGTGGACCACGCCGGCCTGCTGGCGGCGGTGGTGCTGATGGGCAACATCGCCATCCGCACCCAAGAGAAGCTCCTCTGGGACGCGGAGAAGCTGCGGTTCAGCAACTCCGAGGCAGCCAACCAGCTATTGAACCCGCCGTATCGGGAAGGGTGGTCGCTGTAGGGGCTGGAGGCGGCGACCGTCCTCAATCGCGCTCAGGCCGGGCAATCAGCAGGTCGACTGCTTGCTCAGGCGGCCACAGGCAGAACAATTGGCATGCCGGTCCTGCCAGCCGAAGCCTCAGGTGCAACGCGCTCAACTTGGACTCGTGAGTGGAGATTCGTTGCGAATCGCGGAGACGATCTGCGAGACTGCGTTTTCGAGGCGGCGAAACGACCTCATCGGGCGATTTCGCACCACGTCCCAATCTACGATCTCGGTTAGCGGCGCCTGGTCCCTCACTGAATTGTAACCTGACGCCATCACCTTGCTGAGCCACCCCTTTGCATCACGTGGCACGGACTCAAGATCGCCGTCTGGTGGCGTAGTCCCGAACCTGACGCCCGGCCGCCCATCTTTCAGCGGGTTGCCGGCAAGGGACTCGACGCCGGCAATCAACCACGACTCGTATTCTTGGCAAGCGAATACCGTCGCTACAGAGAACAACTTGCCGCCCCTCGCACGAGTCGCCTCTCGCGCCAACCTCCGGGCGACGTTCGCCGCACAGAACAGTTTGCCGTGGATTCTCGGCATGTCACCGTCAAGAAGGAGCAACACTGCGCCAACTTCACGACGTTTCGCCGCGGCACCCAACCAGCGAATCCAGTTTTCACAATCGTTCTTGAGCAGCCTGCCAACACCTCTCACGACAAATGGCCTCGGATCCAGATAAAGGCAGTCCCAAGGTTGAAGCCCCTCAAGAAGCCGTCCTACGAGAACGGGCACCGCCAGCGCGTCACCGTCTCCCTCTACGAATAACACGATCCGTTTCATGCGTTGACCGACTCCGTTTCGTCGATGCGAGCAGGATCAACGGTGAGGAGTTCTCCCGGCTGCAAGAGTTGTTCTTTGATTGCCTCCTTCTGCTCCTGAGAGACTTCTCCTATTCGCGTCTGAAATCCGTCCAGGACGACGACGCGGATTTCCTCCGCCGCGAAACGGTCCAGCAGCTCCGGACTATGGGTTGTCAAGATGATTTGGCCGCGACCGGCCGCCGGAGCAGACTTGAACTCGTCCGCGAGCAGGGCGAGTGCACCGGGGTAGATTCCGTTCTCCGGCTCCTCAAAGATGAGAGTCTGCTTGGGTGGGAGTTGGTAGAGTGCCAGAAGGTGCGCGTAGAACCTCCGAAAACCGTCTGATTCCTGGGCTAGCGACAGCGCAAGCGTCTTCTGGCCGAGTCTGTGTCCAACTACGACTTGCGAGGGGTTCTGAATGGAATCGAGCTCGACTGCTGAGATCGACGGATTGAGACGCTGCAGTGCTGCAATGATGGTTCTTCGCACGTTCAGGTCTTGCAGGTTACTCACCAGTTCCTTGAGCGTTTGGAGGTAATTGCCGGCATCGTCCTGCAACCCGGAGATCGCTCCAGCGCTGCTCTGCCTGGCCGTGAGAACAGTCGCGGGGAAATAGTGACATCCGATTCCTGAGGTCAACGCGGTGTACGCAATCACAACCTCTGAAATCGATGGAATTCTCCCAATGGCGGGCTCGCCCGGCTGCGGCACGGAAACCAACTGCGGCTCACGCTCCCACTTTCTTTGGCGCTGGCAAAACAGCAACTCGTCGCCCAGTTTAAGCCATTCGTGTGCAACCGGATGAGGAGGGCCGTTCTCATTCAAGATCACACGATACTCGAAGGGTGCATCGATTCCCTTGACGTCAAAGACCACTTCAAATCCCATTGGCCTTTCCTGCCGAGTTGCCGTCAGGAGCTTCGGCCAGTCGCCGAATTCCTTGAGTCCGGTTGGCCCAAAGAACAGATAATTGCGGAGGAAACGCAGCGCGGTCACAAAATTGGTCTTGCCGGTGCCGCTGCGCCCAACCAAGACCGTGACCGGGCCGAACTCGACGCACACGTTTTCCAGGCTCTTAAAGCCTTGAACCGTCAATCGCCGTAGCATGCTACTTCTCGACTAAAGGCACTGGTAAGATGTATTCAAGCACCAAGCCCTATGCAGCCTACCACGCACACACTGCAAAGGCAACCCCTATGTGTTATGCCGCCACAGGTGCTGATCGAACCGTTCGCGCAGCCGGCTTCATAAAGGGCGCCGGCGTCTTCCTCCGACTCTTCCGGAGTGGCGAGGATGACCGCGAGCTCGTATTCTCGCATCCAGAGTTCTCCTTGGCTCACACCGTTTCCGGCTCCGGGTGCACCCACGGCTTACGGTACGGCCGGCGCAAGAGCCGGTTGGCCTCCTCGTCGGCCACGATCTGGCCCTTCTTGGGGTCCCAGGTCAGCGTGCGGCCGAGCTTGCAGGCCATGTTGGCCAGGATGCAACTGGCCGTCGAGATGTAGCCTTCTTCGATGTCGGCCACCGGCCGGCCGCGGGTGGCAATGGCCTTTAGTAGGTCCAGCATGTGGTAGCGGACCGCCGGCGCCACGTGGCGCTCCAGGCGCCGCTCGGTCTTGTCTTCCGGGTATTGCTCCAGCTCGTAGGTGACGTCGCGGTGAACCGCCTCGCCTCGGCCCGACGGGACGAAGTCGTAGCTCATCACGCTCACCTTGAGCGTGCCCTGATCGCCGTAGAACGTCGCCCCCCACGGATACTTCTCGTCGGGCGGGGCGCCCCAGGTGCGATGCTGCCAGACGACGCTGAGATCGTTCTGGTCGTAGTCGAAGGTGGCCGTCTGGGTGTCGGAGATGTTGGCCTTCGTGCCCTTATCGAGGAAGATCCCGCCGGAGGAGCCGACTCGCTTGGGCCAGCCCAGCTCCAGCATCCAGCGGACCATGTCGAACATGTGGATGCACATGTCGCCGATGATCCCGTTGCCGTACTCCATGAACGCCCGCCAACTCCCCGGGTGCACCAAGGCGTTGTACGGTCGCATAGGGGCCGGCCCGGTCCACATCTCGTAGTTGAGGTACTCGGGCGGGTCGGTGTCGGGGGGATTTCCCCGGGAACGCATCTGGTAGTAGCAGTAGATCTCGACCAGCCCGACCTTGCCGAGCTTGCCCGGCTTGATGATCTGCTCGCGGGCCTCGGCGACATGCGGCGTGCTGCGGCGCTGCGTGCCGACCTGCACCACCCGTTGGTACTTACGGGCGGCGGCCAGCATGGCCTGGCCCTCGACCACGTCGACGCTGATCGGCTTTTGCACGTAGACGTCGGCCCCGGCCTTGACGGCCTCGATCATCGGCAGGGCGTGCCAGTGATCGGGCGGGGCAATCAGCACGACGTCGAGGTCCTTCTCCTTGAGCATTTCGCGGTAGTCGCCGTAGGTGCGGGGTTTCTTCTTCGACGCCTGACGCGAGGCGACGATCTCGGCAGCCTCGGCCAGCGTCCGCTGGTCCACGTCGCACAGCGACACGACCTCGACGGGCGCGATCTGGATCAGGCGCAACAGGTCGATCTTGCCGTACCAGCCGGTGCCGATCAGGCCGACGCGCTTCGGTTTCTGATCGGCGACCTCCGCGGCGTAGCTGCCCACGCTCGACAATGCCAGCCCGGCCGCGCCGGCTTGAAGGAACTTACGGCGGTCCATGGAATTTCTCCCGAAGAAGGGCGGAAAGTAAACCCGGTCAATGAGTAAGTAGTATAGTCAACTGCGGAGGCCTTTGCCACCGGCCGGCCCTGGGGCCGATCGTACCATTCGGGCTCGCCGTCATGGGCCTGTTGGCGCTTGGCAGCCGTGTCACAATGAGTTGACGAACTTGTGGCGATGTAGGAGGCGACTCCAGTCGCCGATGGCCCGCGAGAAGAAGCCTCCATCGGCGACTGGAGTCGCCTCCTACAGCCCCCGAAGGATCGTCAAGTTATTCTGACGCAACTCCTTGGTGGCCTGCCCGCAGGTCGAGGCAGCATCCGCCGGTGCCGCTGGAGAGGATCAGGCGGTGCAGGCGGACGTCGGTTCGGCCGGCGGGGACGGCGTCGTGCGGCGCCCAGACGCGGCACTGTCGCAGCAAAGAGGTCATTCTCAGGATGAACTGGTCGTCGGCCTGGCCCAAGTTCGCCAAGGTGGCGAACCCGCCGGGAAGGTGCTGGCCGGAATTCATGTTGCACAGCAGCAGGGCCGCCTGGGCGGCCGGCCGGGCCTGGTTGCGCAGCACCTTGTCCGCCGTCACGTTCGGCTCGTTGACCCAAAACAGGTTGTCCATGGCCAGGACGTTGCAGCGGGAGCCGTCGCCGGTGGTTTCGATCCGGCCCGTCGCCGAGGTGTCGACCGGCAGCAACAGAGACGTCAGCAGCGTGAAGTCGCCTTGGAACTTATCCAGCAGAAACAGCGGCGTGGTCGGCGAAGTGCGGAATGAGAACCGGGTGGCGTCGATCGACACGGCGCCACGGTCGTTCAGGCTCATCGCCTGGGGCTGCTGGCCGCTGACCTCGTGGTAGACGGCCCGCACCACCAGCCGGCCGCCTTGTTCGACGAGGTACTGGCGGTCGGAGGTCGAGGTGGCGCCGGTGAGCACTGAGACCTGTCCGGGCGCGTCCTGGCCGGCACGGCGGTTGGGCCCGCCGATCACCTGTACCCAGACGCTGCACCCGCCACCCTGGAGACAGCGGAAGAGGACGTCGCTCTGCTCGACCCCGTCGACCCGCACGCCGACTCCCTTCTGCGACCCGGAGGCCCCGTTGACGTTGAGCTGATCGGCAAAGATACGACTGCCCGGTTGGTCGCAGTCTTCCAGGCGGACGGCGGTACCCTGCCCCGCGCGCAGGTTCATGTCGCGCACAGTGGCGCGGCTGGGTCCTGCGAGTCGCAGCATCACGCCGTCGGCCGGGCCGGTCCACTGCAGGACCGTGGCCGTTTCACCGGCGCCGTCGCCGATCAACTGCACGTCGGCTGCCGCCGGAATCACCAGCGGGCGGTCGATCTTATACGTGCCTTTGGGCAGGTGCACGACGGGGCGGCTGCCGTTGAGCTTTACGGCCCGATCGATCGCCGACTGGACGTCGGCCGCGGGCGCGCCGGCGGGCACCTCTAGCACGGTGCGATCGACCTTGGGCGGGGTGGGCGGGAGCACCGGAGGCGTGGCGTCGATTCTCTCCGGCGGCACGACCTTCTCGGCCACCAGCCGGTAGCGTCCGTCCGTCTTGACGGGATTGTCCATACTGTAGGTGTTGCCCAGCAGCGTCTGGTCGCCCCAGGTGAGGACCACCGGCGGCTGGCTGCTGCCTGCTCGGTTGCGGATGACGTTGTCGGCCAAGAGATACGGGCCGCCGTTGCCCAGACGGATGGCGAACTGGCCGGTGGGGTCGATGATGCGGTTGCCGGTGACGGAGGTGGCCGAGCCCCAGGAGTGTCCGCTGGCCCAGTCCATGAAGCAGTTTGATCCCTGGGAGTAGTTGTTGGCCAGCGAGAAGGTCATCAGGTTGGCCGTGCCGATGTCCATGTTCTTCGATCGCAGGAAGACGCACTGGTGGGCGTGGAAGTTGCCGGCCCCGTTCAGCAGGCCGTAGCCGCAATCCTCGAAGCGGCAATACCAGGCCCAGATGTCCAGCGAGTTGAAGTTGTTGGTGCGGATCCCGGCGCCGGAGCACCGCAGGAACTTGCAGCGGAGGACCTCGTTTTCGGCCTGGCCGTTGTTGCCGTTGCCCATCACGATGCCGTCGGCGACGTCCTGGAAGACCATGTCGGAGGTTTCGTTGTAGGTGGAGAACCCGCCCCCGTAAACCAGGGCGATGCGGGCCTTGCCCGCCCCGTCCAGGGTGAGCCGGCTGATGCGGGAGTACCAGGCGTCGTAGAGGAGCATCGTGCCGCCGGCGGGCCCGTCCCAACGGAGGCGGACCGTGGCCGGGTCTTCGCCCACGATCGTCACGCCCATGCAGTCGGTATGGCCCTCTCGCCGGGTGCCGACCGTGTTGGTGATCCGGTAGGTCCCGGCCGGGAAGTACAGCACGTTCGACTGGGTGTGCAGGCGCAGATCGTCAAAGGCCCGCTGGATCGCCGCGGTATCGTCGGCCTTGCCGTCGCCCAGCGCGCCGTAGTCGGTCTTGACGTTCTTCCAGCCCGCCAACGGGCCGACGAACTCTTCGCCGCCGCCGGTGCTCTGGGCCCACAACGGGATGGGGGAGCACATTCCCAGCACGCAGACAAGAGCCAAGGGTACACTGCATCGATTAACGCTGTTCTTCATTTCGATCCTTTTCATAGTCCAGTGTTGGGTGACGGCCGAGGCACGGCAGACAGCGGGCACGCGAAGCGTGCAACGCCGCGCCGCCGGCCGGCAGCGGTCCCACCCGCGCCTTGCAGGGTGCCTGCGGGCGCCCGATAATGGTGCCCCACGGCAATCCGCCACGCCGCCGGCCTGGCGACACAGCAGAACACGCTGCAAAGATAAGGAATTCAACCTTGATAAGCAAGTATTGTCGGCTGACGGGCGGCATGGTCCTGCTGGTGACTGCGGGTGTTCTTATTGTCGGTCGGGCAGTGCCGGCCCGGGGCGACGATTGGCCTCAATTCCGCGGCCCGACGGGCCTGGGATACACTGAGGAGAAGAACCTGCCGATCACGTGGGGAGGGGAGAAGAACGAGAACGTGCTCTGGAAGGCGCCGTTGATCGGCCAAGGCCATGCCAGCCCGATCGTCTGCCATGAGCGCGTCTTCGTCTGCACGGCCCGGTGGCCCGAGACGGTCCGCCGCCGCGAGGAGGTCATCCCGGAACATCACGTGCTCTGCTATGCGGCGGGCGACGGGAAGCTACTCTGGGACAGGCAAGTGCCCCCGGGGCCTTGGCTGCGGACCGATTTTCGCAGCGGGCCCGGCGGCGGATACGCCTGCCCCACCCCCACCACCGACGGCCGCCTGGTCTACTGCGCGTTCGGCTCGTCGGTCCTGGCCGCGTTGGACCTGCAAGGGAAGATTGTCTGGCGCAAGGAGATCGTTCCCTACACCTTCGACGTGACGCTGGGGAGCAGCCCGATCCTCTACGAGGATCTGCTGATCCTCTTGTGTGCCATGGCCAAGCCGAGCGATTCGAGAGTCATCGCGCTGGACAAACGGACGGGCGACGTGCGCTGGCAGCAGCCGCTGCCGGAAACCGCCTTCGGGCACAGCACGCCGGTGCTGCTGCCGATACGGGGAAAGGCCCAGTTGATCTTTGCCGCCTCCGGCGGCAGTCCCTCGCCGCGGGCCCTGCACGGCCTCGATCCGGCCACCGGCCAGCCGCTCTGGTGGTGCTGGGGGGCCGGCGATACGGCCTCGCCAGCCTACGGTGGCGGGCTGGTGTATTTCGACAGCGGCCGCGGCGGGCCCGGGGTGGCCGTCGATCCGACCGGCGGAGGCGACGTTTCCAACACCCACGTCAAGTGGCGAATCGACCAGGTGCCGGAAGGAATCGGCTCGCCGACGATCGTGGGCGACTACGTCTACCGCCTTCACGTGCCGGGCGTGTTGAAATGCTGGAGGCTCAGCGACGGCAGCCAGGCGTACGCCCAACGGCTCGACGGCATCTCCACCACCTGGGCCAGCCCGATCGTCGACGGCAACGGCCGTATCTATTTCGCCAACGCCGGGAAGAGTTTTGTGATCCAATCCGGGCCGCAGTTCAAGGTCCTGGCCGTCAATGACTTGGGCGACGGGAACCACGCCTCTGCGGCCGTCGCCGGTGGCAGTATGTTCCTGGTGGGGATGAAAGAAGTCTTTTGCATCCGCGGCAAGTAGGTGGTCAGTGAACGGTTGTCAGTTCTCAGTTCTCGGTTGTCAGTTCTCAGTTCTCGGTTCTCAGTTCTCAGTTCTCGGTTCTCAGTCGTCAGCCATCAGCCGTCAGTTCTTGCAGCCGTGAGCCCAACCACGTGGGCAGTGGGGATTGAGTACCGGATGCTGAGAACTGACAACTGAAAACTAACGACTCCTACTCGCCGCGCGGTACCAGCTCCACCAGCCCGGCGTCGATGTACTGGCCGCCTTCCGTCTGATGGCAGTGGATGGCGATCGTGTTGCGGCCCTTCTTGAGCGCCGCCAGCGCGTCTTTGGAGATGGACATGGGGACGTAGTTCGTGGTATACCCCTTGGGCGAGGCGGCCAGGACGCCGCCCAGATACACCTCGGCGTCCTCGTCGTGATGGATCATCAGCTTTAGTTCCTCGGGCACCCGGTCCAGTTCGACGGTTCGCCGGATCCAGATATCGGGCGTTTTCCACGGAGTGCGGACGGCCGCGCCCGGCGTGCTCGCCTCGCCGAACCCGCCGGGGCCGCTCTTCCATGCCGAGTCGTCGAACTCGGGTTTTGGCCAGTCGTCGCCGGGCCGCTCCGTGGTGTAGCGCCAGGTCTGGGCCGCCTGCTGTGAGGTGGGCACTACGGTCTTGATGATCGGCGGCGGCAGGTAGAGCTTCCGCGCGGCCTCGACGATCCGCTCCAGGTCCATCTTGATCAAGTCCCGATCGTAGGTCATCAGGCCGTTCACCTCCACCTCCACGTCGGACGTCTGCGTATAAACGGCGGCACACAGTCCGCTGCCGATCATGGGCCGGAGGTTCTCCAGCAGGTTGACGTAGGCGTCGGTCAGCTCCTCGGGTGTCTTGAAGCTGCGGTATCCCCAGTTCTTCTCTGCCTGCCAGGTATGGCGGGCCAGCGGCAGCCCCAGTCCGCCGAATTCACCCAGCACGGCGGCCCGCTGTTCTTCCACCGGCGGCATGGCGGGTCCCGGGTAAGAATGGACGTCGTGTACGTCGCCCACCTTGCGGTCGGTCCAGCCGCTGGCGTTATTGACCAGGCGCGACGGGTCCCAGCGGCGGATCATCTCCACGATCTGCTCGGTGTCGTGCTGGCCCCAGCCCTCGTTGAACGGCACCCACATCACGATCGCGGGGTGGTTGATGAACGCTTCCACCACGTTTTTCAGCTCGCGCTTGAAGTTCTCCTGTCCTTCCGGGCCGTTGTTGTTGCCGCTGGCCATGTCCTGCCAGACCATCAGGCCCAGCTTGTCGCACCAGTAGTACCAGCGGGCCGGCTCGACCTTGACGTGCTTGCGGGCCATGTTCATGCCCAGCCGCTTGGTCGTCTCGACGTCGTAGCGCAGCGCCTCGTCGCAGGGGGCGGTATACAGGCCGTCGGGCCAGAAGCCCTGGTCCAACGGGCCGAACTGAAACAGCGGCTTGCCGTTCAAGAACAGGCGGTTGACGCCGTCCTTGTCCTTGCCCACCGCGATCTTCCGCATGCCAAAATAGCCGGAGATCTCGTCGCTGGCGCCGTCGGCCGACAGCTTGATCTTCAGATCGTACAGGAAGGGCTGATCGGGCGACCAGAGCTTGGGGGCATTGAGCTTCAGCTCGATCGGTTGGCCGGCCGCGCCGGACGCTGTGGCTACGGCCTGGTCGCCGGCCATGGCCTTCAGCTCGACGTTCCCCCCGGCGGCGTCCACGGTCACCCGGACCGCTGAGGCGTCGACGTCCGGCACGATCCGCAGCCCACGGACGTAGGTCTGCGGCACCGGTTCGAGCCAGACCGTTTGCCAGATGCCGGTGGTCGCCGTGTACATGATCCCGCCGGGCTTGAGCACCTGCTTGCCCCGCGGCTGGTAGCTCGTGTCGGTCGGATCCCATGCGCGGACCACGAGCGTGTTCTCCCCGCTCTTCAGTGCATCGGTGGCGTCGAAGCTGAATGGGTCGTAGCCGCCGCGGTGTTGGCCGAGCTTGCGGCCGTTCAGCCACACGGTGGCCTCCCAGTCGACTGCGCCGAGGTGCAGCAGCACCCGTTTGCCGGACCAACCCTCGGGAATCGCAAACGTCCGGCGATACCAGACGGCCTGCTGGGGCGTGACCTTCTTCATCACGCCGGAGAGCGCCGATTCCACGCAGAAGGGGACGAGGATCTGCCCGTCCCACTGCTCGGGCTGCGAGGCGTCCTTGGCAGAAATCGAGTAGTCCCACAGGCCGTTGAGGTTGGCCCAATCCGGGCGGACCATCTGCGGTCGCGGGTATTGGCGCCAGGCGTTATCGGGCGTAACGCTCTTCGTCCAGCGGGTTGCCAGCGGACCGGCCGCGGGCTTCCACTCGGCCGGAGCGGCTTGAGTCGTGGCGCAAAAAAGGCAGGTTGCAAGCAAGAGAATCTGTCGCATGGTTGTTCACTCCTGTGGAAAGGTGATGGGGTGACAAGGTGACGGGGTGACTGGGTGACAGGGTGACACGGTGACAATCACCCCCTCACCCCCTCACCCCCTCACCTCTTCACCACCCGGACTCCGAATACTCCGCCTGCCCACGCGCCCGGGTGGGCCTGGAACCTGACCGTGATCTTGTCCTTGCCTTTGGTCATCTCGGCCGGCAGGGCGTAGACCTCGTCGTAGAAATTGCCGGGCTTGTTGTTTTGGAGCCGCTGGGTGGCGAGCTTCTGGCCGTCGATCAGGACGTCGAAGACACGGTTGCCGCCGTCGCTGCCCCAGTACGTGACCCGCAACTCCTGCGGCCCCTCCGCCAGCACCTTCACCTCCCAGGAGAACCAGCCGCCGTCGGTGGCGTGGCGCCACTGGCGCCCGCCGAACTCGCCGGCCGCGGTCTGCTCGCCCTGCTGCTTATGATCCCGCTCATTCTGCTCGTCGCCGGGGGCCACGGAGTCCACGGTGCGGGCATCAAGTTCCTTCTGCCGGGCCTGTTCGGCTCGGTTTTCTTCCTCCTTCGCCTGCTGCTGGGCGGGCGTGAGCACGTCCCAGTAGACCACGTAGCGGCGGTTGCCGTGCATCGCGTAGAACGGCTCCAGCGTGACGCCCCGGGCCGGCTGCCCGCCGGCCGTGCGCAAGACCTCCGGCGATACGGCGAAGGTGGAAGGCCGGCCAGGCACCGGCTTCAGCGCGGCCAGGAGTTGACCTTCTTCGGCGACGATGTTCGGGTAGGGTCCTTTTGGCTCCACCTCGGCGCAGAGCACCAGCGGGCCGTGGAGGAAGGCCAACCGCTGGGGGTTGTCGCGGAAACCCGCCATGAAGAGGCTAAACGGCATCGAGACCTCCACCGTGTCGCCGCTCTGCCAGGTCCGCTTCAGCACGACGTAACTGCCGGCGGCAGCAGCCGCGGCTACCGGCTGGCCGTTGACGCGGACCTCGAAGCCCGAGGTCGCCCACAAGGGACGCCGAATGCTGAGACTCAGTTCCACGGGCTGTTCGCAAGTAAGCACGAGCCGAGTGCTCGGTTCGAGGGGGAACTTCGTTTCCTGCCGCAGCTTTAGGCCCTTAGCCTTCCAGTTCAGCTCGGAGGCAATGAAGAGGTTTACATAGAGTCGCTGCTTACCAGCGTGAAAGTAGATGCTGTCACCGTACTTGGCATGGTTCTCCACGCCCGTGCCGGTGCAGCACCAGAACGAATTGAGTGGATCGTTGTAGACCTTCCGCGAGCCGGAGCGGAGCGGGACGTAGTAGCACATCATGCCGGTCTGCGGATTCTGGGACGCGAGGATGTGGTTGTACAGCGCCCGCTCGTAGTAGTCGGCGTATTCTGCCCGCGGGTCCCAGCAGAACAAGTGGCGGGTGAGCTTGAGCACGTTGTAGGTGTTGCAGGTTTCCGTCGTATTGGGGCCCAGGGCCTCGGAGAGCCGTTCCTTGGGCGAGAACGCCTCGCCGTCGCTGTGGCCGCCGATGACGTAGGAGCGTTCCTTAACCACCGTGTCCCAGAAGAAGAGCGAGGCCGTCTTCAGCCCATCCTCGCCGCTGAGCTCATACTGCCGGGCCGTGCCCACGAACTTGGGGATCTGCGTGTTGGCGTGCAGGCCGGTGAGTCTGTCCTGTCGCTTCGAGGCCGGAGTGATCACCGCCATGTGGTTGAAACGCTGGGCAATTTTGAGGTACTTCTCCTCGCCCGTCAGGCCGTAGAGGTTGGCTAGCACCTCGTTCATGCCGCCGTGCTCGTTGCCGAGCATTCGCTGCATCTGTTGGTCGGAGAGGCGGCCGTTGCGGGCGATCACCCAGTCGGCGAACTTCTTGCAGACCTCCAGCGCCTGCTGGTTGTCGCAATAGACGTACATGTCCAACAGGCCGGCGTAGATCTTGTGCAGGGTGTAGTAGGGCGCCCAGACCCGTTTCTGTGCCTCGACGCGGTCGAAGAATTCTTCGGGGTAGGCGCTCAAGTAGCCGGAGCCGAGCTTGGCCTGGCAGTCGGCCAGCCCGGCCACTACGGCGTCGCCCTTCTGTTTCAGGCGCTCGTCGCCGGTGCTGGCGTACATCAGCCCACAGGCCGTGAGGTAGTGGCCCACGAAGTGGCCGCGCAACTCGCCCTTGGGTTCCTCCCAACCGCCCAGCGGCTCGGCCGACGAGGGCAGGCCGGCGTTGACGCGGAAGTTGTGGAGCAAGCGATCCGCGTCCAACGACAGCAGGTACTTATGGTCGAGCTCCATCGCGTGCTTGAAGGGGCCGTCCAGCAGGCGGACGTCGCGCAGCTCAAAGGCGGACACCTTGAGCGGAACCTTGTTGGGCCCCTTGAGCTTGGGGTTGTCCTGGCAAAGCGCATCGGCATGTGCCGATCGCGCCAGCATTGTTGCCGCTGCGACGGCGGCCAGGAAGGTCATTGCCAGCCTTCGCTCTCTCATGGTCAGTGCTCCGGGAATTGTGGATTCTCAGTAGTCTCTGTTGCGGAGAGTGGTTCCCCACGAGTCTGTTTAGCCGCCGCGGCCACGCGGCGGTGGGAACGACGATGTTCTCGCTTGTGTCCGCCGCGTGGCCGCGGCGGCTAAACGGGCTATGCCCGTGGTGCCACGGTTGGCTTGTCCAACCGTGCCGGCCGTACTGCTGGGCAAGCCAGCAGTGGCACCCGCGGGCCTTGCCCGTTGCAGCCAGCCGTGCCCTATGGTACCTTTCCCACTGGAAGTGTGCAACACGCAGCCGGCTCCCCAGCGAGCGAGCGGGTACACCGGGCGGAGCAGCGGTAGCCGCTTAACTCGGGTTATCCACCGCGGCGTGCCACTGCATGCCTTGCGGCAAGCAGTGCACGCACGTTGCGCGGGACACTGCTTCTGACGAAGCAGTGGCACACTGTGGTGGCTCATTCGCGTTTAGCGGGCGGGCTTGCCCGCCGTTTGGATGCCGTCGCCAGCCGCGTCATGGGAAAGACTCGATAGAGTGGAGACATCCTCATGAGCCGCACGCTCTGTTGTGTCGTGGCCGTACTTGCCTTGGGGTATCCGCTGGCGGGGGTCCGGGCAACCGAGCCGAAGCCGTCCTGGGCAATCTACGTGGCCAGCGACAACTGCCCCGACTACACCTGGGGCCTGACGGACGAGCAGACCCGGCAGGCGTTTGCCGACGTCGTCAAGGGACATCTCGACGAGATGAAACGGACCGACGACCAGCCGTCCGAGAGCCGTGATCGGTACAATGCGGCGGTGACGCAAGAGGCCCTCTGTTTCGTCGAGCGATACCCCGAACGCAAGGAGGAACTCACTGGCCGCATCCAGGAGGGGCGGCTGTACGTCAGCCCCTATCTCTGCAACACGCTCTGGGGTTTCCAGTCGGCCGAAGGCACGCTCCGCGCGTTTTATCCGGCCCGACGGCTGGAGCAGCAGTGGGGCATCACGATCGATTGTGCCCATCATATCGAGCTGCCCTCCCTGCCTTGGGGCACCGCCACACTCGTGGCTGGCTGCGGTTTCCGTTGGTTGTCGGTGCCGTACTACGGCTACGATTCCACTTTCGGCGGCCTGAAGAATCCTCCGCTGTTCTTTTTCGAGGGACCTGACGGCAGCCGCATCAAGGTCTGGCTCGATCGTTGGGCATCGTCCAAATCCAGCTACACCCAAGGGGCCACCGTGCTCCGCGAGCCCGACTCGATCCAGACCCAGTGGATCCCCCACTACGCCGGCCTCGGCAAGGACTACCCGCTGCGGGCAATCCTGGCCAGCGGAACGCACGGCGACATCTCGCCTCACTCGGGCGACCAGGCGCACGGATTCGCGGAAGCCGTCATCAAGTACAACGCGCGTGCCGACCGGGCCGCCACGCTGGTCAATGCCGCGTTTCCTCAATTCTGGCAGGCCGTCGACCGGGCCCAGGCTGAAAAACCCTTTCTGCCGACGATTCGCGGCAGCTTCGGCCATTCCTGGGATCTCTGGCCGGTCTCTCTGGCAAAGTACGTCGCCGCCATGCGCGAAGGTGAGCGGAACCTGCTGGCGGCCGAGACCTTGCTGGCCGTCGCCGGCCGCGGGCAGCCCACATTGTACGAAGCGACAACTGTGGATCGCCAGCGGGCCGAATGGTGCTGGGCGATGCTGGCCGACCATGCCTGGAACGGTACCGACGCGGCCAACAAGCGCCATAACGCCGACCTGCGGCGAGGATGGAGCGAGCAGCTCAATCAGATCGGCCGGAAACTCCTCCAGCAGGGATGGTCGGCCGCCGGGGTGAGCCCCGACAATCAGAGGGTGGTCGTCTTCAACAGTCTGAGCCTTCCGCGGGCAGGGCTGGTGCGGATCGAGACCTCAGACGACGTCAAGGCGGTGGCCGGTGGCGATCGTCTGCTTCCGGCGCAAATAGTCCGCGAGGACGACGCAAACGTCGCGTACTTCGTGGTGCCGGAATTGCCCGGCTTCGGTTTCAGACAGCTACAACTGACTCCCGACCAGGGCCCCCAAGGCGCCACTGCCCGCTTGAGCGCGGCGGCCGACAGACTGGAGAGTCCCTACTACCGCCTCGTCGTCGACAGGAAAACGGGCGGGATCGGCAGCCTCATCCACAAGCCCACCGGCACCGAGCTGGCTGTATCCGGCAACGGGCGGACGCTGTGCCAGACAGTCTACTTCGACGGCAAGGAGCACACCCTGGGCGACGTTCGCTCAGAGGTGCTCACCCTGGGGCCGGTGTTGGCGCGGCTGCGGATCCGCGGGACTGCCCCCGGCCTCGAAGTGGACAACCGGGTGACGGTCTACGCGGAGTTGGATCGGGTCGATTTTGACGTCCGCGTCAAGAAGTCGCCCAGCGAGAAAGAGGAGCGATTGTGCCAGGTGTTTCCGATCATGCGGCCGGAAGCCACGCTCCGCGCCGCCGCGGCCGGCGCAGTGATTCGCCCGCGGCCGCAGCCGGAAGGCGATCTGCTGCCGGGGGCCGATACCCGGCGGTTCGCCGTGCAGGAGTTTGTCGACGTGTCCGACGAGCGCCTCAGCGTGACGGTCGTTCCCCTGGACGCATTTGCCTTGCGGCTGGATCTCGATCCGCTCAGCTTCGAGGCGTTGGGCAGCGATCAGAACTACCGGGAGGTCCTCCGCGATCAGCACGGGGCGACGGAGTTTCGCTTCCGGTACAGCCTTCGCGCCCGGTCGGGCGGATACAACGGGGCGGAAGTTATCGCCTTCAGCCGCGACGCCGCCACGCCGCCGCTGGCCCTCGCAGGCCAGTTCGCGGATGAGCGGTTTTTCCGCCCACCGGTCCTCATGATCGATCCGGGCCGCGCCGTGGCCACCTGTTTCAAGCCGGCCGACGGCGAGCCGTCGCGCGGTTGCCTCGTCCGGCTCTGGGAGACCGCGGGAAGATCGGGGCCTTTGCGGATCGGTCTGGCCGGTTTCTCCCAGGCCATAGAAACCGATCTGTTGGAGCGTGATCGCCGCCCGCTGGACCTCTCCAACGGACAGATTGAAGTTGACCTGAAAGCCCACGGGTACGCCGCAGTGCGGCTGGTTCCTTGACAGGCTCGCGGGTGGAAGGAAAAAGGGGACAGGTCCAATTTGCCGGCACGGCCCGAAGGCGGGCACCATGCTTGCATGGTCGTCGCACAAATTGGACCTGTCCCCTTTTTCCAAGCTCGGCCCGGGAGGTTCGACGTGAACGGAGCAAGAACGGCCGTCTGCACGTTGGCGGTATGGGCGTTGGCCCATGCGGACTTGGCCCGCGGGCTGGACTGGCCGCAGTGGCGAGGTCCTCATCGCGACGCAACCACCTCGGAGGAGATTACTGCCTGGCCTCCGGCAACGCTCTGGCAGCGTGATGTCGGCTACGGCGTCTCCTCGGTGATTGCCGCGGGGGGACGGGTGTACGCCATGGGCCATCGCGACGGGTCGGACACGATCTTCTGCCTGCACGGCGAGATCGGTGAAGTGATCTGGCAGTATAGCTATCCGTGCAAGAGCGATCAGACCAGCGACGTGCGGTTTCCCGGCCCGCGTTCCACGCCGGCCACCGACGGCCAGGCCGTGTATGCCGTGAGCCTGGAAGGCCGCGTCCACGCCCTGGATGCCGCTACCGGCAAGGTCCTCTGGACGAAGAGCCCCGCAGAAACCGGCGCCAGCGAAAAGCAGCAATACGGCGTGTGTTGTCCGGTGCTTGTCTACGGCGACATGGTAATCTGCGACGTGGCCACCGCGTGCCTGGCCTTCGACAAGGGGTCGGGACGCGAGATCTGGCGGACCGCCGGCGGGGGCGGCTGGAACGGTGCCGCGCCGGTGGTTGCCCGCTGCGAGGGCAGGGGCTGCGTCGTCCACGGCACGGGGCGGTGCGTCGATCTGGCGGACGGCAAAGAACTCTGGCGGGTACCGTACGGCGAGATGAGCGCGGCCACGCCGGTCATCTCGGGCAACCGAGTCTTCCTGAGCCCGTTCCACGGTCGCAATCTGGGCGGCCATGGCTGTGCCCTCATCCGGGTGCAGGACGGTCGGCCGCAGGTCGTCTGGAACAACGACGAAGTCGAGGGGCTCTGTCTGACGGCCGTGCTCCACAAGGGCTATCTCTATGCGCCTGACCGGGACGAGCTGGCCATCTCGGGCGAGAGTGGCCGGAAGATGAACGTCAAGTGCATCGAGTTGGAGACCGGCAAGGTCCGCTGGGTGCAGCGCCCCATCGCCTGGCCCACGATGATCGTGGCCGGAGACAAACTACTGATCCAGACGCTCAGCGGGGAGCTGATCCTCGCCGAGGCGTCGCCGCAGGGCTACCGGGAGCACGGCCGCGTCGAGGTCCCGCCGGGACGGTCCTGGACGGTGCCGGCCCTGGCCGACGGAAGGCTCTACTGCCGCAACAACCGCGGGCTGATCGTCTGCCTGGACGTGCGGGGAGACGGGCGCAAGTTGGTCAGCGCTCCCCCGGTCGATAAGGAAAGCGGGCAGACGGCACGTTTTGTGCCCTCCGCTGAGACTGTACGTCCGCCGGCCGCGGAACTGCACTGGCCCCGTTTTCGGGGCCTGGCCGGCAGCGGGATCTCCCGATGTGTGCAGACCCCCACGACCTGGAACGGGAAAACCGGCGAGGGAATCCTCTGGAAGGCGCCGGTCGGCCTGCCCGGCTACAGCTCGCCGATCGTCTGGGGTGATCGTGTCTTTCTCACCGGGGCCGACAAGACGACGCGACGGCTCTACTGCTTCGATGCCGCCTCGGGCGCGGTGCGCTGGCAGGCAGCGGTGACTGGCGCCGCCGGGCGGACCGACCAGCCGGACAAGCCGTGGAACGTCGCCTCGTATGCCGCCCCCACGCCCGCAACCGACGGGCAGATGGTCTGGGCCATGTTCGCCGACGGCAATCTGGCCTGCTTCGACGCGGAGGGGAAGCCGGTTTGGGACCGGGACCTCGGCATGCCCAAGAACAGCTACGGCCACGCCTCTTCAGTGGTCCAACGCGCCGGCCTGGTCTTCGTGCAGCTTGACCAGGAGTCGCCACGCGAAGAGAAGTCGAGGTTGCTGGCGCTGGACGCACGATCGGGAAAGACCGTGTGGGAAGTGAAACGCCCGGTGGGAGTGGGCTGGAGCACGCCGACGGTGATCGAGCTCGCCGGACAGAACCAGTTGATCACCTGCGGCAATCCCTGGGTCATCGGCTACGCCCCGGAGACGGGCCAGGAACTCTGGCGCACCGACGGCCTGGAGGGGGGCTACTACGCGATTCCCTCTGCCGTCTCTGCGGCCGGGCTGGTGTTTGCCTGCACCGAGGGCGCCGTGCTCTCGGCGATCCGGCCGGACGGCCACGGGGAGGTGAGCAACTCGCACGTCCTCTGGACCGCCGAGGACGAGCTGCCGGATGTATGCACGCCCTTGAGCGACGGGGAGTTGCTGTATCTGCTCTGCTCGGACGGGGGATTGACCTGCTACGACTGCCTCACGGGAAAGAGGGTTTGGCAACAGGACCTTTCCTCCGCCGACCAACCTGCGGTCGGTGCCCGCACCTTCGAGGCGTCGCCCTGCCTGGTCGGCGGTCGGCTGTACCTGCTGGACAATGCGGGGGTGATGCACATTGTGGCGGCGGGAAGGACTGCCGGAATCATCGGCCGAGCGGAGTTGGGCGAGTCCTGCCCGGGCGCGTCTCCCGCCTTTGCAGCAGGCCGCATCTACATCCGAGGCCAAGAGCACCTCTATTGCATCGGCGCAGACGCCAAGTGATCCAGGAGAACAGCCGTGCAGACTACTGAAGAAGCCTCCGGCAAGAACCGCCTCATGCTTCACTCGGTAGTTCCAAGTTGTGGAGGAGGGTGGCTGGGGTCGACGGGCACCGACGCAAAGCGTTGGTCGGTGAGCCCCCAGGCCCCGGGGTTTCCGGGGGCTCGCTGGCGCTCGACCCCCGCCACCCCGATTCTGACCGCCCGAACTTGGAGCTACTGACTTTCATCAAGCGCGAGGTCGTCGAAAGGGAGAATCCATGCTACCACGACGAAGTCCTTCCCCCAACTCAGAGTCTATTCCAAGACCCCTCACCCCCAACCCCTCTCCCCACACGCGGGGCGAGGGGAGAACGTCTTGCGATAGGCAGTTAATCCTTGGGCGGCTGTCGCACCCGGTTGTCCCGGGGATTCTCGGCTGGCTGGTGTTGCTGGTAGCCACTGTTGGCCGGGCCGAGCAGCCGGCTACCGCCGCCAGTATCAAGACGGACCGGGGGGTCGATTCGCCCCCGCCGGTGAAGCTTGAGCAGCGTTGGGTCTACCTGGCCACCAACCTGCTGGTAGACAAGAACGTGGAAGATACACTGGGGATTCTCAAGCGCACGGCGAAGGCCGGCTACAACGGCGTCGTGCTCACCGACAGCAAGTTCATGCGCTGGGACCGGTTGCCCGATCAGTACGTGCAGAACGTCCGTCGGGTCCGCCAGCGCTGCCGCGAGCTGAAGCTCGGCTGCATTGCGGCGGTCTGCCCCATCGGCTACTCGAACGACCTCTTGAGCCGCGACCCGAATCTTGCGGCCGGGCTGCCGGTGCGAGATGCACCGTTTCTGGCCCGCGACGGCCAGCTTGTGCCCGCAGACGACTCACCGTCACTGGTCAACGGGCGATTCGAACAGTCCAAGAACGACGTGCCCGCAGGGTGGAGATTCGTGGACCAGCCGGGAAAGATCAGCTTCATCGATTCCCAAGTCAGACACGAAGGCCGCTGTTCGCTGCGGATGCAGGACATCGGCCTGCACGATCCCCAGCACGGCCACGGTCGGGCGTGCCGGACGATCCCGGTGAAGCCGTGGCGGCACTACCACGTTTCCTTCGCCGTCAAGACGCAGGATTTCGCCGCTGCCGACCAGGTCCAGGTCGCCGTCCTGGCCCCCGACGGCACGGCGTTGAATTACTATCAACCTCGCATCGAGAAGACCCAAGACTGGCGGCCCGCGGACGTCACCTTCAACAGCCTGGAGTGCAGCGAAGTGAACCTCTATCTGGGCGTGTGGGGCGGTAAGGACGGCACCATCTGGTGGGACGACGTCCGCATCGAGCCCGCCGGCCTGGTCAACGTCGTCCGCCGCGACGGCGCGCCCTTGCGGGCCGTAAGCCCCGACGGCAAGACGGTCTACGCCGAAGGCCCGGACTTCGTCGGTGCCAAGGATCCCCGGCTGGGCGTGGAGCCCTGGCCGGGGGAGTATTCCGTGTGGCACGACCAGCCCGTAGTTACCTTGCCCAGCGGCAGCCGGATTCGTGACGGGCAGAAGGTCTTGCTGAGCTACTTCCACACGGCCGTCATCCACCGGGGACAGGTCATGTGCTGCATGGCCGAGCCGAAGGTCTACGAGATCCTCCAGTGGCAGGTTCAGCAGGTCCACCAGCACCTTGCCCCAGACGGCTACTTCATGCAGCACGATGAAATCCGCGTTGAAGGCTGGGACCAGAGCTGCGCCAAGACCGGCCTAACGCCCGGCGGATTGCTCGCCGAGAACGTCAAGAAGTGTGCGGCCATGATCCGCAAGGAAGATCCCGGTAAGCCGATCTACGTCTGGTCCGACATGTTCGATCCCTACCACAACGCCCGCAAGACCGGCCGATACTACCTCGTGGCGGGCGACGGCCCCTGGTACGGCTCGTGGCGGGGACTGGACAAGGACCTGATCCTGGTCAACTGGAATTCAGGGCCAGACACGCGACGCGATTCCCTCAGACACTTTGCCGACCTCGGGCACAGGCAGATCCTGGCCGGGTACTACGACGGGCCGGTCGGCCAGATCCGCGGCTGGTTGGAGGACGCTCGCCAGGTCCCCGGCTTCGCAGGCGTGATGTACACCACCTGGCAGCACCGCTACGACGACCTGGAACAGTTTGCCGTCGAACTCGACAAACGGTAGACGGCCAGGCAACCGGTCGGCAACCTCGTGACCAGCATCGCCTCCAGCGGAAAGCCACACCCGCTGGCCCTCGCGGTGATCGATGTCTGCCCCGCCGCGGAGCGCTTGGGGGTCGCGCATTGCGTGCGATGGGTGGAACGACACCACCTAAGAGATACGCACAGGAACCGCCTGCGGACACACTACTGGTCCGCCAAGGCCAATTTGACGTGTGCCAGGGGCAGCTTGTCTCCCCTGATGCGGCAGTGGCGGACCAACGCAACCATGCTTCGCATGGTGCCCCGTCGGTGCCCGCCGCCACTGGCACCCACAATGTCAGATCAGGCCTGGCGGGTCACTGCTCGGGGTCCCGTGGCCTGATGGCTCTCTCATGGACGCGAGTAGCGGCGCAGGGACTCGAACCTCGGACACGCGGATTGGTCTGCTGCGCCTCACAGGTGGTGGTGAAGATCCGGACCACGTGTGGGGGCAGCCGGTCGAACAAGACCAGCAACTGCCGGATAGCCGCCTTGGACAGCCCGTGGGCCTGGTTGACGATGTACGCCCGGCCGGTCTTGTCGCCAAACCCCGCACGGCCATCGACCGTTCAATCTCCCGCAGTCGCGCGGGGGTGAGCGCCTGGGCGTCTAACTCTTCGGTGGACCACTCGGAGGCCACCTCCGCGGCAATCAGTCGGGCCAAAGTCGTCTTGCCCGTCCCCGATTGGCCGCTGATCCAGTAGCCCCGGCCGGCAAGGCCGCGCCTTGCCAGCAGACGGATCTTCTGGATCACCTTGTCCTGCCCGACCACCTCCTCGAAACTGCGGGGCCTGTACTGCTCACACAACTGTGTCTGGCTGATGGTTTACTTCGCGAAGCTGGAAGCCCAGATCCACCTGCCACCATGGATGGGGCGGACGCTTACCATGTCCTAGGGATTTCGCAGGCAACTGCCGAGCGTTATTGGACTTACGCGCGTTGTTGGGTAAGGAACCGAAACTCGATGGATCAGTGCACCGGGCGGGGACGCTTATCGAGCCCCGAGAAGGCCTTCCGAGGCGTTGTGGTCCCACCCATTCGGCTTTTGGATTTCCGCCCCAGAATGGTGGTATACGGCTACACCCAATGGACTGCGTTGAGACCTGCAAGAGTGGGTGCTATAATCTTCCTCTATACTTTCTTGCGCCGAGTTAGACCTCGTGAATTCCAGGAAATACTGTTGACGCCATGACTCGACCGATCGGGATAGACCTCGGCACGACGTATTCCGCGATGGCCTTTGTGGACGACCAGGGGAATTCGGCGATCATCCCGAACGCCGACGGGAAGAACATCACCCCTTCGGTACTGATTTACGACGGGGAAGACTTGGCGGTGGGGCTGGACGCCAAGATCGCCGCCGCCGCCGCCCCCGAGAATGTGGCCCAGTTTGTGAAGCGGTCGATCGGGGACTCCTCTGTAGAGTGGGTCTTCGGCCACCGGCGCTACACCGCCGTGGACCTGTCGGCGAAGATCCTGGCAAAGCTGAAACAAGACGCCGAGCTGTTCCTGGGCGAGCCGATCTGCGAGGCGGTGATCACCGTGCCAGCCTATTTTGCCGAAGCCCAACGCTCGAACACGCTGGCCGCCGGCCAGGCCGCCGGGTTGAGTGTGCCCGCGATTATCAACGAGCCCACCGCGGCAGCGATTGACTTCGGGTTGAGCCAGGTCCGCAGCGAGCAGCTCATCCTGGTCTATGACCTAGGCGGCGGCACGTTCGACGTGACGCTGATGCACGTCCGCCCGGCGCTTCAGAGCGGCCAGGCCGCACAGTTCGAGATCATTGCCACCGATGGCAACGCGATCCTCGGCGGAAAGGACTGGGACGACGCGATCGTGCGCTTCATTGCGGAGGCCTTTGAGGAAAAGCTGGCTTTCGATCCGTGCGATGATCCCACGGACTATCAGGGATTGATCCTTCAGGCAGAGCAGGCCAAACAGCAGCTTTCCGCTCGGCGGCGGGTGGCGCTGGACTGTCACGCCGGCGGCCGGCGCCTGTCCCTGGAGCTGTCCAGGGAAGACTTCGAGGGCATGACCCGACACCTTCTCGATACCACGCGGAACACGGTCCGTGACGTGCTGCGGGCGGCCCAGACGGCTGCGGAAAAGGTGGGGACGGTGCTGCTGGTGGGTGGCTCGACGCGCATGCCCATGGTCCGGGAAATGCTCCAGGAGGAGTTCGGCAAACCGCCCCGTTCCGCCCCCAATCCGGACGAAACCGTGGCCAAGGGTGCAGCCATCTACGCGGCCACGCTGGTAGCCGGCCGGCATCGACTCCCGGCCGGCCGGCCGGAGTACGCAAAGAGGCTTGGCCCGATTGACGTCCGCGACGTAACCAGCCACACGCTGGGCACGCTGGCCAGGAGCGGCGACAACTTTGTCCGAAGCCCGATCATCAGGAAGAACGCCCCCATCCCCTGCCGGGAGATGCGTTCCGACTACGCCACTGGGCGCGACAACCAGGACGCGCTGGTGGTGCCCGTGCTTCAGGGAGAATCGGACGATCCGACCAAGTGCGACCTGATCGCCTGTTGGGAGTTCTTCGGGATTCCGCTGCGGCCGGCGGGGGCTTCGACGCTGCGGGTGATCTTCGGCTACAACGTCAACGGAACCGTGGAGGTGGAGGCCGAGGACATTCTCACCGGCGCGCAACTGCAAAAGCGCCCCAAGAAAGTCGCCGGGATCGAGGAGCTGCTCACTCCACCGGCGCCACCCTTGCGGGTGGCGCTGTGCATCGACGTTTCCGGCAGCATGAGCGGCCAGCCCCTGGAGGAGGCGAGACGGGGCGCGATCGACTTTGCCGCGACACTTCTGGGACCGTCCTCGCCGTCCGGCGGTCCGTCGCCGCGGACCCGTCCGGGGCTCGTACCTGACCGACCGTTTTCCTCCGATAAGCGGCTTGCCGGCACCAGCGGGAGCGACTGCCGAATCGGTCTGGTCTCCTTTGAGAGCGCGGCCAGAGTCGATTGCCCGTTGGTCTCTGATCAGTCGAAACTGGTCGGCGCGATCAACGAATTGTACGTGCGCGGTGGGACTGATATCGCCGCCGGGATCAGCATGGCCCATCGCAGCGTCCTCTGCGACGAGGTTCAGCGGGCACGGTGCGAATTGGTGCTGTTTACCGACGGCGGGAGCGCCCGCGAACCGGCAATCGCCGCCGCCGAGGCTGCGAAGCGGGACGGCATCATCATCAGAACCATCGGCTGCGGCAGCGGCGTGGACAAAGATCTCCTGGCCCGGATCGCGTCGTCGAAAGACCAAGCCGAGTTCATCAGCGACGCCTCGCAGATCCGCTCGTCGCTGGCCAACGTGGCAGTCCAGATCAACCGGGGGCTTCGGGCGCGGTAGGCATCAGCAAGATGCAGAAGTTGTCCCAGATTCTCGCTCTGTTCCGGGGGACGGAAATGACTTCAGAATCGCAAGCCGATCAATCCAGTGCGGCAGGTGAAAAGGCGTGGGCGGATTCGGAGACGCTTCAGAAGGTGTCCACCCGGGAGAATTCGGCAGGGTCGCCTCAAACCGCCGGCCGGAGCGAGGCTTCCCAAACGGTGGAGGATGCTGTGACTTCAGGGCAGCCGCCTCCGGAACATGAAGAGCCGTCGACTGTTTCCGCAGAACTGCGGGAAACCGCCGAGAGCGAAGCGGCGGAGCCGGGCGTTTCCACCATCGGCGACTCCATCCGGGAGATTGAGAAGCGGATCGCGGCACTGGAGGAGACCGTGACCAGGCGGCTCAGAGAAGATGAGACGAAGGAACAGATGTTCAATGCCCTGTATGACGAGTTGCAGCAGCACCGCCAGGGCATGCTGCGAAGTGCCAACAAGCGGCTGATCCTGGCGCTGTTGATTCTTCACGACAACCTTCGTGCCGCTTTGGACAGTGCCCACGGCGAGGTCCGCGCGGAACTGCAATTCGCCATGGACGAACTGCTCGGGGTGCTCTACTCGGAAGAGGTGGAGCCGGTCGCGGTGGCGGTCGGAGACGAGTTCAACGGCCGCGAACACCGTGCCCTGGGACGCGTGCCGACGACCAACCAGGCCGAAGACAAGACCGTCGACCGCCTGGGACGCACGGGGTTCCGCTGGGCGGACCAGATCCTGCGGCCGGCCGAAGTCTACGTCCGGCGCCTCCAGCCCGCTGATGCAAGCCGTGCCGGAACGGAGAACGAGGCGACCCAAGAACAAGCTGAGACCGATTCAAAGTAGTCGAAAGCAAGGCCGAAACATAGGAGAAACCGATGGCTGGCGAAAAACGGACGGTGACCGTGGGGATTGACCTGGGGACCACGTTCTCGGTGATCGCCACGGTGGACGATTTCGGGCAACCGCAGGTTCTGCCCAATGCTGAGGGCGAGCCCAAGACGCCCTCGGTCGTGCTGTTTGAAGAGGGCAGCGACGAGGTCGTGGTGGGCAAGGTTGCGCTGGCCTCGGCCAAAGCGATGCCGGAGCGGGTGGTGGCTTTTGCCAAGCGTGAGATCGGGCGCGAGCCGCCCTACACCTGGCAGATCGACGACAAAACCTACCGGCCGGAGGAGATTTCCGCCCTGGTGCTGCGCAAGTTGAAGCAGGACGCCGAACAGGCGCTCGGCGGAGAGGTGGAAGTCAAGCGGGCGGTGATCACCGTGCCTGCCTACTTCGACGAAGCCCGGCGGCTGGCAACCAAGTCCGCCGGAGAAATCGCCGGGCTGGAGGTGATCGGGATCCTCGACGAGCCGGTGGCCGCGGCCATCTCCTACAGCCTGGATGAGGTGAGGGAGGACCAGAACGTGGTCGTTTACGACCTTGGCGGCGGTACGTTCGACGTGACCGTGATGCGGATCGAGAAGGGGACCGTCCACGTTCTGGCAAAGGGTGGCAATGCCGAACTCGGCGGCAAAGACTGGGACGCGGTCCTGGTCAGCCACGCCGCCCGGAAATTCGAAGAGGAACACGGCGAAGATCCCACCGACGACCCCGCCAGCTACCAGGGTCTGTACGACGCCGCACTGACGGCCAAGGAGTCGCTCTCGCGAGTGAGCAAGGGGCGGATTACGGTCAGCGCGGGAAAACGCACCGTGGTCGAGTTGTCGCGCGATGAATTCAACGCGCTGACGGCCGGATTGCTCGACCAGACGAAGACCACCCTGGAAGGTATCCTGCAAGAGGTCCCCAACATCGGCGGCTGGGACCAGATCGACAAGGTGCTCCTGGTGGGTGGGTCGACTCGGATGAAGCAGGTCCCAGACATGGTCAGGGCAGTCACCGGTAAGGAGCCGTCGATCGAGCTCGATCCCGACACCTCTGTTGCCCGCGGCGCCGCGCTGTACGCCTTCGGCCGCGTGCTGGAGATCAGCGACGAAACGCCCCGGCCCGACGAAACCAAGGAACAGAAAGAGCAGCGCGAGCAGATGAAGGCCGAGGTGAAGCGCCTGGGGGACAGGGGGGTCAAGCCCCCCCGCCCTCCCAAGATCCGTTTTGCCAGTTCCCGCTTCT